>Ga0265293_10012440_pt1 | contig 11296 bp, 8 predicted proteins | sample Munlanlewell138R_FD_192505 | JGI IMG/M metagenome (GOLD analysis project Ga0265293, IMG submission 192505) | Leachate microbial communities from a municipal landfill in Southern Ontario, Canada - Leachate well 138R | ecosystem: Engineered > Solid waste > Landfill > Unclassified | place: Canada... | reverse complement strand
GCCGCGCATAGACCGCGGCGGCACGGTGCGCGCCAGCATCGAGGTCGAGGTCAGCGCCGTCGACCCCGTCGTCACCACACCCAGCGGGCCCGCGCTGCGTACGCGACGAACCGCCACCGAGTTCAATGTGCCGTCGGGCCAGACGCTGGTGCTCAGCGGCTTTCTTTCGCGAGAGCAGGTCACGGAAACCGACAGCGTGCCCGGTCTGGGCAGCATCCCTTTGCTTGGCGCGCTGTTTCGCGCGACGCGGCTTCAATACAAGGACACCGAGCTCGCGATATTCGTCACGCCGGTGGTTGTATCCGGCAATCATCCCGGCATCGCCGAACGGGTCGAGCGCAGCCGGAAGCTGCTTGACACGACTTTTACGCAGCCGCCGGTGCTGCTGGCGCCGATGCGCCACGACCCCTTTTCGCTGGAATCCCCATGATGCTCGAACTGACCGTGACGCAGGATGACGGCAGCAGCCGGGTGGTGCGTTGCCTGGCGCCGCCCGTGCTGCTTGGCCGTGGCAAGGATTGCGATCTGCCCTTGCGCAGCTGGCGGGTCGCGCGCCAACACGCACGTTTGTATGTGCAGGATGGCGCCATCGGCGTCGACGACCTGGGGTCGTTGACCGGTACGCTGGTCAACGGTCAGCGCGTCCTTCAGCAAGGCGGCCTGGGGCCCGACGACGAGATTCTGGTTGGCAGCTTCCGCATTCAGGTCAGATGCTGCGACGCGCCGCAGGCAGACGCTGACATCGGCGCCGCACCGCACGACGTCGTTCATGCCGACGGGTTCCTCAGGGCGCCTGGCCCTGCTGCGCCTGCGCCTGCCCCTGCATCGGCAGACGTGCATGCACGCTCACACGACACCATCGTTGCAGATGCGTCTGCACCCGGCAGAGCGCCATCCGTAGCCACACGCCAGAGTGCAAGCCCGGCCCTTCCGGAAGAGATCAGGCAGGGCAACCATGTTTGCCGCGCCGAGGGTGTACTGCGAGATGCTCTCCAGACCTGCCGCGATGACGCCGAGGCACAAGGCACGGCGTTCTTCACGCCGGACGGAGCCCACAGTCCACCCTGCGTCCAGACGACAAAGCCGTCACCGCTGCATAGCGAATGGCGCCGGCGTCTGCATGCCCGGCTGCTTGAAGCGATCGATCTGCGCCGGCGCGACGTTGCGTCCATGAGCGACGTTGCGCTGCGCAGCCATGCCGACGCGTTGCTTTGCGAGCTCGTGGAGCAGGCGCGGCACGAACTGCCGGCCGAGCTCGATGGCGATGCGCTGCGTCGCGAGGTCGTCGACGAGGCGGTAGGCCTTGGCCCCCTGGAGGCCTTGCTGGCCGATCCCGCCATCTCGGAAATCATGGTCAACCGCCACGACGAAATATTCGTCGAGCAGGCGGGTCGATTGCATCGCCATCCCATCGGCTTCAGCAGCGAGCGCGCCGTGCTGGGCGTGATCGAGCGCATCGTCGCACCGCTGGGGCGGCGTATCGACGAAAGCTCGCCCATGGTGGATGCGCGTCTGAAGGACGGCTCGCGGGTGAACGCGGTCATCGCGCCGGTGGCCCTGAAGGGGGCGGCGCTCACCATACGCAAGTTTCCGACGCGCCGGCTCACCGTCGACGATCTCGTGCGCGGTTACGCGCTGGATCTGTCGATGGCGGGCTTCCTGCAGCTGTGCGTTCGCGAGCGCCGGAACATCGTGGTGTCTGGTGGCACGGGGTCGGGCAAGACCACGTTGCTCAATGTGCTTTCCAATTTCGTGCCGCCGGGCGAGCGCATCGTCACCATCGAGGACGCCGCCGAGCTGCGCCTGCATCATGCGCATCTGGTATCGCTGGAGGCGCGTCCCGCCAACCTGGAAGGACGAGGCAGCGTGACGATACGCGATCTGGTGCGCAATGCGTTGCGCATGCGTCCCGACCGCATCGTCGTCGGCGAATGCCGGGGCGCCGAAGCGCTCGATATGTTGCAGGCGATGAATACCGGTCACGAAGGTTCGCTGACCACGCTGCACGCCAACACCCCGCGCGATGCGCTGGCTCGTCTGGAAACCATGATCCTGATGGCCGGGATGGATCTTCCGCTTGCCGCGATTCGCGAGCAGGTCGTGTCCAGCGTGGATCTCATCGTCCAGCAGGCGCGCCATCCCGACGGCGCCCGTCGCATCACGTCCATCGTCGAGGTCGCGGGCATCGAAAGCGGGCGCGTTCAGTTGCAAGAGCTCTTCCGCTTCACGCTAGAGCGCCAGGGCGCGCGCTTCTGCGGGTGCGGCGTCGTGCCGGCGTTCTACGAAGAGTGGCGTGCGCGCGGCATCGTCGAACGCAACGACTGGTTCTTCGGTTGTACCGAAGTCCCCGGGCATCCCGCTGCGGGCGGCCATGCCCAAGAGGGACTCCGATGCTGATCGCCATCGCGGCGCTGGGCGCGGCAGCGTGCGCCGGCATTCTTGCGTGGTTCATCCAGGGCTGGGTGCGCACTGCGCTGGCCGGGTATCGCGAACGGTTCACACAAGCGGCAAGGGTGCAGCTCAGCGAGTTCTTTCTTTTCATCGACCCGATGCAGCTGTGGATGGCCAACGTCGTTCTGTGCGTGCTGGGCACGGTGCTCGCGATGGCGCTGACTCGCAGCCTCGTGGCGGTGGCGCTTGTCGTTGTCGCCTGCGTGCTCTTGCCACGGCGCTGCGTTGCGCGGCTTAGGTTGCGCCGCCTGCAGCGCTTCGACGCTCAACTGCCCGACGCCTTGCTTGCGCTGGCATCTGCCGTTCGGGCAGGGGCGGGCACCGCCACGGCGCTGCGGCACATCATTGCCGAAGCGCCGACACCGCTGGCGCAAGAGTTCAGTCTTGTCCTGCGCGAGCAGCGGCTGGGGGTTTCATTCGATGGTGCATTGGCCAATCTGGCGCAGCGCATGCCGTCCGAGGCCACGGCGCTTGCGGTGTCGGCGCTGCGCATTGCAACAGATACCGGCGGCAACCTGGCCGAGGCGCTCGAACGCATCGCCGCCCTGGTCAGGGCGCGCCTGCACATGGCCGGCCGCGTCGACGCGCTGACGGCGCAGGGCCGCCTTCAGGCCTGGGTAGTGGGCTGCCTGCCCGTCGTCCTGGCAGCGGTGTTGCACCGGCTCGAGCCGCAAGCCATGGCCATGTTGTGGAGCACGCCGATAGGGTGGGCGACGGTGGCAACGGTCGTCCTGATGGAAGCCACCGGGCTGTGGCTCATCCGTCGCATCGTGCGCATCGATGTCTGAGACCATGCTTCTGCCCTGGGTCGCGTCGGCTGGCGCAGGCCTTTGCGCGGCTGTCATCGCCTGGCTCGCCATGCGCTCGCTGCAGGCCGTCCCGCCACAGGCGCGCGCGGCCCGGCCATTGCGGCTGCCATTGTGGTGGCGCGTTCTCTGGCCGCTTGCCATGGTCTGCTCGTGGCACGGCCGCGGCCTGCTGTCCTGGCGGCGCCGGCGCAGGCTCGAGGCCCTGCTGCGTCAGGCCGGGTTGCAGGCGTATCTAGAGCCGCACCAGGTCTTGGGTATGCAGGGCGCCACCGGCCTCTGCGCCGCGGGCACGGCGCTGTCCGGCTGGCTGCAGTCAACAGACCAGCCCGACATCGGCAACGCACTGCTCTTTGCCGCAGTTTGCGGGCTCGCTGCAACCATCCTGCCGCGCGTCTGGCTGCGCGACCAGGTCCGCGCGCGGCGCAAAATGGTATTGCGCAGTCTGCCGTTCGTGCTGGACATGACGACGCTTTGCGTGGAGGGCGGCCTGAACCTGCATGGCGCCTTGCAGCAGGCAGTGGACAAGGGGCCTGACGGGCCCTTGCGCGAAGAACTGCAGCGCGCGCTGGGCGAAACGCGGGCCGGAATGAGTCGAGCCGACGCCTTGCGCCAGCTTGCGCAGCGGCTTGACGAGCCGGCGGTGCGGACCTGGGTCTCTGCCCTGATCCAGGCCGAATCCCTGGGCATGAACCTGGCCCCGATTCTGCGCGCGCAGGCGGATCAGCGGCGCGCCGAACGCTTTCTGCTTGCCGAAAAACTGGCCTTGCAGGCGCCGGTGAAAATGCTGTTGCCGCTGATTGCGTTCATCTTCCCTTGCACCTTCATCATCCTTGCCTTTCCGATTGCGATGAAGCTGATGGAGATGCTGGCTTGAGCCCGAAAGAGACAAGCGCAATGCGCATGCACTGGCACCTGGCGACGCGCTTTCACGCGCGCTTGCGCGGCCTGCTGGGCAGCGCGCCGCCGCGCCCGGGGCACGCGTTGCTGCTGCGTCCATGCAGCGCCGTGCACACCTTCGGCATGAGGTTTCCGATAGACGTGGTGTTCATGAACCGCGCAGGCATGGTGCTGCGGGTGTGTGTTGCAGTGCCGCCGATGCGGGTGCGCGCATGCTGGCGGGCAGGCATGGTGGCCGAGCTGGCAGCGGGAGAAGCCGTGCGGCTGATGATTGCCGCCGGCACGTACATGACGCTGCCAGGGTGACGCCGAGAGGCGGGGGCATTTGCGCACACCCGCCTGCCGCATGCGCTTACGCAGTCTGCGCGAGGATGCGCTGCGCCTCTTCGCGTACGCGTTCGGGCGCCGTGCCGCCAAGGTGCGAGCGCGCCGAAACCGACCCTTCCAGCGTCAGCACCGAATGCACGTCGTCGCCGATCTGGGCATGGAAGGCGCGCAGCTCATCCACGCTGAGGTCGGCCAGATCGCACTGGCGCTCGACGCACTCGCGCACCGCGTGCGCGACGACTTCGTGCGCATCGCGAAACGGCACGCCGCGCTTGACCAGATAGTCGGCCAGATCTGTGGCCGTGGCAAAGCCCTGCAGGGCGGCCGCGCGCATGGCGTCGGGCTGAACGCGGATGCCGCCGACCATGTCCTCGAAGATGCGCAGCGTGTCGCGCACCGTGTCGGCCGTATCGAAAAGACCTTCCTTATCTTCCTGGTTGTCCTTGTTGTAGGCCAGCGGCTGGCCTTTCATCAGCGTCAACAGGGCAATCAGGTTGCCGTTGACGCGCCCGGTCTTGCCGCGGGCAAGTTCGGGTACGTCGGGATTCTTCTTCTGCGGCATGATCGAGCTGCCCGTGCAGAAGCGGTCGGCCAGGTCGATGAAGCCCACGCGCGGGCTCATCCACAGCACCAGCTCTTCCGAAAGGCGCGAGATATGCGTCATCACCAGCGCGCCGGCGGCGCAGAATTCGATGGCGAAGTCGCGGTCCGACACGGCGTCAAGCGAGTTGCGGCACACGCCTTCGAAGCCCAGCGTGCGCGCAACCCGCTCGCGATCGATGGGAAACGACGTGCCGGCGAGCGCGGCGGCGCCCAGCGGCAACTGGTTCACCCGTCGGCGGCAGTCGGCCAGGCGTTCGGCGTCGCGGGCGAACATTTCGGCGTACGCCAGCAGGTGGTGGCCGAATGTGACGGGCTGCGCCACCTGCAGGTGGGTAAAGCCGGGCATGATGGTGGCGGCATGCTGCAGCGCCAGTTGCGCCAGCGCGTGCCGCAGGCGCTTCAGCAGGTCGAGAATGCCGTCGATCTCGTTGCGCAGCCACAGGCGGATGTCGGTGGCCACCTGATCGTTGCGCGAACGTCCGGTATGCAGACGCTTGCCGGCGTCGCCCGCAAGCTCGACCAGGCGCTTCTCGATGTTCAGATGCACGTCTTCCAGATCGAGCAGCCACTCGAACTTGCCCGCGTCGATCTCGGCCAGAATGGTTTTCATGCCGCTTTGGATGGCCGACAGATCGTCTGCGCTGAGAATGCCCGCCGCCTGCAGCATGTCGGCATGCGCCAGCGACCCTTCAATATCGAAGCGCGCCAGGCGCTTGTCGAAATCCACCGAAGCCGTGTAACGTTTGACGAGATCGGACACCGGCTCGGAGAAGCGGGCAGACCAGGCCTGGGCCTTTTTGTCGAACTGACTGGGGGAGGGCGTGTTTTGGGACATGGCTTCGAATACCGTAGAGAGGAATGCGTGGCGTGAGAAGGACAGGCCGCGACGCGACCTTTGTAGTATCGCACATTCGTGCTATCATCTAAGGCTATTCAAGTCATACCAACGAATTTCAAACAGGAAGGCACTACTGCATGCCCACCGTACGTCTTAAAGAAAACGAGCCGTTTGAAGCCGCACTGCGCCGCTTTAAACGCACCATCGAAAAAACCGGTCTTCTTACCGAGCTGCGTGCTCGTGAGTTCTATGAGAAGCCCACCGCAGAGCGCAAGCGCAAGGCTGCTGCCGCGGTAAAGCGTCACTACAAGCGTATCCGCAGCCAGCAACTGCCCCCGCGCATGTACTGATTGCTTGTCCGATTCCGGTCAGCCTTCCTGTCCGGTTTCGTCAAGGCCGCCACGATTATTCCTGGCGGCTTTTCCTGTTCATGCTTCTTTCCTGATGCGAGATCGCCATGAGTGACAGCACCCTGAAATCCCGTCTGTCCGACGAAGTGAAGAACGCCATGCGCGCCAAGGACGCCCCGCGTCTGGGCACCCTGCGCCTGGTGCAGGCCGCCATCAAGCAGAAGGAAGTCGACGAGCGTCGCGAGCTTTCAGACGCCGACATTGTGGCGATCCTGGAAAAGCAGGTGAAGCAACGCCGCGAATCGATTGTGGCATACGAGCAGGCCGGACGAACCGAGACAGCCGATCAGGAAAAGGCCGAAATCGTCGTGCTGCAGGAATTCCTGCCCCAGGCCGCCGACGAAGCCGAGGTGCAGGCAGTCATCGACGCCGCGCTGGCCGAGGTTGCCGCGCAGGGCGTCACCGGTGCGCCGGCCATGGGCAAGGCGATGGCCATCATCAAGCCCAAGCTGGCCGGACGGGCCGACATGTCCCAGGTTTCGAAGCTGCTGTCCGCCAGGCTCAAGGGCGCTTAATGGCCGCCGGCCGCCATCTGGCGGCGCCTGCGGGGGTGTGTCCATGATTCCGGATAGTTTCATCCAGAGCCTGCTCGAGCGGGTGGATGTCGCCGATGTCGTGGGCCGCCATGTTGCATTGCGCAAGGCGGGCGCAAACCTGCTTGGCCTGTGCCCGTTTCATAACGAAAAAAGCCCGTCGTTCACCGTAAGCCCCACCAAGCAGTTCTACCACTGCTTCGGCTGCGGGGCGCACGGCTCTGCCATCAAGTTCCTGATGGAACACACGGGGGCCAACTTCCCCGAGGCCGTTCGGCAGCTTGCCGACTCGGTCGGCATGGTCGTGCCCGACGAGCCTCGCGGGCCGGGCGGGCGTGCAGCCCAGCGCGAACGCGAGCAGCGGCAGGCGGAAATCTCGCGGCACAGCCAGGTGCTGGAGGCCGCCAACACGTTTTATCGCCGCAATCTGCGTACGGCGACAGCGGCCATCGACTACCTGAAGGCGCGTGGCGTCTCGGGCCAGATCGCGGCGCGCTACGGCCTGGGCTGGTCCGGTGCTGAGCGCCAGAGCCTGGCAGCCGCCTTCCCCGAATACCATGAAGACGCCTTCGGCGCGTTCCTGGTCGAGTCCGGTCTGGTCATCGAATCGGACGACGGTCGCCGCTATGACCGTTTCCGCCAGCGCGTCACCTTCCCGATACGCAACGCACGCGGCCATCTCATCGGTTTTGGCGGGCGCATCATCGGCCCGGGCGAGCCCAAGTACCTGAATTCGCCCGAAACGCCTGTCTTCTCCAAGGGCACCGAGCTGTACGGCCTGTGGGAGGCCAGGCAGGCCATCCGGCAGGCCGGGCAGGTGCTCGTGGTCGAAGGCTATATGGACGTCGTCGCGCTGGCCCAGATGGGTGTCGGCCATGCCGTGGCCACCCTGGGCACCGCCACCACGGCCCAACACATTCAGAAGCTGCTGCGCGTCAGCGACCAGATTGTGTTCAGTTTCGACGGCGACAAGGCGGGCCGCAAGGCGGGCTGGCGCGCCCTGCAGGCCTGCCTGCCCCTGCTGCGCGACGACATCTCGATCCGTTTCCTGTTTCTGCCGGAAGGCCATGACCCGGATTCGTACGTGCGCGAACATGGCGCCGAAGGTTTTGCGCAGACGGTGCAGCAGGCCTTGCCCTTGTCGCGCTTTCTGCTGAACGAACTCGCGGATCAGCACGACATGCAGCAGCCTGAAGGCAGGGCGCGGTGCATTCACGACGCCCAGCCACTGATGCAGGCGATGCCTGCGGGCGCTTTGCGCATGCAGGTGGTGGGTGAACTGGCCACCATGGTGCGCCTGACCCCGGACGAGCTGAACAAGCTGCTTGCGCTGCAGGATCAGCCCAGCGGGCCGCTGATGCGCCAGGCGCGCCCGGCTGCCCCGCAGCCGCCGGCCCGGGCGGCTGCTTCTGCGCCGGGTTCGCACTCGGGCGAGGGGCCGCCCGATTTCGACATGCCGCCGCCCGACTACGATTCGATCCCGGCGGGCTATGACGACCACGGGGGCGGGTTTTATCCCGATCAGGAGGGGCGCGAGCCACGCGCAGCAGCGCGAGGCGGCCAGCGCGAACGCTTCGGGCGAGAGCGCAAATGGCGTGACGGCCCGTGGCGGCGCGGGGCGCGCGGCGGCTGGGATGACGAAGCGGAGCTGTTTCGGCGCGACGGTCAGCGCAAGCCGGTGCCGGGGCTGCAGCATCGGCTGTTGCGCCTGTTGCTGACGCATCCGCGACTGGTCGACGAGATCGAGGCCGCTAGCGAGGCCCATTTGGCGGCGTGCGCCGGCTTCGAGTCGGTCATCGCATTGATTGCGGCCTTGCGCGCCAGCGGGGCGCAGCATGCGGGCGCAGTGTTGCAGGCCGTGGCTAACTTGCCGCTGGAGGCCGAAGTGCATCGGGCGGCGGCAGACACCTTGCTGGTGGAAGAGCTTCCCGACCCCGCGGCCGAATTGCAGGACACCTTGTACAGCGTTGCGCTGCAGGCCCTGCACGCCGAGCAGGCTGAAGTCGCCAAGCGGGTGGCGCAAGACCCGGCCGCGCTGGCGCGGTATGCAGAAGTGACACAGGAAATCCTGGCGTTGAGGGCCAAGTATCAGGCGAGCCAGCCCGATTGACGCCGGCACGGTGCAGTCGATTGGCTGCATTAATGCAACGGTAATTGACCGATGGGCCCTCGAAATGGTAGCATAGAGGGTTCTCGGAAACGTATCCGAGGTTGGAGGGCGATTTGTGGGCATAGCCAATACAAACCCTTCGTCAGCTAGCGTGGGTTACTCGAATAGTGATTGACGCCCTTGATTCAGCCTCGTTGCGGCCCCATATGTGGTGCAGAACGCATGATGCAGAACGCGGGCGCGAAAGCCCTTTCTTCACGCCGTCCCTGCGCAGTTGCTGCGCGTGCAGGGCGCCTTGTTGCGCGCATCCTTTTTCCATAGCTCCCGCCCAGCGGGGCATTCTGGTTGAGTAGCCATGGCCAAAACGACCGAAAAACCTTCATCCGCCTCTTTGCTGAAAGCCGCTGACGAGATTCTCGCAGCCGCTAAGCCCGCCAGGGCTCCTCGCAAGGCAGCGGTGAAGAAAACTGCTGCAAAGAAAAGTACCTCTGCTGCAGGCACCGTTGCCACCAAGGCTGTCGCCAAGCGCGCGACTGCCAAGGGCGCCGTGCGCACTGCCACGGCGGCCGAACGCAAGAAAGCGGAAGAAAAACTGGCGAACCTGATCGTGACCCCGACGGCGCGCCGCCCGGGCCGTCCCGCCAAGAGCAATCCCGACGCCGATTACGACGACGGCATGGACAACGACGCCGACGTCGAAGTCATTCCGGATATCAAAATCCCGAAGGGCCGCGGCAAGCGTGGCAAGGACGCCAAGGATCTCATCGCGCGCGGCCCTGTCACGCCCGAAGAGTACGAAGCCCGCCGCAACCGCCTGAAGCTGCTGATCAAGCTCGGCAAGGACCGCGGCTATCTCACGTACGGCGAAATCAACGACCACCTGCCCGACGACCTCGTCGACGCCGAAGCGATCGACGGCATCATCAGCACGTTCAGCGACATGGGCATCTCGGTCTACGACCAGGCTCCGGACGCCGAAACCCTGCTGATGAGCGAGAACGCGCCGGTCGCCTCCAGCGATGACGACGCCGAAGAAGAAGCCGACGCCGCACTGTCCACCGTCGACTCCGACTTCGGCCGCACGACCGACCCCGTGCGCATGTACATGCGCGAAATGGGCTCGGTCGAGCTGCTCACGCGGGAAGGCGAAATCGAAATCGCCAAACGCATCGAAGACGGCCTCAAGCACATGGTGATGGCCATCTCGGCATGCCCGACGACCATCAACGAAATCCTCGCGCACATCGAGCGCGTGCAGTCGGGCGATGCGCCCATCGACGAAGTCGTCGATGGCCTGGTCGACCCCGAAGACGGCGCCGAATACGCCGGCGCCGGCACCTCGAGCGACGATGACGACGACGACGAAGCGCCAGCCGGCGGCATGACCAGCAAGCAGCTGGAAGACCTGCGTGTCCAGGCGCTACGCAAGTTCGACGTCGTGGCGAAGAACTTCGCCAAAATGCGTCAGGCGTACGAAAAGGACGGCTATAAGTCGGAAATCTACCTCAAGGCGCAAGAGGCCATCCAGATCGAGATGATGGGCATCCGTTTCACCGCCAAAATGGTGGAGAAGCTGGCCGACACCCTGCGCGCCCAGGTCGAAGAAGTCCGCAAACTTGAGCGCAACGTATTGAAAACGTGTGTGAACCGCGCCGGCATGCCGCGCAGCCACTTCATCCATGTCTTCCCCGGCAACGAAACCAACCTCGACTGGGTACTGCAGGAAGTTGCGGCGGGCCATCCGTATTCCGAGACGCTGTCGCGTCAGGTGCCGGCCGTGCAAGAGATGCAGCAGAACCTGATCGACCTGCAAACCCGCGTGATCCTGCCGCTGAAGGATCTCAAGGAAGTCAACAAGCGCATGGCCACCGGCGAAGCCAAGGCTCGCAAGGCCAAGCGCGAGATGACCGAGGCCAACCTGCGTCTGGTGATTTCGATCGCCAAGAAGTACACCAACCGCGGCCTGCAGTTCCTCGATCTCATCCAGGAAGGCAACATCGGCCTGATGAAGGCGGTGGACAAGTTCGAATACCGTCGTGGCTACAAGTTCTCCACCTACGCCACGTGGTGGATCCGGCAGGCGATCACGCGTTCGATCGCCGACCAGGCGCGCACCATCCGCATTCCGGTGCACATGATCGAAACCATCAACAAGATGAATCGCATCAACCGCCAGATCCTGCAGGAAACCGGTGTCGAGCCCGATCCGGCCACGCTGGCGCAGAAGATGGACATGCCGGAAGACAAGATCCGCAAGATCCTGAAAATCGCCAAAGAGCCGATCTCGATGGAAACCCCCATCGGCGACGACGACGACA
>Ga0265293_10012439_pt1 | contig 11296 bp, 10 predicted proteins | sample Munlanlewell138R_FD_192505 | JGI IMG/M metagenome (GOLD analysis project Ga0265293, IMG submission 192505) | Leachate microbial communities from a municipal landfill in Southern Ontario, Canada - Leachate well 138R | ecosystem: Engineered > Solid waste > Landfill > Unclassified | place: Canada... | reverse complement strand
ACGCATGGAAGGCCAGTTCATCGCTTCCCCGCGCGAATACCGCCACCTTTACGGTCTGACGCTGGAGCGGCTGGCGAAGGCGCGACCCGACGCGCTCGTCATGCACCCCGGACCGATGAACCGGGGCATCGAGATCGACAGCAACGTGGCCGACCTGGTGGCGGAAAACGGTGTGAGCCGGTCGCTCATCACCCGGCAGGTGGAAATGGGCGTGGCGATCCGCATGGCCTGCCTCGACGTGCTGACGCGGCGGACGCGCAAGGTGGAGGGCTGGCCCCTCCCGGAGAGCGAACGATGAGCATGGCGCCTCCCCTGCGCATCATGAACGGGCTGGTGCTCGACGGGACGGGCGTGCCCCGGCCGGGTGAACTGCGCTGCGTTGGCGGCCACATCGAAAGCGTGGGCGACGTTTCCCCGCAACCCGGCGACACCGTGATCGACGCCAAAGGCGCGCTGATCGCACCGGGGCTGGTCGATTTCGGCGTCTTCGCGGTGGACAAGCCCGCATTCCACTTCGGCGGAATCACGCGCGCGGCGCTGATGCCGGATCAGAACCCGGTGCTGGACCGCCCGTCCTCGATCCGCTTCGCCGCCCAATCGGGCAAGCCCGATCTCTGGGTCCACCCCCTCGCCGCCGCCACGCGCGGGCTGGAAGGGCGGGAACTGGCGGAAATCGCCCTGATGCGGGACGCGGGCGCGCGGGCCGTCGCCACCGGACGGCACTGGATCGACGATTCCGGCACCATGCACCGGCTGCTGCACTATGCGGCCATGCTGGACATGGTCGTCGTCACGCATGGCGAGGACGCTGGCCTTGCTGGAAACGCCGTCGCAACGGCGGGCGAAATGGCCACGCGGCTGGGCTTGCCGTCCGCGCCCGCCGGGGCCGAGGCGCTGGCCGTGGCGCGCGATATCGCTCTGGCCGAAATGACCGGCGCGCGGCTGCATATCCGGCAAGTGACGACCGCCGCCGCGCTCGATCTCGTGCGCGGCGCGAAAAAGCGCGGCGCCGCCGTAACGGCGGGCGTGACTCCCGCCCACTTCATGCTGTCCGACCTCGCGCTGGGGGATTTCCGCACGTTTGCGAGGATGTCCCCTCCCCTGCGCGCCGAAGCGGATCGGCGGGCCGTGCGCGAAGCCATCGCGGACGGCACCATCGACGTGATCGCGTCGGGCCACGATCCGCGCGGACCGGAGGACAAGCGCCTGCCTTTCGCGGACGCCGAACCGGGCATGGCGGGGGCGGAAACGCTGCTGCCCCTGACGCTGGCGCTGGTTCGCGACGGCGTGATTGACCTGGCGCGCGCCTTTGCGCTGCTGGCCGCCAACCCCGCGAACCTGCTGGGCGTAGAGGCCGGAACACTGGCGCCCGGCATGGAAGGGGACATCGCACTGATCGACCGGGACCGCCCGTGGATTGTGGATTCGGACCGCATGGCGGCCAGCGCCGGGAACACGCCGTTCGACCGGCAGCCGGTTCAGGGCCGCGCGGTGATGCTGTTCAAGGGCGGCGCCCGCCTGCGCGAAAGCGGAGCGCCTGCCTGAAGGCAGGGACTCCACTCAACGTAATCAGATCGGGAAATCAGCGCCGCGCGTAGCGTGGGCTGCCGTTGTCGGGACGCGCGCCGGGCAGCGGACGCGCCGCCGCGTAAGCGATGCAGGCCCCGCCCTTCTGCTTGACGCTGGCGCAAAGGCCGCTGGCACCGCGCGCATCGAGGCCGCCCGCCGCCACGCGCCAGAAATTACGGCCGTTCACGACTGCGGGCGTGATCGTCATGGTATGGTTGCGAAGCTGCGGATTGCGGCGCGTGAACACGGTCCAGGCCGCGCGCGCGCGCGCTTCGCTGGAAAATGATCCGAGCTGCACCAGATGCGTGCTCCAGTTCGGCCGGGCCATCGTATCCGTGCCCCCAGACACCGGCGCGGCGCGGCGCGGCGCGGCGGGTTCCGCATAGCGCGGCACGATGGCCTGAATCACCGGCTGCGAGACGAAGGCAGGCTGCGTCGATTGCACGGCTTGCGCGAAAGCGGCGTCGAAGCTGGCCGAGGGCGCCTGCACAACAGACGCTGGTTCGGCAGCGGCCGGTTCGGGCGCCATCACGGGCCGCGCCTCCGAAGGGGCGTCCGGTTCAGGATAGGCGGCGGACTGGATCGCCGCCATCTGTCCGGCGGCGGGCAGTTCGCCCTGCCCTTCACCTTGCCACCGGGGCGCCGCTGACGGAGCGGCGACAGCAAGGCGCGCCGCGCTTTCCGAAGGCGCCAGGGCAAGGCGGTCGGGCTGGCCGTTGTCGGGCCTCAGCGGCACGGACAGGAGAGTCGCGACGCGCTTGCGGTGATCCTGCGGCATGACCTGCGCGGCCCAATCGCCGATCCGCTGATCGATCATGTTGGCGGGCACGTCTTCCATCGCCATCAAGCGCGCCTCGCGCCAGCGCCCGGCCAGCGCATAGGCATAGGCCAGGTTCTGCCGGACCTTGGCGGTGTTTTCACCTCCGCGAATGGTGTCTTCCAGGATCGCGATGCCGCGCGCGGGCTGTCCGGCCAGCGCCATCGCGAGGCCGAGGTCCACGGCCGGGATATCGTCGCGCCACTGGTCGAGCGTGTAGGTCGCTTGCGCGAACTGTCCTTCGCCGGTCTGGGCGAGCGAAAGCGAAAGCGCGGTGCCGGGTTTGGTGTCGCCAAGCACCATCGCGTCGGCAAAGGCATCCGCCGCCGATTCGAAACGGCCCGCTTCCAGATAGGCATGGCCGAGCGCGGTGCGCAGCGCGGCATCGCGCGGACTTTTCTCGACCGCGCGTTCCGCCGATGCGACGCTCTTGCTCGAAGCGCTCGACTCCTTGGCGTAACCGCCGGCGCGGGCCAGAGTGCCGCCCCCACCCGCGCAGCCGGCGAGCAGGATGGCGGCCATGGCCGTTCCGATGGCGAGCCGGGCCGGACGGCTCGCGGCACGAAACGGAAGCTGGCGAATGGTGGTCATGGTTCAGTCCCCTGTTGAACAGTCTCAGGTCCGCTTGCGGACTTGCCGGGCAAGCGATGCGACGTCGGGCGTTTCCGCGATCAGGCGGTCCAGCGCCTCGGTCACAAGCTGTTGCGCGCTGCGATTGGCGATCGTGCAGGCCAGCCGAAGCCGGAGGTGGCGTTCGGCATCCAGCCGCAGCGTAAAGGCGGCACGGCGGCCGTCAGCCAGCGCGGAGCGGCGCGTTCCCTTGCCCGTGGCAAGGCGCTCGTTCGCATCGGCAAGCTGCCGCACGACTTCGGGCACCGCCGCGCGACCGGCGGCGGTCAACCGGCCGTTGATCGGCACGATATCCGCATTGCGCGCGGCACCAGCCGCCCGTTCATCGTGCACATCGCCGTGATCGTTCCAGCCGAGATCCTCCAGCGCATCCATGCGGAGCGCCGCGTTTTCGTGGAAATGGGTCAAAGGCAGAAGCTGCGGACGCATGGCCGGTTTCGCCGCGCCCTTGCGCGCCAGTAATGTCGGCGTGAGCGAGGCGAAGGGCTTGGGCTGATCCATCGTGCCCGCCCTCATGATCCGGCGACCCGGCGGCCGAAGCCGCCGCCCGGACGCACCGCTCCCGAAGCGATCTGCGCCGCCGCCGGAGCGGGCGAGGCGAACACGGTGCGGCGGAAGTTCTTTTCAAGCCGGTCGGAAATGTAGTTCCACAGCGTCACGACTTCTTGCGACGAGCGGCCGTTGGGATCGACTTCCATCACGGTGCGCCCGTCGATCATCGACGCCGCGAAGTCCGTCCGGTGGTGCAGAGTGATGGGAGCGACCGTCCCGTGCTGCGACAGCGCGACCGCGGCTTCCCCCGTGATCTTGGCTTTCGGCGTCGCGGCGTTGACCACGAAGATCAGCGGCTTGCCCGCCCGCTCGCACAAGTCGACCGTGGCGCCCACGGCGCGCAGATCGTGCGGACTGGGCCTGGTCGGCACCACGATGAGTTCGGCGACCGAGATCACGCTCTGGATCGCCATGGTGATGGCGGGCGGCGTGTCGATCACCGCGAGACGGAAACCCTGCTGCCGCAGAACCTGAAGGTCGTGCGCCAGCCGGGCGACAGTGGTCTGGGCGAAGGCGGGCAATTCCGCCTCACGCTCGTTCCACCAGTCCGCCAGCGACCCTTGCGGATCAATGTCGATGAGCACCACCGGCCCCGCGCCTGCGCGCTGAGCCTGAACGGCGAGATGCCCGGAAAGGGTCGTCTTGCCCGATCCCCCTTTTTGCGATGCCAAAGCCAGAACGCGCAAAACCTGTTCCCCCGTGAACAAATCGGATCAATCCACTCACGGCAGGAGATCGCAGAACGTTCCTAATATCGGGTTAATGCGGGATAACTCACAGATAACCGGCAAGGGCGCCCGCCCGGCCGCAGGCCATAAAGGCTTTGCTAAGACCATGTTCACTATGTCAGTTAGTCAAACCAAACGAGGTCTGCGCGGGATTTGCCGGAGCGATGGCCGCCAAACCATTGATCGGATGGACATGATGGTGTCAGCAAACAGGATCGCCGGGGCCTGCCTCGCCTTGGCTCTCGCCATGGGCGGCACGCCTGTCGCGGCCGATGTGAAGGCCGGAGTCGACGCATGGTCGGCGGGCGACTACGCGGCGGCGGTGCGCGAATGGAAGGGCCCGGCGGACGCCGGTGACGCCGACGCGATGTTCAACCTCGCGCAAGCCTACAAGCTGGGGCGCGGCACGGGGCAGGATCTGCGCAAGGCCGAAGAGCTTTATGCCAGGGCCGCCGCGAAAGGGCATCTCCAGGCCGCCGACAATTACGGCCTGCTGCTGTTCGACCGGGGCGAGCGGGCCCGCGCCATGCCCTATGTCAGCGCGGCGGCGCAGCGCGGCGATCCCCGCGCGCAATATCTGCTCGGCCTCTCCTATTTCAACGCCGACAACGTGCCGAAGGACTGGGTTCGCGCCTATGCGCTCGTCAGCCTGGCGCAACGGGCCGGGCTGCCGCAGGCCGCCCCGGCGCTGGCCCAGATGGACAATTATATTCCGCTCGAACAGCGGCAGAAGAGCATGGCGCTGGCCTCCGAACTCGCCGCCGCCGCAGAAGCGACGCGCGAACGGCAACTGGCCGCGGCCGACCTCGGCGGGACCGCGCCCGGCTCGCGGCGAGGGCCGGAGGCGGTGGCGATGGGCTCCCCTTCGCGCAAGGGCGCCGCCGTATCGCCGGAAGCGCAGGCAGCCGTTGCCGCCAGCGCGGCCCGCGAAGCGGCGCGGCGCGCGGAAAGCAAGGAATATCCGCGGGCGCGCGTTCCCGCCGTTTCGGGCATTCTGGCCGGTCGCGATCCATCCGCGCCCTCCCAACCCGCCGCCCGGCCAGCCACCCCCCGGCCGGAGCCAAGGACCGAACCCAGACCGCCCGCTTCACCCTCTGCCGCCCGCCCCGCCGCCGCCGCGAGCGGGCCATGGCGCATCCAGCTTGGCGCGTTCGGAGTGCCCGGCAATGCCGATGCCTTGTGGAACCGCATCAAATCCCGCCCGGAACTGGCGGGCCGCGCCCGGATCGACGCGCCGGCCGGAAGGCTCATCAAGTTGCAGGCGGGCGGTTTCGCCAGTCAGGCCGACGCGCAATCCGCCTGCGTCCGGCTGAAGGCCGCGGGCTTCACCTGCATTGCCGTCAGCCGCTGATTCCGGCGCCGATTCCGGCGGCGATGCGCCGCGCATCGCGGCGCTGGACCTGATCCGGGGCGTCGCGGTTCTCGGCATTCTTGCAGTGAACATCGCCGGATTTTCCGGTCCGTCCGCCGCCGTCTACACTCCGCACGCGATCCATCCGCCCAGCCTTGCGGGAGACACCACGTTCGCCGCCATGCTCGTGGCGTTCGAAGGCAAGATGCGGGCATTGTTCACTATCCTGTTCGGCGCGGGGTTGCTGCTGTTCGTCGAACGCGCCGAAGCGACCGGGCGGGACGGCGCGGCGCTGCAAATGCAGCGGCTGAGCTGGCTGGCCCTGTTCGGATATCTGCATTTCCTGCTGCTGTGGTGGGGCGACATCCTGTTTCTTTATGCCGTCGCCGGAATGTTCGCGCTGGCGCTGCGGAACATGCCCTCATGGCCCATGCTGCTGCTCGCCCTGGTCATCTTCACGCTGTGGCAGGCGTCAGGCGTGGCGGGCGACTGGGACGCGGTGAGGATCGAGCATGCCGTGGCCGGCGGTACCGCAACCGGCGCGGAAACCGGATGGTTCGCTGAACGCATGGCCCGGCGCCAGGCCGTAATCGACAGCGAAACGGCGCGCCAGGCCCTGTCCTTCGGCGCGCTGATGGCCGACAAGCTGCACACCATGCCGTTCTATCCGTTGCGCGTCGTCTGGATCGCCATGGGCGAGACGCTGCCGTGGATGATGGTCGGAATGCTGCTCCTGCGCACGGGCTTCTTCGCCGGGCAGTGGCCGCGCGCGGCGATGCGCGGCCTGGCGGCGGCGGGCATCGGCCTGGGCGGCGCCGCGACGATGGCTTTTGCCATATGGGCATGGGACAACGCCTTTCCCGTCGAGGCGATGTCCATGGCGATCAATTATGCGCTGGGCTTTCCCCATCTGCTTATGGGGCTGGGCTATCTGTCCCTGCTGATGTCGGCGGCGCCCCGGCTGATGGCGACACGCATCGGCCGTCGCCTGATCGCCGCCGGACGCATGGCTTTCAGCAACTATATCGGGTGCAGCCTGGTGATGACGGCGCTGTTCCATGGCTGGGGCCTTGGCCTCGCGGGCAAGGTGCCGGTCGCGGCCGAACCGCTGTTCGTGGTGCTCGGCTGGATGCTCATGCTGGGCTGGAGCAAGCCCTGGCTCGCCCGCTTCCGGCAAGGTCCGCTCGAATGGCTGTGGCGTTCGCTGACGGAAAAGCGATGGATCGCGTTTCAAAAGCATTGATATTGCGATCCAGTCGCAATACATTGACCAGCGAATCAGAGGATGGCCTATGTACGTCTGCATCTGCAATGCGATCCGCGACCACGAGTTGGAGGACGCTGCGAAAAAGGTCCGCGGCAAGGCGCACGATGTCTATCGCGCGCTGGGCTGTATGCCGCAATGCGGCCAGTGCCTTGAGGATGCCGACGATATCATAGCCGACGCCCGTATCGAGGAGTGCATGACCGCCACAGCCTGACCCGGGGAAAACCCGAGAATCACTGAAAATTTTCGAGCGGGGTTGCGTTGGCTCGTCTGCGTGCCCATACTCTATCCGTTATTGCACGGATGGAGCGCTTTATGCGTGGCGACGCACAAGTCATTGATTTTCTCAACAAGGCTCTTCTCAACGAGCTGACGGCCGTCAATCAGTATTGGCTGCACTACCGGATGCTCGACAACTGGGGCATCGAGAAACTCGCCCATTACGAGCGGCATGAATCGATCGACGAGATGAAGCACGCCGATGTGCTGGCGGAACGCATCCTGTTTCTCGAAGGGCTGCCCAACTTCCAGGCGCTGGGCAAGCTGCACATCGGCGAGAACGTCGAGGAAATCCTGAAATGCGACCTCGCGCTGGAAAACGAGGCGATCCCGCTGCTGCGCGAAGGCATCGCCCATTGCGAAGCCGTGCGCGACTACATCAGCCGCGAGATTCTGGAACGCATCCTCGAAAGCGAGGAAGAGCATGTCGATTTCATCGAAAGGCAGTTCGACATGATCGAACGCATGGGTCTGCAGAACTACATCCAGCTCCAGAGCAAGGCCGCCGAATCAAGCTAGGTTCTGCTTGAATTGCGATTACAGTCCGCAATCGAGTGCGTTTGTGTGGGATGTCCTGGATGACTTCAGGACGTCGTACCTTGCAATGAAGAACGCTTCGGCTTTCCCTGTTCCCGGCCTCAGAACAGCCGAGTCAGCAAGTAGAACGCCGCGCCCACCGCCGCGCTCGCCGGGATGGTGATGAACCACGCCACGATCACGCGGCTGGCCACGCTCCATCGCACCGCGCTTGCCCGCCGGGCCGCGCCGGTGCCGACCACGCTGCCCGTGATGGCATGCGTGGTGGAAATCGGGATGCCCATGGCGCTCGCCCCGAACACCACGATCGAGCCTGCCGTCGACGCGCAGAAGCCGGTGTGGTGGTTCAGCTTGGTGAGCTTGGTTCCCATCGTCTTGATGATCTTCCAGCCGCCGGAAAGCGTGCCCGCCGCGATCGCGGCATAGCAGGATAGCACCACCCATTCCGGCACGTGGAACTCACCGCCCAGATGCCCGGTGGAATAGAGCAGAACGGCGATGATCCCCATCGTCTTTTGCGCGTCATTGCCGCCGTGGCTGATCGAGTAGGCAGCCGAACTGATGAGGTGCAGCCCCTTGAACGCGGAATTCGCGCCGCGCGGCGAAGTTCCCCGGAAGAACCAGCTCGTAAACAGCATCAGCGCCATGGCGATACCGAAACCGATGACGGGCGAGACGAAGATCGCCGCCACGGTCTTGATGGTGCCCGAGGATTCGACGACGCCGACCCCGGCATGGGCCACGCCCGCGCCCAGCAGACCTCCGATGAGCGCATGGCTGGATGAGGACGGAATACCCTTGATCCACGTCAGCACGTTCCAGACCATCGCGCCGACAAGCGCGCCGAACACCACGGCGGGCGTCACGGCGTCCTTGTCTATGATGCCCTTGCCGACCGTCTCGGCGACATGAAGCCCCACGATCCAGTAGGCGGCGAAGTTCCCGGTCGCGGCGAACACCACGGCAGTGACGGGTGAAAGCAGCCGGGTGGAAACCACCGTCGCGATCGCGTTGGCGGCATCGTGCAGGCCGTTCAGGAAATCGAACGCCAGCGCCAGCGCAATCAGGCCGATCAGCACCGGCAGGGCTATACTGTGATCCATCGAAGTCGTCCCGGCAACGTGCTGGCGTTCAGGAATGGTCTATGACCAGCCCGTCGATCTCGTTCGCGACGTCCTCGAAACAATCGACCACGCGCTCCATGTGCTTGAACATTTCGCGCCGGACGATGAAGTGCAGAGTGTCGCTCTTGCCGCTTTCCCGGAACAGGCGCCTCAGCGCGGCGGCGTGGATTTCGTCACAATGTCCTTCCATCCGCACCAGCCGCTCGGTCAGTTCGTGCAGGCGCACACCGTTGTCGGCCACCTTGCGCAGCAACGGCATCGCTTCCGCCGTCAGCCGCGCAGCATCGACGATGATGGCGGCCATGTCGCGCATTTCGGGATCGAAATCCGTGATCTCGTAAAGGTCCGCCGCGCCCGCCGTCTGCTGCATGGCGTCGATCGCGTCGTCCATCGAGGCAATGAGGTCCGTGATCGCGCCGCGATCGAACGGCGTCAGGAACGTGCGGCGGACGGTCTGCAGCACTTCGCGCGTGATCTCGTCCGCGTCATGCTCGCGCTCCTCGATCTCGCGGATATGCTCCGCAAGGTTGGGGCCGCCCTGCAGCAGCCGGGCCAGCGCGTCGGCGCCCGCCACCAGCGTGGCGGCCTGCTGCTCGAACAGGTCGAAGAAATTGCCCTGCTGCGGAAGCAGCTTCTGGAACCAGCCGAACATGGCGTTAACCCCCGTCTTTGCGCCAACCGTTTTGAGAATCCGCGCGGGCTGAGCCGCCTTGCGGAACTCGCGCGCGCCGAAACTGCGAATGAGCGCGCGCAGATCTTCCTCGTCCACGGCCCGCGCCGCTTCGGCCAGGCTGAACCAGCGGCGCTCGCGCTCATGCTGTTCCCGCCAGCTATCCAGTTCCTCCGTCACCGCGAAGGGAAACACGTCCACGTCCGTCAGCATCGAAGCGCCGGACCGGCGGCGCTTGCGATAACGATAGGAGCCGAGCGGCGTCGGGCAGGCCGCGCCGATGACGCCAGCCTCTTCCTCCGCTTCCTTCGCCGCGGAAGCATGGGGTGGCAGCCCGTTCACGGGATTCCCCTTGGGAATGACCCACCGACCCGTCCCGCGCGACGTAATCAACAGGATCTGGATCGGCGAATCGACCGCCGGCGACTCCGTCCGATAAGGAAGAACGGCGATCTGCCGCATGGCCACCCTTCAAAAGAAAACGCTGCGCTGGCTGCGCGTTAGGAGCCGATGGCCCCCCGCACAACGCCTGATTGCCGATCTCTCCCCCGATTGTCAGGAAAAAGTCATATTACGGTCATTTTCCCGACTGCGAGCGGAGGTTTTCAATCCGCGGCCTTGGCCTTTTTCGCGGCCGGTTTCTTCGCCGCCGCCTTCTTCGGCGCGGCCTTCTTGCGCCCGCCCTTCTTCGCCGGGCCTTTCGCGGCCTTTTCCTCGATCAGCCGGAAGGCTTCCTCTTCGGTCAGGTCTTCGGGCTTCCGGTCGCGCGGCAGAGTCGCGTTGGTCGTCCCATCGGTGACATAGGGGCCGTAACGGCCCGCCAGCAGCTTCACTTCCCCGCCGGACGCCGGGTGGTTGCCGAACACCTTGATCGGCTCGACGGGAGTCCGCGCGCCGCGTCCTCCGCCGTTCGCCGCATCGGCCAGCCGGGCGACGGCCGCGTTCATGCCGGTTTCGAAAACTTCCGCCGTGCCGCGCAGCTTGGCGTATTTGCCCTGATGCGCGAGATAGGGGCCATAACGCCCGATGCTGGCCGTGATCGGTTCGCCCGTCTCGGGGTGCGGACCAATCGTGCGCGGCAGGCCCAGCAGCTTCACGGCCCAGTCCAGATCGAGTTCGGGAATGTCCTTGGGGATGGACGAGCGCTTCGCCTCCTTGCCCTCGCCCATCTGGATGTAGGGGCCGAAGCGACCCGCCTTGCGCACGATCGCCTCGCCGGTTTCGGGGTGCTTGCCCAGTTCGGCATCGTCCGCCTGCTCGCCCTGCCCGCCCGGTTGCGCGAACTTGCGCGTGAACTTGCACTCCGGGTAGTTGGAGCAGGCAATGAACGCGCCATAGCGCCCGCCGCGCAGGGACAACCGCCCCGCCCCGCATTTGGGGCAGAGGCGCGGGTCCGATCCGTCCTCCGTGGGCGGGAACAGATATTCGGAGAGGAACTCGTCCAGCGCCTCGGTCACTTCCGAAGGCTTGCGTTCCATTACTTCGTCGGACTTCGGCTTGAAGTCCTTCCAGAACGCTTCGAGCACGTCCTTCCACGCCGCGCGCCCGCCGGACACGTCGTCCAGTTCCTCTTCCATGCCCGCCGTGAAGTCGTAGGCGACATAGCGCGGGAAGAAGCGTTCGAGGAACGCCGTCAGGAATCGGCCCGTCTCTTCCGCGAAGAAGCGGTTCTTCTCGGTGCGGACATAGGCGCGGTCCTTCAGCACCTGAAGCGTGGCGGCATACGTGGAAGGCCGCCCGATGCCCAGTTCCTCCAGCCGCTTGACGAGACT
>Ga0265293_10012438_pt1 | contig 11297 bp, 12 predicted proteins | sample Munlanlewell138R_FD_192505 | JGI IMG/M metagenome (GOLD analysis project Ga0265293, IMG submission 192505) | Leachate microbial communities from a municipal landfill in Southern Ontario, Canada - Leachate well 138R | ecosystem: Engineered > Solid waste > Landfill > Unclassified | place: Canada... | reverse complement strand
GAACCGGTGTTGATGAGCCTGTTGGTATGATGAAGGATCCTAACGGCGTATTTCATTCCGTGAACGGCTATCCTGGTCTTGTTGCCGTTCCGCTGAACGAAATTACTCCTGAAACTTATGGCGGGTTGCTTGCTGCATTGTCAGTTGGCCCTGGCGGTTTATACCGTAATGTCAGCGAAGTTCTGTTTGTTTGCAATCCTGTTGACTACTACACTAAGATTATGCCTGCTGTAATGTATCGTCTACCAGACGGAGCATGGGCAAGCCGCTTCCCGTTCCCAACTAAAGTTATTCAGTCTGTGTATGTACCTGCTAACAAGGCTATAATTGGTATTGGCAAGAGGTATTTCTTCGGGCTTGGAACCTCAAAGGGTGGCAAGATTGAATACTCTGACCACTACAAATTCATCGAGGATGACAGATACTACCTGACTAAGTTGTATGGCGATGGTAAGCCATTAGACAGCACATCATTCAAAGTTGTGGACATTACAGCTATTCGTCCGTCTGCTCCGATTGTCCGTGTTGCCGACTACGTTGATGCAAAGCTATCTGCTATGACATTGACGGATGAACTTGACGCTCCCGTGAACTTCGGCGCATTCAGCGAGAATATTCACGCTTACTCTGCCGCAATCGCTGATAGTGAGAGCGATGGAGACAACGACGTGGCGTCCTTGACTGTGACCGCCAACGACCCGAACGCAGTTATCGTTGTTAAAAACGGCACAACCACCGTGAGTGAATCTGCTGGCGCATACAGCCTGACGCTCACAGCTGGTGCAAACGTAATTACCATCACGTCCACAGTTGATTCCGTTGAGCAGGAAGCATACGTGCTAGTTATCAACTACACGCCGATAGTATAATGAAAGCTATTGTTCTGAAGCCGTTTTATGGCATTGAAGAAAAGACGTTATACGCCGCAGGTGACGAAATCGACATCACAAAGAAACGCATGACAGAGATAAACAAGAGGGGCAAGCTTTTAAAGAAAAAAGGTGATTAAAATGCTAACACCCGAACTACTGGAAGAAATAAAGAACGACAATGACATAACTTGGTCGGACAACGCCGGGGATTTAAAACTCTCCGGCATAATCCGCCGGGGGATAAGCTACATCAACGACGCCGCTAAAAGGGAATTAGATTATGGCGTTGACGACAAGCCTAAAGAGTTATTGTTTGAATATGTGCGGTACGCAAGAGCCAAAGCCCTTGACGAGTTTCAAGTCAATTACTTACACGAACTTTTAACCCTGCAAATTTCAACGGAACTGAAAGAAGTGATGGAAAATGCAGACGTATAATGACGGGGTTGTGAAATTATATTGCGTAAAAAACATTGCCGAAGCAGGAAACAGACCGAAGGAAGCCTTACACCTAAAAAGGGTGTTGAGATACGCAGAGCGAACGGTAGGCTTAGGTAGATTTTGGACAGCGAAACAAGCGCAGGTTGAAATTGACTTGCTTTTGAGGGTGCAAAAACTAAGAGATGTATCAACACAAGACATTGCAATACCTAACGACGGGCAACAGTATAAAATCGTGCAAATACAGTACCCCGAAGGTAAGGACTATATGGATTTATCACTTGAAAGGCTGGTGTCGGTGTATGACGTTGCGAGAGTTTAGAGATATCTTATTAACGCTTGGTATACCGACATACCACTATGACGCACTAAAACAAACTGATAAATACATAGTGTGGGCGGAGGATAACGAGCTTAGGCAATTAAAAGGCAATAACAAGGTCATAACGCAAGTAATTCAAGGAACATTAGATTATTTCACCAAAAAGGAATTTGACACGAACGTCGACAGAATACAAAACCTTTTTAACGCTCACGAAATACCCTTTAGGCTTAATTTAATCGACAACGAACCAGACACAGGCTATATCCACTACGAGTGGATTTGGGAGGTTGCAAATGGCTAAAATGAAGGTGACAGGTGTTGATGTATATCTCGAAAAGTTAGCTAAACTTGGGGAGGAAAACAAGCGTATAGCACGGTTGGCGGTAGGTAGGGCAAGCTTGCCTTTGGCAGCAGAAATAAAGACTAACCTAAGAAAGGTTTTGGCGGGCTCTGAACACTCCACAGGCGACTTAGAGGAAGCTTTAGGTATAACCCCTGTGGCAGATGACTTTGACGGCACAATTAGCATTAAAGTGGGCTTTGACGGATACGACCGATATGGAACGCCTAACCCATTAAAGGCGGCAGTTTTGGAAAGCGGTACATCGGCAGTTAAAAAAAGACCATTTATAAGACCAGCAGTAAACAAAACGAAAAAACAAGTGCTTGACATATTGCAGAAAACAATAGACGAAGAAACACGGAAAATATTTTAAGGAGGATTTACATGGCTAAAATAGGAATGAAGTACCCTATATTTGCGCCAATGACGGAGGGTGGCAGCACGGTAACATATTCAAACGCAGTCGTGTTGGCAAAAGCGATAAGCGCAGATATAAGCATAACAGCGTCTGACGTTAAGCTTTACGGCGATGACGGCGTTGCAGAGGTTGACAAGTCGTTCCAAGACGGAACGGTGACTTTAGACATTACAGACTTATCACTGGAAAACAAAGCTTTAATTTTAGGGCAGGACTTGGTGAGCGCAGGAATACCCGGCAAACCCGAAATTATGAAACTTGTATCAAAAGGCGATGATACATCAATCTATGGCGGACTTGGATTTTACGCAACTGAACAGGTAAACAATGTAAGGCAATACCGAGCGTACCTACTTCGCAAGACTAAATTTTCAGAGCCTAACATATCACTGCAAACGAAAGGCGAAACAACAACCTTCGGAACGCCTACACTTAATGGAACTATTGAACGGGATATAACAGGCGAGTGGAAAGAAGAAGTTGTTGTAACAGACGAAGGCGACGCTAAAGCGTGGCTTAATGACATTGTAAACCTTAACGAAGTTAATAAAGATGCGCTAAGTAGCGTGGCAAGCGGAGCGGAGAGCAAACAAAGCGAAGATTACACATCGGCTTCGTGGGTTGCTTTTGCGAATGCTTTGGCGGTGGCGCAGGCTGTCTTAAACGCAGACCCTGTAAGCCAAACCACCGTTGACAACGCAATTCAAAAACTAACCGACGCAGAGAGCGCATTAGTGCCGAGAGCATAAGAGAGGAGCAGGGGGAGCAATCCCCCTTTTTACTATGATTAAATCTAAAAATATAATCAGAATCGGCGGGCGGGAATTTAATGTAATTCTGACCGCAAGCGTAATTGATAAATTGCAAGAAGAGTACAAAGACCTTTCAACAGTTCTGGAAACAGCGGAAGATTTTAAGTTACAAATTAAACAAATTGCAGACATTACAGCGGTCTTTGTAAACGACGACATCGAAGCCTATAACGAGGACAACCCCAACGACAAAAAAGATTACATAACATCGGATTGGATATTGCGCAGAGTGGCTTTAAACGACACGCAAACAGACGATAAAAAAATATTAGCAACAGACTTAACTTTGGCGATAATGCAAGCCTTTAATATTTCACTACCGGAAACAGACCCAAACGAGCAAGCCCCGAAAACGAGCGAATAAAAGTTGATATACCACTTTGGCTATTTCGGGGCGTAACATTATTGAATTTTACTGAAAAAGAAGTTAAGCGAATGACTTTGAAAAAGTTATTTTTACTATTTGATAAATATTGCGAATGGCACGGACTAAAAAAAGAAGAAGAAACATTAACGGATATTATCCCCGATTTGAGGTGAGGAAATGGCAACGAGCATAGGCGCAAAGATAGGCTTAGAGGGCGAGGCGGCGTTTAAAAAGTCTATACAGGATATTGACAGAGGTTTGAGGGTTTTGCGGACTGAATTAACGTCGGTGACCGCAGGGTTTGACCGTCACGATAAAAGTATGCAAAAAGCGCAGGTACAAAACCAGACACTAACAAAGACTATTGACGCACACAAAAAGAAGGTTGCCGAACTACAAGAACAAGTAAGAAAATCGACGGAAGTTTACGGCGAAGCGCACGCAAAGACACAAAACTATCAAACGCAGTTGAATCGAGCGACCACCGCACTCAACAGGGCAGAAACACAGCACAAGGCTAATGAGAAGGCTATAAAAAACCACACATCCGAAACTATAAAAGCGGGTATGGAAACGGAAAAAATGCAGAAGGCGCAAGAGGGCTTGCGCAAAACCATGACGCTCGTTAAATCGGCGGTGGTAGCGGTGACTGGTGCATTGGCGGCATCGGCGAAAGCGGCTATTGACTATGAGCAGGCTTTTTCGGGGGCAAGGCGAACCGTAAACGGTACAGAAGCGGAAATGCAAGCTATGTCAAAGGAACTTAGGGAGATGTCAAAAGAAATCCCCGTTACAGCTAAAGAGTTGGCGGTAATTGCAGAAAACGCTGGACAACTGGGAATAGAAAAGGACAGCATTGTAGCATTTTCGAGGGTAATGGCCGATTTGGGCGTTACCACCAATATGGCAGGCGAAGAAGCGGCATCTACTTTGGCGAGGTTTGCAAATATCACGCAAATGTCACAACAAGACTTTGACCGTTTAGGCTCATCTTTGGTAGCGGTAGCTGATAGCGTTGCTACAACAGGCTCGGAGGTTGCGGAAATTTCCCTGCGCTTGGCAGCGGCAGGGAAGCAAGCAGGAATGAGTGAAGCTGATATTTTAGGCTTTTCTGCTGCATTATCATCTTTAGGCTTAGAAGCACAAGCAGGCGGCTCTGCATTTTCCAAAGTTTTCAACAACATAAACATTGCGGTACAAACGAGCAGCGAAAAACTTTCAGACTTTGCGGCGGTTGCCGGAATGAGTAACACAGAGTTTCAAAAACTCTTTGGCGAAGATTCAACAGAAGCGGTTGTTAAGTTTATCGAAGGCTTAGGCGAAGCGGGAAATAAGAGCATTGTTGTTTTAGAAGAAATGGGAATATCGGAAGTTAGAATGCGTGATGCCTTAATGAGAGCGGCGGGCGCAGGCGATGTATTGCGCAACTCTATTAACTTGGCAGGCGAAGCGTGGGAAGGAAATTCCGCACTAACGGAAAAAGCAAGGGTGCAATACGAAAACACCGCAAACCAACTAAAGATACTTAAAAACGTTATTTTTGACGCCGCAATAGAAATTGGTGACAGAATGTTGCCGCACATTAAAGCGTTGACAGAACGACTGCAAAACATGAGCTTTGACAAAATAATAAAAGGCTTTAATTTTATAATCGACAACGGAAAATTAATTGTTTCGACGATAGCCGCAATTGGCGCAGGCATGGTCGGCTGGAACATTGGGCACGCAATTCATGCTGTTATAATGTCTATTCAGCTATTTAAAACTGCTTTAAACGGTGCGGCGGCAGCACAGTATGGGCTTAACGCTGCAATGGCAGCCAATCCTATCGGCTTAGTCGTTTCGGCGCTTGCAATGCTTACGGCAGGTTTGCTTGCATACTCTAAAATGTCAAAGACCGCAACAACGGAAGCGGAAAAATTTAACGAAGCGGCAAAAAATGCGGCAAAAACCGCTGATGACTTAAAAGACAGTGTTAGCGAACTGAACGCAACCTATGAGGTACAATCCGAAAAAGCAAGACAACTAACGAATGAATTGTATAAACTAAGCGCTGAACTGGAAAGCGGTAGGCTTACAGAATTGGAAGCGAAAGCAGTTAAAGAGGAAATGAGCAACGTTTTGCGGCAACTACACAACATCTTGCCTGACGTGAGGGTTGAACTCGACAAAGAAACAGGTGCGATTATCACACAAAAAGGCGAAATTGAAAGGCTGATTGATAGTTACGTTCGGCTTGCGAAAGCTAAGGCAGCACAAAACTTGCTGGAAAAAACAGAAACAGAACGGCTTGAAAATTTAGTTAATTTAAGGCGTGCCGAGAATGAACTTGCCAAATCTTCATATAACGAGGATTATTATCAACAATTGTTGAAAAATGCTACCGTCGGTGATTTGCTCCGTGACCCCTTGTCTAAAACTAATCAGCACTTAGTACAATCAAAAGACAATGTTAAACAGTACACCAATTCCATCAACGAACTAAACTCATCCAACGCCGAACTGGAAGCGCAAAGCAAAGTTTTACAGGACATCATAAAAGAAAACCAAGGCGAGTTTGTTGAAACCAACAACACGCTTAAAAAAACCGCAGAGGGCTATGACGAAGTTGCCACCACATCAAGCGGAGCGGCTAAAGCAACAAAAGCGGCTGCAGGTTCTTCGAAGACGGCGGCGAAAGATGAAACAAAGACCTTGCAAGACGAAAGGAACAAACGCTTTAAAGACTTGAAGTTCAACCTTGAAATGGGCTACATCACAGAAAAACAATATTATACAGAAATAGAAAACTTGCGGGACAGATATTTTGAAGTTGACAGCGACGAGTGGCAAAAACACACCCTTGACATTTACAACTTTCAAAAGAAAACTTTCGAGGACGCTAAGAAAGAAATCGAAGAACTAACGAAATCTTTACACGACAGCATGAAAAGCGAATATGACAATTTGGAAAACGTTAGACAAACTTTTGAAACACGCCTGAATAATTACGCAAGACTATTTCAAGACATTAGAATTACAAGCGGCGAAGGCACGGTTGAATTCAGAGTTTTAGGCGATATCCAGAAGGCCAACGCGGAAATGGAAGTTTACAGAGATTTGCTCATGGCGGTAAAAGAGCGTGGCGGCGAGGATATATTCCACGCTTTGAGAGAATTAGACCCTGCCGAAGCCTCGAGGAACGCCGAACTATTATTACAAGCGTCTGATGATGTGTTTGACAAATATATAAAAGACATGAAAGCTAACAAAGAATTATCAAAGGAAATAAGCGAAATGTTTTTTACAGACGAAGCGCAGGCAATAGCGGAAAAATACGCTGAACAGCTAAAGGATTTAGAGGATAATTATTTTGAAGTAGGCGAAAGTTACGCCGAAGCTTTGGGCGAAGGGTTTAGAACGCAGTTAGACGTTATCTTTGCAGGGCTTAAAGACGAAATACAAACTAAAATACAAGGCATAGGCGCAGCGTTTGGTAGCAACGTATCGTCAAGGCAACCTTTGGCAATCACAAACAATCTAAACATTGCAGGCAATGCGCCGATAACCTCCGTTACAAATGCATTGGCAAGGACGTTTAAAATATTAAACATTAAAGGGGAGCTGAATTAATGGCATTTTTTATAGAGTTTAAAAACAAGTTCGGCACTGTTCGCATTGACGGCGACAGCCCCATAAGAGTAAGCGAGATTGACGGGCTTGCCCCTGTAAGCACACAGCAACAAACTGTAAGGCTTATAGGCGTGCCCGGGGAACGCACAACACACAGACATCAAGATCCCCGATACATCAACCTTACGGGCAGAATAGAAGGCTCACAGCCCATAGTAAGGAGTGCAACCGCTACGATGGCGAGGGTATTTGACAATCTGACCGAAGGTGAACTAACACTTAATATGTATGGCAAAATCCGCAAGATAAAATGTGTAAGCGAAAGCTTAGACCTCATACCGAAGAAAAATTACTATGTTGATTTCGTTTTGACTTTAAAGGCTGACGACCCTTATTTTTACGAATGGCAAGGCAGGAAAACGCATTTATTCTTTATTGTTAAAAACTTATTTGACGGCATGGTGTTTCCGAGGGTATTTTCATATTTAAACACTGGGGGAATAGTAACAAACGAAACAAACAAAGAGGTTGAGCCTGTTATAACCGTTTACACTGGCGAAAGAGGGGCGGAGATATTAACGGGCTTGCACATTAAAAATCTTGCAAACGGCGCAACAATAGACCTTAAATACAACCCTGCTGATGATGAGGTAGTGACAATAGACATTGCGGACCGAAGAATAACATCAAACTTAAACGGCGACATAACAAGATTTATCGACCCTTACACAACAGCACTAAACGAGTTTGTTTTACTTCCCGGCAACAATGAAATCGAGTTTGAAAACTTGAACACAGACCAACCGACAACAGCCGACATAACTTATAGGATTTTGCATGGCGAGGCGGTGTACTAAATGATTGAGGTTTACACGCCCGAATTTTTACACTTGCGAACAATAGCGCATCCTAAAAGCGTAAAATGGAATATCCGTTACAATGATGTTGGAAGTTGTGAAATTTATTTGCAGCCGCAAGACGAAAGCATAAAGCTGTTTGCAGAAAACGATGATTTGATTGTAGTACAAGGCAGATTATCGGCGTGGGTGAACGGTTGCGCCGATGACATGGGCGGGTTTTTGGTAAGCGGGCGCACACTTAATTGGCTCACCACTAACAGGCAGGTGTTGCCGTTTGACAAAGTCGATACGAGGGAGCGAATTATAAGAACTTTGGTTACGGAGCAGTTTATAGCAGCAGGGAATAAGAAAGTCCCTAATTTTGTTTTAGGCAACACCATCGGCAATACAACGCAGACGGAATACGAATTAGAAGAATATTCCCGCTCACTTTACGACATTATAAAAGAACTTTGCGAAATTGAAAAAATCGGCTTTGAAGTTTACTTTGATTATTTTGAAAATAAGTACAGATTTAATTTAATTCGTGGTATTGACAGAACCGCAGGAACAAACTCACCTTTAATATTGTCGGAAGTAAATCGCAACTTTACACAGACGCAATATTTGAAAAATAACGAAGGCTACAAAACAGCGGGGTATTTACGAGAGGTAGAAGATGATGAAACAACCTTTACGGAAATCATTAAAGACAGCGCAACAGGTTTTTACAGACGGGAGTTGGGCCTAACAATAGAAGAAATCGAACTTACAAAAGCTAAGCGAATTACAGAGATTGACGGCGTTGTGTATGGCTTGAATTTTGGAACTGATTTTAATGTTGGCGATATTGTGACAGTGCAAAAACAAGTAGGCAAAGAAATTATAACGCAAGACAGGCGAATTTTAGAGGTAACGATAAATCAAGAAGTCGGCAATAATTCGGTAGTGCCGATTTTAGGGGAAATATAAAAGGGGTGAAATAATGGCATATATAAGTGATTTTAACAATAACGAAGAGTACGGCGCAAGCGACATTAACGCCATCCGTCAAAGCATAGCGACAGCAGGAGTAGTACAAGAAACAGCAACATCAATGAAAGTTACCGCTATTGGCGGTGGCAAGGTGAGAATTTTGGAAGGACAGGCGATATTTGCAAGTGGGGCAAGAATTGCAATCGATAATGAGGGGCACGAACTAACGGTAATCGGAACGGGAAAGAATTATGTATATGTAAAACGAGAGCAAAACAGCAGTGAGCCTTACATAACAACCACAGCCCCGACAGGTGATTATGTATTGTTGGCAGAGGTGACAGGGCAGACAGTGACGGACAAAAGACAATATTCAGCCTTTAAAGTTACCCGGGGTTTAGGCAACGGTTATTTCGTAAAAAAAAACGAGGATAGCATAAAGTTTACCGTTCCCACCTACACGGCCTGGCAAAAATACACAACAATCGAAACAGATTCGGCAGAGTATATATTCGCATATTTGAAAGCAGATAATTCCGGATGTTTTTTTGATTTCGGGAACGACACTTTACAAGGTTTTTACAAAGACGGAAATAACAGCAGTTTGTCGTCTGGAGCAATACAAAACGGATATGTTTATAGGTATTCAGTTAGTGGAACGGGGAACACTTACTTGCGACTTAGTTATGTTGGAACTTCTGTTGAATTTTGGGCGAAAAACGACCACGGCAGCTCCCAGACTTCCGTCAGTGTTGATTTATATTTAATGTGAGGTGAAAAAATGTACAGGGATATTATATTAAAAGAAAACCAAGCCTTTAACGCAGTGTTTGACAACGTGGTAAGCGATGACCTTCACGCATACAGGGTCATCTATCAGCTAAACAACCCTATAAATGGTACACTCAAAGTATCCGTCAAACGTGCAGACGGTGAAACGATAACCGACACAGCCCCCGTTATTGACGGTGTGGGGAAATATGTATTAAAAAATAATATGTACAGCAAACAAGGGTTATCGTTAATGCGTGTGGCGGTGGCAGACGAAATGGGGAGTATCGTTACACCGCACGAAGTGTCTTTAACGGTGTTAGAGCCTTTCGGCGAAGCGGATGCCGAAGGTGACGACAGAGTACCTGCATTATCAAGTTTAATCGTACAAGCTACGCAAGCGGCAGGAAGCGCTAACGCAGCATTAGAAGCGGCAAACGAAGCCTTGGACAGGGCGGAAGGCTTGGGCGGTGGCACGATTGATACTATTTTCGCAATGGCAGGTTCGAATGCTAAAGCGGATATATACCTCGAACAAAGCACCGCCGCACAGCAAATTATGGACGAAGTGGCACGGTTGGACGATGAGAGGGTTAGTGACGAAACGCCAATACATATTGCGTTTACGGGGGATAAGATAACGTTGGCGTATGGCACGGGGATTGATTTAACAGGGCATGATAATCTATATATACATGGAAATGGGGTTAAGATTGAGGGGAAGTTTGGATATAATTACTTGCTCTACGTTGTAGGGTGTTGGTTGCATGACATTATAGTAGAGAATGCTGGTGAATATAGGTATGGTATCAATGCAAGCAACTCCACACTATCTAACTGTGAGGGTATTGGTGGCGACTATGGTAAGGGTATCAATGCAAGCAACTCCACACTATCCAACTGCACTGGCAATAGCGAGTATTATGGTATATTTGCAACCAACAGCAGCACCCTATCTAATTGCACAGGTAGTGGCTACTACGGTATAACCGCAGACAATAGCACCTTAACAAACTGCACAGGTACAGGCGGTGACTTCGGCATATATTTAACTTCAAGTTCGATATTAGTTGGAGGTTGCGAGGGAACGGGCGGGACTTACAATATCTTCATTGAAGCTTCCGCCTACCCACAAGACCTCACCATAGCCGAAAACCTTAATAGGGGCGAAATAACCATAGAAGGGGTGAATAACTAATGTTAGCATGGAATTTAACTTCGGATGGCATTAAATTTTTAAAACACAAAGTGGAATACGATATTGTTAGAAAAACAAGAAACGAGAATAGGGAAATTGTAGAAGATATAGAGAAAAGAAGCAATACTTTTTACGACACAGAAACCAAAGACGCATGTTTACAGCGATTAGGCGAGCGTAATATCGAATACACCGTAACAGATTATGACGAGCCATCATCAGAACTGTTGACAAAAGTAGAAGGTAAGAAATTCAACACCGTTGCAGAAGCTAAGGCGTTCATTGACGGCGCTTACAAACCCGTAGAAGACAGGCTTAACGATA
>Ga0265293_10012437_pt1 | contig 11297 bp, 11 predicted proteins | sample Munlanlewell138R_FD_192505 | JGI IMG/M metagenome (GOLD analysis project Ga0265293, IMG submission 192505) | Leachate microbial communities from a municipal landfill in Southern Ontario, Canada - Leachate well 138R | ecosystem: Engineered > Solid waste > Landfill > Unclassified | place: Canada... | reverse complement strand
TTCTTCTTGTTCTTACCTTATCTTTTGGTACTAACCTGCCTTCAACATTGCAATTCATAATTGGCTTGATATTTAAGGCTTGAGCCAAAATCGATTTTACCATTGAAATTCTTCCACCACGACGAAGATGTTTTATATCTGTTACTGTAAACCAGTGCGCAACTTGGGGAATTGTTTGATTAACAAAGTCAATTACATCAGCCATTGATTTTCCGGCTAATCTCTCTTCGGCTGCTAAATAGACTAACATACCTTCACCAAGTGAGGCTGATTTAGTATCAATGATTTCAATTTTACGTTCAGGATATCGATCAGATAATTCTTGAACCGCTAAACGTCCACTATTAAATGAACCACTCAAAGCACTTGAAAAGGAAAGAATTAAAACATCGATCCCTTTTTCTAAATAAGGTATTACTCTTTCAGTATAATCTTCGGAATTTAATTGTGAAGTTGTTGGTTTAGCACCATTTCTAATCGCATCAAAAAAGTCTTTAGCTGACATCTCGCGATAATCTAATTCATTCTTATAGCTTTTGTCATCAATATGAAATGTTAGCGGTAAAACTTCAAGCTCTAATCTTTTTGCTTCCTCATAAGGTAAATCCGTTGTCGAGTCAGTAAAAATAACATAGTCTTTTTTCATGTTTTCATTTCTCCTTTTTGTTATTTTATCACATTTCTAGCTTTAGGAATGTAATAATGTACACGCTTTTCCTTAATCATTGACTTAATGGGATCAAATGATCTCCGATGGATTGGTGTTACACCGTGTTTCTCAATCGCATCTAAATGTTCTTTTGTTCCATATCCCTTATTGCTTTTAAAACCATACTCAGGGAAAATAGCATCCATTTCTAACATATATTTGTCTCTTGTTGTTTTTGCAACAATAGATGCTGCGGCAATGCTTAGACTTTTTTCATCACCCTTAATGACACTTTGAGCAGGGATTTCTGTTTCCATTGGCATCGCATCAATCAATAAAAAATCCGGTTTTATCTTTAATTGTCTAATTGCTGCCAACATTGTTTCTCTTGTTGCGCGATAAATATTGATTTGATCAATCTCATTAACGGATGTCATTGCTATTCCAATGGAAATAGCTTGTTCCTTAATTTCTTGAAGTGCTAGATTCCTTTGCTTTTCGGTTAGTTTCTTTGAATCGTTAACATATTTAAAATCGACCTTTTCAGGCAAAATAACTGCGGCAGCAAACACTGGCCCAGCTAAAGGACCTCTGCCTGCTTCATCGATGCCAGCAATAAGCTTGGCCCCTTTTTTATGTAACCCTTTTTCAATCTCAAACATCAAGTCGGTCAAAGGTTAAACCTCCTAAATGATTATTGCGTATATCATGCAATAAAACTTGAATTACACGCGTTTCATCAATTTCTTTTTCTTTTAAATATGCTCCGCGCTTTGAAGCAATTATTTCAAACCACTCGCTAATACTAGTCCCAAGTGCACCATACCGCTCCTCCAAACGCTTTTGATAATTTTCTGATAAGAAGTCAATGGCGTAGACAAATAAATCATAATCAGGCAGGATTGAGTCCTTAATCGCCCCGGTTATCGCTAAATGATAACCGATTTTTTGATCATCAAATTTGGGCCATAAAACACCTGGCGTATCCAATAACTCAAATTGATCGCTCAGCTTAATCCATTGTTGTGCCTTTGTCACCCCCGGCGTATTGGCTGTTTTAGCAGCCTTTTTTTGGGCAAGACGATTAATTAAAGTAGACTTACCGACATTAGGGACACCAATAATCATTGTTCTAAATGCTCTTTGCTTTAACCCTTTTTGCCTTGCTCTATCAATTTTATCTTTGAGAACTTCTTCTGATAGTTTATGAATTCTTTGAACGTTTTTACCGGATTGGGCATCAATTTTTAATGTATAATAACCTTTTTCTTCATAATATTTCATCCATCTATTTAAATGAAACTGGTCAGCTAAGTCCATTTTATTAAACAATAAAATAATGGGTTTATGTCCAACAATCTTCAATAATTCCGGATTCATACTAGAGTCAGGCAATCGTGAATCAAGTAAAACTAAAACAAGATCCATCAAATTAATCTTTTCTTTTATTTCACGCAGTGATTTAAACATATGCCCCGGAAACCACTGAATTTGTTTTGCTTTATTCATCGTATCACTCCAAACGGATACAGTCTAAAAATTACTTTGCCTAATATATCCTCACCTTTAACGGGGCCAATATTTCTACTATCTTCTGATCTTGAATCGTTATCACCAAAAACTAAATAGTCATCAGTTTTTAGTTTATTATTCTCATCTAAATAATTGATTAAAAAATCGGGATTGCTTACTTGAAAGATTTCACCGTTTACTTTTGCAACAACGCCGTTGACTTTCATTTGATAATGACTTTGAAATGACTCAAATTCGATTGTATCACCAGGCATTGCTACAATTCTTTTGATGAAATAGACGTATTCTATAACATTATTGTTTGCATCGATAAAAGCATTCTCATCAACTAAAGGATAATCGGCTTGATTAATCTCAATAATCACAACATCGTTTCTTTTGGGCTGGTATAAAAAGTGATAAACCAGGACATGATCCCCATCCTTGACAGTTGGTGACATTGAGTTTTTTTCGATTCTAGCCGGCAATAAGAAAAACATTAAGGAAAAGACAACCGTCGTAATTGAAAACACCAAAAAAGTTACCCAATCTAATATTTGCAACAGCAGTTTACTTTTATTGCTTTTGATTGCATAAGTGCTAAAGACAATAATCGCAAAAGCAAGAATAATCAGAACGATAAACCAGGCTGTAAATGACTTTGAAAAAACAGATAGCCCGTTGATTACCATAAAGGCGGCAAATAGTATAAAGATTAGCATTCCTGTAGTATAAAAGATGTTTTTCTTAACTGTTATCATGCTTTATTTCCAAGAATTTCATTCAATTCAGTTAAAGTAACCAAAACTTCTCGCGCTTTGGTACCTTGACCTGTTGAAACTATTTCATGGTACTCAAGCATTTCAACCAGTTTTTGCGCTCTGTTAAAACCAATCTCAAATTCTTTTTGAATACCATTAATCGATGCGCTTCCGCTTGTTACAACAAAGTAAGCGACATCCTCAAACAAATCATCATTAACAATTTCTTTCGTTTTAACTTGCTCTTTCAATTCTTCATGATCAAAAACGTAATTCGGCTTTTGTTGTTTACGAATAAAATCGGTTACGGCATAAATTTCTTCATCAGAAATAAATGCTCCTTGTAAGCGATGCGCTCGATCTGTTCGTTTTAATAACATATCACCTTTACCAAGTAAAGTTTCTGCTCCTGCTCCATCTAAAATTGTCGTTGAGTCAACAAATGAAGCAACCTTAAATGCCATTCTAACCGGAATGTTTGATTTTATCGTTCCTTTAACAACATCGGTTGTTGGTCTTTGGGTAGCAACAAGCAAGTGAATGCCCGCTGCTCTAGCTTTTTGGGTTAATCTTTGAATATATGCTTCTACATCGTGTGCAGCAACTGACATTAAGTCAGCCAACTCATCAATGATGATAATGATATAAGGCATCTTTTCTAAATCAACAACACCATTTTTAACATTTTCATTAAATGATTTAATATCTTTACTCCGGCTGCTTGCAAAAACTTGATAGCGACGATCCATTTCTGAAACTGACCAAGCAAGTGCTGAAGCTGCCATTTTGGAATCAGTTATAACTGGTGTGACCAAATGTGGTAAATCATTGTATGGCATCATTTCAACCATCTTAGGATCAATTAAGATTAGTTTTAAATCCTCGGGTTTATTCTTGATCAACAAGCTGACTAAAATCGTGTTAACACAAACGCTTTTACCACTATTAGTAGCGCCTGCAATTAAACCATGGGGCATTGATGAAATATCAATGTAAATATTCTCACCGTCAATATCAACACCTAAAGCGACTTTAAGCGGATGATAGCGATCTTCTAAAAACTCCTTTGTATCAACGACATTTCCAAACGCAACAATTTCCGGTTTAACGTTTGGCACTTCTAATCCGACATATGGTTTACCTGGAATTGGTGCTTCAATTCTTATTGACTTTGATGATAAATTCATCATTAAATTATCAGAAATTCCAGAAATTCTTTTGACATTTACACCTGGCTTTAAGGCGATTTCATACCGTGTAACTGTTGGTCCCTTCTTACTGCCCGAAACTGACCCTTCAATGCCGAATTGTTCAAGTGTTTGGTTTATTGTATCAATTTGATCTAACAGCCAATCTGGCTTTTCATTTAAATCACGATCTTTTTTCTTGAAGATACTAATAGGTGGAAGTTCATAGATCGGCTTTTGTTGTAGTGGTGGTCCATAAGAAAGTGGTTCCTGGTGTTTAACACCTTCATCTTCAGCCTTGAAATCAACAAAACCACCAGAGACAACAGGATTTTCAACAATTGGTTTTTGTCTGCGAACGAATGTTTCAATTTCTGGTTCATCTGTTTCAACCGGTTTTACTGCAGCAACGATTCTTTCTCGGTCAGTTGGTTGAAAAATTGGTTCTTTTTCTTCAAAATAAATTGAAATCGGTTTTTTAGAAATTGGAGATAGTATTTTCTCACCTATTTTAACTTCTTCATCCTTTTCCTGCCCTTCAACATATTCCGAACCACCAAAATAATCTTTTCTTGTTTTATTTGAGATTAGGTTAGTAAACTCATAATACTTAGTGCCGTACTTTTCATGAGCTTCTTTCTCACTTAACTTCTTTTTTGATCTAAAAGCATCAAAACGTTTTGTTGTGTCGCCTGTATCTTTAATAATGAAAGGAATCGTAACAACATCTTTGACGCTACGACCAAAAATAGGTGAAACAAACCTTGACTTCTCATAGGTATATTTCCCCCGAATGCCTTCTAATTTAGGGAATTGGAAAATTTCAAAAGGTTTTTCTGGCAAGACTGCTTTTGTTTTTCGATCATTTTTTCGCTTCATTCTTGCTAGCCTCCTCAAATTCTTTTGTAAGTTCTTCGTAAATATCTTCAACATCAAAATCAAGTGTTTTATCTTGTTTAAAGACCTTCTTACTATAAATTTTATATGTTTCTTCACCGGTAATAGCAATTACTGCCAAACCGATTTTGACCATTACAATATCTAAAGCAACTTCTTTGGTTAATCTTCTAAACCAATAAACCGGATTAAAGACGTTCACAACCGCCATTGTATGTTTCAAAACTTTGTTAATTTTTAACTTTTTAACTGTTTTTACAACTGCAGTCTTTTCAATGTTTGTTTTTACTTCGTTCATCTCAACAATTCGACGAATAGTAAGGCCACGAAACAATTTCAATATTTTGCTACTCAATAACTCATCAACACGATTTGTAATGTAATGACTCAAATGAATTGATTCATCAACTGTCAATTCCAAATAGGGATATTTTGACTTAGGGTAAAATTTTTTCGCAATATCAACAGATAAATCACGGCATATATCCAATAAATGTTTAAAGAATCCGATTTGGCTTCGTTGTTTACGATTTTTAAATAGTTCTTGTCCGTCTTTAATAAGCCATTTTATCTCTTCTTCATCGATGTCTTCTTCGTCGACACCTCTTAGTTTCAAATTCTTGTTTAAGCTTTTTAAAACAGCATATAGATAAACAAGCAATAGCAATAAAAATCCTACGCTAATGCCGAAAAGGAAACTTAAGAGTACTGATAGGTTAAATTCAATTAACATAATCGGTGTTATTAAACTCATTTTCTCATCCCTTCTATTCCCTTATTATATCATGCTTTAATTGAAAAAAGATATTTAGGTTTACGCAATCTAATAGATTATTTTCAAACAATAGATTGAAAATCTAGTAATTTATGAGATAATAGTATTTGAGGTGGAAAAAGATGAAATATTTAATTGCATGTGATTTAGATGGTTCACTATTGAATGATTTGTCAGAAATATCTGATTTAAGTAAAAAGGTCTTGAGACATCTAGAAGACTTAGGACATGCCATCATTATTGCTACCGGAAGACCATATTCTGGGGCAATTGATAAATATATGGAATTAAATTTATCTACTCCTTTGATAACCGACAATGGTGGTACAATTGAAAATCCAATGGATCCTAACTATCCAAAAACACGAAGTTATATTCCCTTGCATATAATGCATGATTTGTTTTTGTTTAGTAAACCTTTTTTAGTATCCGCATTGTACAGCACTAAGAGTACAATTTATGCATATAAGTATGATCGCCGCCTAGAAATGTATTTTAGTGGTTCATTCAGTGATAACGTAATAGAAAAAGACTTAACAGAATTTGAAGTTGAACCTTCAAGTCTTATTTTTTTAGTTGATGTCAATCATAAAGAAAAATTAGAGGATTATATCGATTCAAAGTATAGTAAGATGATTGCTTATCGTCTTTGGGGCACTGATCGAAAATATGGAATTTATGAAATCTATGTGAAGCACGTCTCAAAAGCTTCAGCAATTAAGCAAGTACAACATTCATTAGGCTTTGAGAATAAGCAAGTTATCGCAATCGGTGATGGTATTAATGATGTTGAAATGATCCATGAGTCAAACTGGGGGGTTGCGATGAAAAATGCAGTCAGTCCTGTAAAACAAGTAGCAAACGCAATAACCAAGGAAAATAACAATGATGATGGTTTAGCAAAATATTTAGTTGAGTTTTTCAAGCTTAAGCTAGAAGGAGAGAAAAAATGACTTTTCAGATGTGGAGCCTTTTTCATTTTGCATTTATTTTGTTGCCTTTTGTTTCTTTAATTGTTTTTATGTACTTCACAAAAAATAAAACATATGAACAAAAGCGAAAATTAGGGATTATTGTTTCTTTAATCGGTGTTTTACTATTAGTACTGAGAAATGCGGAGATTTTCGCGAATGAGGGTTGGAGTGCAGAATTATTACCTTTGCAAATTTGTCATTTTGCAAACTTTGTCTTATTATTTGCCTTCCTAAAAGACAATAAACCCATGTTTGCTTTAGCCTTTGCACTAAACTTACCTGCAGCTTTTGCTTCAATTGTTTTTGCAAATGGCTTAGAAAACTATGCCACCTTGATTTGCTTAAGAGGGATAGCCTATATCTTAGGTCATGCCTTAATAGTATTTTTAACGTTATGGGCTTGGTTAAGCGGCTTCGTGGTGATCAATAAAAGAATACTATCAAAGACAGTTTTGATTATGCTTATTCTTTATATTAGTGCGGTTGTCGTTAATAATTTATTGGTTTTAACAGGAATTACGCCAAATTATTTCTATACTTTAAAACCAGAAAATGGAACTCCTTTAGAAATCTTTTTCAAGTGGGGAACAACAATCAAAATTGGATTTCTTGAGTTTAATCCGGTTTATTTATTCTTAAGTGCAATTTTCGGTTTTATCGTCGTTGTTATCTTTTATGGTTTATATTTACTGCATAAATATTTGGTTGAACGAAAAGAATATCAAAAATAGATAGAAATGGTTGCTGATTAAAGCAACCTTTTTTATGAGTAAACGATAAAAAAGACATTATCAAATTTACATTTAACCCTATTAATAAAAAACAATTTAGAAATACTTTCGTATAATACGATCGCGTTTTTTTTGGCTTTTTCCTAATAGGTAATTATTTTGCTTGAAAGGATATGTAAGATATTTTCTCTTTTGCCTTTTAGACTAGCTGTTTCAAAAAACTTCTTTTCAATTGAAGCCCAGACAAAGACCCAACTAGTAATAATGATGACTTCATTAATGACTTTTGTTCTAAAAAACAACAAAAAGGCCGGTAGAGCTAGTAGTGAACCACCAACTAAAAACAATATTAAAGCCATTGTGTTTGCCTGTTTACGATCTGCCTTTATTCTAATCAATTCTTTAGTAGCTACATACTCTAGTTGCTCTTTAAACCCATTTATGTAGTTAGCTGGAATTTTAACTTCTAGAAATTCGTGAGTTGGAACATAAAATGACTGCAATTTTAAACTGACATAACCTGCTTTGGTGAGTTTACCATCTTCAAAATCTTCTTCTCTTAAAATAACTTCATTTTCCTTAATATTGACAAATTTCTTTCTTAGTTTAGTTTCTAACTCATTAAATTCTTTTTTTCTGCTCATAATAACCACCTCAGCAGTCCTTCCTATATTATATTCTAAAATGATTAAAAATGAGTTGTATTTATCTTAATCTGTAGTATATTTGTTAAACAAATTCGACTTTGATTTGCCTTTGAGATTATAATACAATTTTTTATAGTTAGTTTTTTAAAATAAAAAGATTCCCATTTAGTCAACGTATAGTTAATTGTTTGAAATGTTACCTTTTGGGAATAGTCTTTAATCTCCATAATTCAGTCATCTGCTTTCAAAAAGCATTATCTTAATGCACTATTCTTCTTTAACATCTATCTTAAACTTCTCTAATTTTTGCAAAATCCTTGTAGCATCTTCTTTATACCAATTCGGATATTTTGAATCCTTAATTGTGTTTCTTATCAAATCGTTATATGCTGTATTTTTTTGCTTAAGTAAAATGGTCAATGCATTTCTTAACAATAAAGTTTTGCCCTTCCATGTATATGCATGCTTCCCATACTTGCTCATAAACTCTTTATTGGATAACTCAAACAAATCATCAATAATGACATATGCAGTTGGTTTTTCTTTAAATGCTTCTACTTGATCCGAGTTGATTCTTTTATTGTACGGACAAACTCTTTGACAAATGTCACAGCCCAATAACAATGAATTATTAACTATCTCATCATCTGATAAACTTCGTTTTTCTTGATTATAGCCGCTTATACATTTATCCTGATTAAATCCGGCAATCAAAGCATTGACGGGACATGCTTCAATACAGATTGTACAGTCTCCACAAGAATCAGTATTTTCAACAATAACTTCCGGATAGCCTTCCTTTGTCAATAAAAGACCAATGAAAAAGTAACTACCGAACTCCTTATTTATCATTAAGTTGTTTTTACCGTGAAAAGCAAGTCCAGTCATCTCAAGGCACTTACGTTCATTAATGCTATGATTATCAGATAGTTCTTTATATTCAATGTTCAAATCCTTAACCGCTTCACGCATGATTGCCTTAATCACATCATGATAATCAAAGCCATAGGTATACATTGATGCTGTTAATCGATCCTTTTCGTGCTTTAAATATACATTTGGATAGCTTAAACCAACAACAAAAATAGACTTATAGCCAACTAAGTTGGCATCAAATCTTTTTTCTAAGTATCGCTCTGTATTTATTACACCGACAAAATCGAATGCTTCTTTTAATCTTTGATATACCATATTGATTTTCCTAGCCTTATTTGTCTATACATAGATTATAACATGTATTTTAAAAACCCTAAAACGGCTTTATTAAGCCTTTTTATTATATTATATCTATTTGCATCCCTTTTAGTAAATCAAAGGTCTTATGATGAAGATCTTCATCAAAACTCATCGAAGCTTTTCGATCAACGACAATTCTCGCTTCTGGTAAAGCCGCCTTTGCAATGATTGCGTTTGACATTACACACATGTTAGTAACAAGTCCAACCAATTCAATTTGATCATAGTTTTCTTTACTCAAGAAGTTACCTAAATCCAGTGAGCCAAACGTGTTTTTCTTAAAAACAGCTTTAGCATCTTTTACATATTTTGCGGTATTACCATAAATTTCATGGCCAGGTGTATTTTCAATACAGTGCAAAACTGGAAGTCGTTTTCCTTCTTGTGTTTCTAAGTAGTCTTCATAATGTGTATCATAAGTAAATAATAGATCATGGTTGTTATTTAAATAATCTTTGATTTTGCTTTCGATAATTTGATCTAACTTTTCTGCTCCAGCAAAACCCAACGATCCATCAACAAAATCGTTTTGAAAGTCAACGACTATTAAGCAGTTTTTCATTGTCATAAAACCTCCTTTGTTCTTTCAGTAATATTACTTTGATTGAAATCTTGTAATCATTGTATACCTGCAATCTTTTAAAAAAATGCAACTTATAATCTACCAAACCATTTATCACCATATTTATTTAACACAAATATTTCTGCGATGGCAGTTAACAAGACAAAAGCTGTTGCCATTGCAAAGATTAAATTGATGTTACTAATGGTTTTACTAAGCAATAATACTCCCATAACCAATAGAATAGCTAAAGCAAATGAAGCTAGCATATGCATTAAAACTGAAAGACTTTGCTTAACAACTCTTACTGGTAAATCCCATTTCAATTTTGGAAACTTCAAATTGATGATCAAACCTAAAACTGCATTGTGAACTCCCAATGATAGAATAAAGATCGTTAGCAAACTGAAGCCAATTAGATTAAACGGGACTAAAATTGCAACTCCAACTAAGCCTATTACTGCTCCTGCTAATGTCGTTGACAGATCAACCGCCATTTTAGATAAGAATATTTGTTTTGTGCTAACAGGAATAGTTTTCAAGATCCAAAGTTGTCTTCCTTCAAGCGAAAGAGTAACACTTGTTGTAGATGATAGTGTTACTGTTAATACAGCAACTAAAGCTAGTATTAGATAGATGAAGACATTTATATCTAGTGACATCGTCGGATCCAGTGCAAGACCACCCATTTGCATCGGAATGACAATCAATCCAATGGGTAATAGCACTTTACCAAAAATCGTGTTAATAACATACTGCGGAATACTAAAATATTTCTTAAACTCATTTTTAATCAGTACTTTCGTTTGACTACTCTTTGCAATCGTCAATGTCTTATTGATCTTTTTTGCTTTTCTAACTGACCCTGTATTTGATTTTAAGTACAGTTTGCCTGCTATATTAATAAATAGAATAAACAATATGATATTAAGAACAAAGAAAATTCCTAAGTGCAAGTAATTACCCAATAATCCATTTACAGCAAGGACAGCTGGATAGTATATGTATTCGATTGCTTTTCCTATTTCTAAGAAGATTACATTGTTGCTGTTCATACTAAATGAGTAAATGAAGTATACCGTTATAAGTGTCAATCCAAAGATAATAATAAGTAGATTTTTATATTTAAAGTTTCTGAATATGTTGCTGAAAAGTAATGAGATTAAAGCGAAAACACTCACAATCGCAAGCGGAAAGAACAAAAAAATTAAAACAGCAAGAACATAAAACATAATCTTTGTTGTCAATCCCAGCATCGCAATAACAACAATTGCAGGGCCAAAACCAACCAACATGCCTACATAGTTTGCAATTAATAAAGTTGATATTTTCGATAAAACAATTGTTTTTAGCTTTATTGGCATAC
>Ga0265293_10012435_pt1 | contig 11298 bp, 8 predicted proteins | sample Munlanlewell138R_FD_192505 | JGI IMG/M metagenome (GOLD analysis project Ga0265293, IMG submission 192505) | Leachate microbial communities from a municipal landfill in Southern Ontario, Canada - Leachate well 138R | ecosystem: Engineered > Solid waste > Landfill > Unclassified | place: Canada... | reverse complement strand
AATCCACCGACCGGAGCGGCCACGAGGGCCGCGGCTACCGGCGAATCGGCAAGATGCGCCACCGCCCCGTAGTCGAGGCCCACTGCGGCGGCCTCGGGACCCGGTGCCCTGCGACATCACCGGCGACCACCCGTCGTCAAATCCCCCTCTCTCACTGGCACTGAGAGAAGCAGCCGCGGCCTGCTGGTCGCTGGCGACTGACGACTGACGGCTGACAACTGACCCACTGACAGCTAAAACAGCGCGATCGGGTTCACTGGCGAGCCGGTGCCGCCACGCACGTTCAGCGGGTTCACGGTGAGCATGAACTCCCAACGGTTCTCGGCGGCGCACGCCTCGGCGAGCGGGTCGAGACGCGCGTTGTCGAGCAGCGGCAGGCCGAGCATCACGATCGCCAGTACGTGTACCGGGCCGCCGGGCCTTCGCGGCACATCGAACGATTGGTAGCCGGAGGGGCGCGCGTCCATCTGGTCCCACACCAGCAGTGCCGCGTCCCGTTCGCGGAGCACCGGGATGACATCCGCGTGCAGCCCCGGCTGTGGTTCGACGCCGGGGATGGCGTCCGGGTTCGCCGCGTAGTACGACGTCCGGCCGCTGTAGACCACAATCGCGTCGCCCGATTCGAGTGGCGTGCCCTGCTGTTCGGCCGCGGCTTCGAGCTCCCAGCCGCGCACCGGCCGGTCGAGCGTCACATGCGGTTCGCCACGGAACCGGGGGATGTCGATGAGCACGCCGCGTGTCGCAATGCCGTTCGCCCAGGCGTCGACGGCGCCCGCCTTCGCGCCCGCGGAGGTTACTTCGGTCGCGGGCCGGCCGTTCCACATCTTGCCGTTGTAGAAGATGTGGCAGAGCGCATCGATGTGCGTCGTCGCGTAGCCGTGGAAGAGCAGCCCGATGTAGTCGGCGGAGGCTTCGGGGCCGACGCGCATGTAGTGCTGTGCCGGGTTCCAGTTCCCGGGTGCGCCCACGGTGTTCAGTGGGTGCGCGAGCGAGACGGCCCGGCCACTTCGCACCAGTTCGGCAGCCTTGCGGCGCTTCTCCGGCGTGATGAGGTTGATGGTGCCGGCATTATCGTCCGGGCCCCAACGGCCCCAGTTGCTATATCGCTCGAAGTAGGCGAGGACGTCCTCCTCGCTCGGCAGCGGGTGTTCGCTCACAGTGCGCTCCTGTTGCAGGGGTGGGCGCCCATCCTACGCCACTGGTGCAGCGCCGTGTGCTACTCCCAGGTCAGTTCCGCATCGCCGAAGAGCACGGTATCGCCGCGCTTCACACCCTCGCGCTGGAGCGCCTTTGCCACGCCCCACCGTTCGAGACGGCGCTGCACCTCGTCGCGGGCGCCTTCCATGCCCGTGTCCATCATCTCCACGAAGGTGACGATGCCGCGGCCGAGGACCTCGAACGTGGAGTCGTCGATGCGCTGCACGCTGAAGCGGTCCTCTGGCTCGGGCCGCAGGACCACGAGGTCCTCCGGTGCTTCCGCCTCCGCACGCTCGCGTTCGGCCTTCACGAGGTCCATCAGCTCCGTCATCAGCTCCACTGTCCCGGTCTGCTCGGTCGACGAGATGACGTGGACGGGCCGTTCGACGTGCTGCGAAAGCGTCTCCGCGTGCTCCGCGGCCATCTCCGGGTCCAGGTCCGCCTTCGTGACCGCGATTACGCGCGGGATCTCGTCGAGCTTCGGGTCGTAGGCACGCACTTCCCCTTCGATGAGTTCGAAGTCCGTCACCGGGTCGGGCGAAGTGCCATCGACCACGTGCAGGAGCACCCTGCAGCGCCGAACATGCTTCAGGAACTCGAACCCCAGGCCATACCCTTCGCTCGCGCCCTCCACCAACCCCGGCAGGTCAGCCAGCGTGAAGCGATCGTAGGCAACGTTGACGACGCCCAGCATCGGTTCGAGCGTGGTGAAGGGGTAGGACGCGATCTTCGGCTTCGCATTCGAAACGGCGGCCAGCAGGGTGGACTTCCCCGCGTTCGGCAAGCCGAGCAGGCCGACATCCGCCAGCAGCCGCAGCTCGAGCTTCAGGTGGACGGTCTCGCCCTCCTGGCCCTTCTGCGAATAGGTCGGCGTCTTGTTGGTCGATGTGGCGAAGCGCTTGTTCCCCCAGCCACCGCGGCCGCCCAACGCGACCAGCGCTTCCTCACCCGGGTGCTTCAGGTCGGCGATCACATCGCCTGTTGCGAGGTCAATGACTACCGTCCCCGCGGGCACATCCAGGTAGAGGTCCGCACCATTTGCACCCGCCCGCAGGTTGGGGCCACCGTTCGTGCCATCGCCCGCCCGGAACTTTCGCTTCGAACGGTATTGCTCGAGTGTGTAGACGTCGTCCACGGCGCGAAGGTAGACGCGTCCACCCCGGCCACCGTCGCCTCCATCCGGTCCGCCCTTTGGTACGAACTTCTCCCGGTGGTAGCTCACAAGGCCGTGGCCACCCGTTCCGCCGCTCACTTCAATCTCAATCGCGTCCAGCATTACCTACCCATCCTGACAAACCCCATCCTCTAATAGAAGAAGAGATGATGATGACGAGCCGGTTCGGGTGTTCGGTTCATGGTGCTGCAAGGGCTTTCCCAGCTTCGAGTCGGGGCATTCCCGCGGGCGATAGAGAGGTTCGGATCACGGTTCGGAAGGGCGACGGGTGCGGTTCGGGTTCTCCTGGATCGGACGAGCAGGTGCGTCAGCGTTCGGGATCGAGTGCTATTTCGAACCAGATCCGAACCATGATCCGAACGGTACCACGCACCGGTGGAGCCACCATCCCGTAGTCGAGGCCCACTGCGGTCTCGGGACCTGGTGCCCTGCGACATCACCGGTGATACGTGTCGCCACGCCGGCGGTCCTACACCACCAGCTCGACGGCGCCGCCGCGGTGGAAGATGCGCGGGAGGCGGGCCTGGAGCGAAGCGAGGATGTCCCAGGAGATGGTGCCCGCGTGTTCGGCGACCTGGTCGGCGCTGATGCGCTCGTCGCCCTGCTCACCGAGAAGCACGATCTCGTCCCCTTCTCGCACGCCCGGCACATCGGTCACGTCGGCGAGGAACTGGTCCATGCAGACACGGCCGACCATCGGGCAGCGGCGGCCGCCGATGAGCACTTCGCCGGCATTGCTGAGGTGGCGCGGCCAGCCATCGGCGTAGCCGACCGGCACGAGGGCAACGCGGGACTGGCGGGTCGCTCGCCAGGTGAGCCCATAACTGACGCCTTCGCCCACGGCAACATCGACAACGCGGGCGACCCGCGCCTTGAGCGACAGGATGGGTTGCACGCCCGGGCCGGGCGTGTTCGGCGGGACAATGCCGTGCATCGCGAGGCCGATGCGCACCCCTTCGTAGCGTAGTTCCTGCCGCCGGAGCGCCGTCGCCGAGTTCGCGGTGTGGCGATATGGCACCCATGGCAGCCGCTTCGCCGCCTCCGCGAAGACGTCGCCCTGGGTGGTCGAGAACGAGTCATCGGGCTCGTCGGCGTTCGCCATGTGTGTGCTCAGGCCTTCGACGCGGATACCCGGGAGCTGCCGGAGCGCCTCGGCGAGCGCAACGCCCTCCCCGAGGGAAACGCCGTCGCGGTGGAGGCCACTATCGATATGGATGTGCACGTTCGCCACACGTCCCCGGGCGGTGGCCGCCTCCGAGAGCGCGCGCCCAAGGTCGAGGGAGTGTACGGTCAGCGTTATGTCGTGAGTGATCGCCGCGACGGCCTCCGCGGGGAAGGCGTGCCCCAACACGAGAATGGGCTTTCGTACGCCAAGGCGGCGCAGCGCCACGGCCTCGGGCACCCAGACGGTCGCGAAGCGGTCGACGCCCGCCCGTTCGAGCGCCGGGGCAATGCCCGCCACGCCCGCACCGTAGGCATTCGCTTTCACCACCGCGATCACGTCGACGCCGGGGTCGAGGGCCGCGCGGAGCGCAGCGAGGTTCTGGTCCAGCCGGCCGAGGTCCACTTCGAGCCAGGCGTTGAGCGCGGCCGTGGCGGATTCGAGGGTAGCGGCGGCAGATGCGGAGGCGGCGCCCGTACCGGCGAGGGTGGAAGCGTGCGCAGACCCGGCTGTATCGGTCATGCGAGGTAAAACACCCTTTGCGTTATGAAAAGTGAAATGCTTGAAGGCACCCGGCGCGCTCCCTAGCATCGGGCGGGTGCTGGTCAAACGCAATCGCAAAAGCGTCACCGTGCTGACCTATGGAAGGATGGCTTTCCTTGCGGCTGCCCTCGCGCTCGTGCTGGCCGCATGTGACGGCGGCGGCACCGGCAACCCCACGCCGGCGGAAAGCGCGGACGAATCCACTCCGGTCGGCCTGTCTCCTGTGGTGCCGGCCGCCACACCGCCGACGGCGCCGCTGGTGAGCCTCGAAGAGGCCGAGCAACTCCTTCGCGATGGCCTCTTCGAGGAGGCGGCAGTGGCATTTCGCGCGAACGCTGCCGCGGCGAGCAGCCCGGCAATCGAAGCGGAGGGCAGGCTCGGCGCGGCCGTGGCACTGTTCGAAGCCGGGGAGCGCAGCGCTTCGATCGATGAGCTGCGACTCGCGGCGAAGAAGGCCGAACCGGGGTCGCCCACGCACCGTCGCTCGAGCTATCTGCTCGCCCTGCGGCTGAACGACACGGGCGACCATGCAGCCGCGGCTGCCGCCGTGCAGGGCCTGGCGAGCACACTGGCAGGGGACGCGCTGCAGCCGTACATCGTAGCGGAATACGCCCGCGCGCTTGGACACGATGGCCGCGCTGCCCCTGCGATCGAAACCTGGAACCAGCTTCTCACGAGCGAGGCGACGCCGGTGAAGGTGCGCGCGATGGCCTACCGGGAGCTCGCGGCGCTGGCGAAGGACGCGAACGACGGGCCGGCGGAGCTGAAGTGGCTGGAACTGCAACTGGCGACACAAGAAGACGCAACGACCCACCGTGAGGCGGCGCTGGTTGCACGCGAAGTGGGCGATATGGAGACGTTCGCCGCGCACCTTCGCCGCATCGTGGCCCGCTACCCCGCATCGGAGCTCGCGGAGACGGCGATCGAGGAACTCCGGGAGGCCGGGTTCGATGTGCCGCCGGGCGACGAGGGGCTCGTGCGGTATCGCCACCGGGACTACGCCGAAGCGCAGCGCATCCTGGCCGAGGCGACGGCGATGGTCGAGGGGAAGGCGCCCGCCGAGCTGGCGTTCGAAGCGTTTTACCTTGGCGCGGCATACGAAGACGGGGGTGCACCCGTGGAGGCGATCGCGGCCTATGATGCGGCCGTCGCGCACGACCCCACTTCCGACTATGCGCATCGGGCGAAGTACTGGGCGGCGCGCGTGATGGAAGAGATTGGAGACGCACCCTCGGCTTCCGCGCGGTACAGCGAGCTTGCCACCGAGGGGCCGGCGGGCGAATTCAGCAGCGAGGCGGCCTTCCGGGCCGGACACACCCTGCTCGCCGCGGGCGACCCGGCCGGTGCGGTTGCCGCCTGGGAGCAATTCGGCACGAATGCCGATGCGAGCATCCTCTACTGGAAGGGGCGCGCCTTTGAGGAGCTTGGCGACGAAGAGCCGGCGATGGCTGCGTACGAAGCCGCGATAGCCGCCGGGCCCATCGATTTCTATGGGGAAGAGTCCGCGCGGCGGCTCGGGCGGCTCGGAAGCGTCGATGTCGGCTACGTGTCGCTGCCGTCCGTTGGGGAACGTGACTGGGCGAGCGTGGAGGGGTGGCTGTTCGAGCGAGTGGGCGGTGTGCCCACGCCGCTGGAGAGCACGCCGGCCCGGGACTTCCTCGCGCTCGGCCTTCGGAGTGAAGCGATCGCAGTCCTGCGGGCGGCGGCGGACGGCGACGATCCGTGGCAGGTCCTGCAGGTGATGCGCGAAACGGACGACCTCGGGCTGCCGGACGTGGCCGCGCAGCTTGCCGTGCGGCTGCGGCACCTGGCCGGGGTGCGTTCCGACGAGGTGCCGAAGGCGCTCCTCCAGGTGGCCTACCCGCTCGCCTATTCGGAGCTGCTGGACCGGGTTGCGAAAGCGAATGGCCTCGATCCGCTGTTCGTGGCGGCGATGGTGCGGCAAGAGAGCTTCTGGGACCGGAACGCCGGTTCGCATGCGGGTGCACTCGGGCTGACGCAGGTCATTCCGCCGACGGGCGAGGCGATCGCGGAGTCGCTGGGGCACCCGGACTTCAAACCTGACGACCTGTTCCGCCCGGCCGTGAGCCTCGAGTTCGGCGCGTACTACCTGGCGGGCCAACTCGAGCGCTGGGGCGACCCCTACCGTGCGCTGGCCGGGTACAACGCCGGGCCGGGGAACGTGATGCGCTGGAACGAGCAGGTGGATGGTCCCTCGCCGGCGGACTGGGTTGCCGCAGTCGACATCACGGAGACGAAAGGTTATGTCGTGTACGTGATGGAACACTATGCGCATTACAGGCAGGCATGGCGCTAAGCGCGCGCCGATTCGCGTGTTAGCGCGGGAATCGGGTAGTCTGGGATGACCAATCGGGATTGAGGAGTACGACGTGGCGACTAAGCGCACGTATCAACCAAGCCGGCGCCGGCGATCGCGGCGACACGGGTTTCGTCACCGGATGTCGGACCGCGCGGGTCGCGCAGTTTTGAAGGCGCGGCGGCTGAAGGGCCGGAAGCGGCTGACGATGGTCTAAGGGCCAGGAGATGGACCGTACGCGGAGCCTGCCGAAGGGCGAAGCGTTCGACCGGGCATATCGTGAGGGGACCGTGGTAAACGGTCCCCTTCTTGTTGTCCGTTGGCGTGCGAACGACCTGGGGCGTACGCGCTGGGGATTTGCGGTCGGGAAGCGATTGGAGAAGCGCGCGAGTGCGCGGAACGTTGTACGGCGGCGCTTGCGCGAGGCGGCGCGGCGGCTCCCGGTGGCTGAGGGGTACGATGTAGTGGTGACGGCGCGTGCTCGTGCGCTGGGGGCATCTTTCGGGGAGTTGCAGGCGGCGCTGGCGCGTCAGTTACGGAAGGCCGGCTTGTTGGAGGCGGGCGAGTGAAGTGGCTGCTATTGAAGGCGATACGCGGCTATCAGCGGGTGATTTCGCCGATGTTGCCACCCTCCTGCCGGTATGAGCCCAGTTGCTCGCGGTACGCGTACGAGGCGGTCGAGCGGCACGGGGCATTGCGCGGGGGCTGGTTAGCGGTGAAGCGGCTTTCGCGGTGTCGGCCCGGTGGCGGGCGCGGCTACGACCCCGTCCCGGACTAGGTGGGGCAGCCGGTCGGTCGTCAGCCGTCAGTCGTCGGTCGTCAGTAGCCAGTCGGGCTGGGGCGAGCGGCCTACGGACGGTGCCAGAGGCAATATGTTTCACGTGAAATCGTGGGTAGCGGCGACGAACATACGAGGGGACCGCGAAGGGGGTGCGGTGTTTCACGTGAAACGGTGACGAGTAGGGCCATCGGCGGATGATCCCGCATTGACACTTGCTCTGTGTTTCACGTGAAACGGGTTATCCACGTATCCGGGCACCGGTTGAGGATTGGCGCAGCGCGGCTCGGGGAAGGTTTCACATGAAACAAGGGTTGAGGACAGACCCGTTGGCCACGGGCTCCTGGGGTTCCGCGTTAAGCAGAACGAACCGCTCCCCAAGCGGGTGTTCCACGTGAAACATGGTGCAATTCGGGCCGGTGGTCTGCGACTGTTGTGGGCGCGCCGCGGAGCAGGGTGCTTGTTTGGGCCCCCGGCGCTTGCTGACGCGCGCGGTACTGATGGTGTTGCCCGTGTTGAGGCGTCAGGAGGCCCGGTGTGCCTTGGCTCCGGAATCCGTGCGGCGTCGGAGTGGGTCCCGAGGCCGCGGTGGGCCTCGACTACCGCTGGCGACTGGCGACTGGCGACTAGCCGCCAGCTGCAGCTGACACATGGTCTCAATACTGATTCTTTTGGCGGCGCGGGGCGCGGCTATTCCGTTCCGTGGAGACTGGTACCATGGCGGGGTGAAACTCCCCCGCTTCCTCGCGGCTGCGTTCCTTGCGGTCGCGATTGCTCTTGTTGCCGCGGGCTGCGCCGGCGTCGCCAACCCGGAAGGCTGGGCCAGCCCCGCCGTCAGCGAACCATCCGCGTACATCGTCCTGAAGAAAGACAAGCTCTACGCCGTCGACCTCCAGGACGGTTCACTCGGGGCGACTCGTTGGGTCTTCCCCGACAAGAACCGCCACCCGGACCAGGACAAGCTCGACCTGCGCGCTATCTACAGTACGCCCGTGGTGGAAGGCGACACGATCTACGTCGCCGACTACGAAGCGGGCGTGTTCGCGATTAGCGCCGACGACGGCAGCGTGCGCTGGCGGGTGCGCGGCGACGATATCAGCGGTAATGTGGGGCATGACCTCGGCGTATCGGGCGACTTCCTCGCATTCGGCACCACCGACGGCCACGTCTACGTCATCAAGAAGCAGGACGGCAGCCCGGCGCCCGGGTGGGATACGAAAGGCCGCACGTTCGACGATGGCATCTGGGCGACACCGGTGATCGCTGGCGACCGGGTGTTCGTTGCCACGATGGGTGGGGCCCTGCACGCGCTGTCCCTCAGCGATGGCGCGGAGCTGTGGTCACAGCCGTTCGAGGTGGACGGCGCGATTGCGGCGCTGACGCTGCTCGATGAGGAGCGGCTGTTCGTTCCGAGCCTGAACAAATACGTCTACATCGTTGCCACCAGCGACGGGAGCGTCCTGGGCGAGTTCAAGGCCTCGGATTGGGTCTGGACGGAGCCAGCAGTGAAGGGCGAGCGGGTGTACTTCGGGGACTTCTCGGGGAATGTCTACGCGCTCGACATAACGAATGGCATCGAGCCAGTGTGGGAGTTCGCGGCGGGGCAGAAGGTGAAATCTGGCCCGGCGATCGTGGAGAATGTGCGCGATTTGGGTGATGTCCTCGTCGTGGCCGACAACGACCCGGTAGTCTACTTCTTGAACGCGGAGACGGGCGAGCGGCTGAACGCTGTGCCGATCGAGGACGCGGGCCGGGTTCGCGCGGGGCTCACAGCGTTCGAAGGGCGGGCCTATGTCGTGACGACGGGCGGGAAGGTCTTTGCTGCAGAGCCGGAACGCCTGGCGGTCGTCGGGCCTATCGCAGTTGGGGGCGCACAGTGATCGGCGACCTGTTCGGCCTCCTGCTGCTCGACCCGATGATCAACCTGCTGGTCATCCTTTCGCGGCTGCTGTTCGGCAGCTTTGGGCTTGGCCTCATCGCGTTCACCATCCTCATCCGGCTCATCACGTTCCCGTTGACGGTGCGGCAGCTGCACCAGACGCGGGCGATGCAGTCGATCCAGCCGCGGGTCCAGGAGATCAATAAGAAGTACAGCGACCCGAAGCGCCGGCAGGAAGAGATGATGAAGGCCTACCGGGAGTCGGGAGTGAACCCGCTCGGCTGCCTGGGCCCGATGTTGCTGCAGTTCCCGATCCTGATCGCCCTGTTCTGGGCGGTGCGGCGGGTGCTGCCAGAATCGCCGGAAGCGCTTTCGGCGTTGCACGACCACCTGTATTCGTGGACCTACATCCAGCAGGCCATCCCGATCAGCGAGACGTTCCTGGGGATGGACCTTCGCGAACCGAACATCCTGATGGTCGTGCTCGTGGCGCTCACCACCTGGGCCCAGACGAAGACAACGGTGAGTGTGGCCACGGACGAACGTGCGCGGGCGCAGCAACAGATGATGGCGTACATGATGCCGCTGATGTTCGCGTTCTTCGCGCTGAGCTTCCCGAGCGGAGTGAGCCTCTATTGGGTGGTCAACTCGCTCGTGGGGATCGGGTTCAACATCGTGACGTATGGGTTCGCCCCGCTGAAGATTGCGCCGATGATCAAGGTTCGAACCCCAGCCCCAGCCACCGCGGCTGCCCCGGGGAAGCAGCCGCAGCCCGCCGCAGCGCCAGATGCGCGCGCGGCCGGCACGTCTTCCAACATCGATCGAGAACTGAGGACCGCCAATGGACCAGGCCGAAGCAAGCGGCAAAACCGTAGACGACGCTCTTAGCCGAGCGCTGAGGAGCATCGGAGCGACGCGCGCCGACCTCGATGCAGAACGAGTCGAGATGACCGTGCTCGATGAGGGCCGGCGCGGAATGTTTGGGATGGGTTCGCGCGAAGCACGGGTGCTCGTCAAGCGCGTCGGCGCTGCAGCACCAGCCCAGAACGGCGAACGAAGCGGCGGGCGCTCCCGCGGGGGGCGCGACGAACAACAGGAACAACCGGCACAGAACGGCCAGGAAAAAGAAGGCCGGCGGCGCGGGCGCCGTGGCCGTGGCGGCGCCGGCGAACGGCCGGCGAGTGAACAACGTAGCGGCACCGGGCGCTCGCGTGGCCGCAATGGCGGTGGGAGCCGACGTGGCCGCGGCGGCCGCAGCTTCGAAACCGCGGAACGGAAGCTCACCGAAGCCGACTTCCTTCGCCCGCCACGCTTTGACGAAGAGACAGGGGAAGCACCGGCCGAAGAAGCAGTGCCCGCGGCACGCGGTGAGCGCCGGCGCGGACGCCGGGGCGGGAACGGCGACCAGGCGCCACGGGGCGAACGGCGCGAGCGTGGTGACCGTGGCCGCCACCGAGACGAGCAGGAAGTAACCCCCGACATCAACGCCGAGGAAGTTGAACTGGCGGCCACCGTGGTCGATGACCTCCTGCGGATGGTGGGTGTCGAAGCCGAACTGACGATTCGCGAGCCGCTGACGGCTGGCGATGGGCTCGGGATGGTGCGTGCAGTTATCGACATAACGGGCGACGACCTTGGCCTGCTCATCGGGAGACGGGGCGAGACGCTCCTTTCGCTGCAGTACCTGGTGAACCTGATCGTGACGCGGCGTTACCCGGGCCAGGGCGGCGTGACGCTCGATGCCGAACACTACCGCCACCGCCGGGAGACGCAGATCGTCGCGCTCGCCGAACGCATGGCCGACCGCGTCCGCCAGACAGGGAGCGCGATCACGCTCGAGCCGATGTCGGCTGCCGAACGCCGCCTCGTGCACCTGGCCCTGGCCGACGATCCGGAGTTGGTCACGAACAGCGTGGGCGAGGGTGAAAACCGGAAGGTCGTGATCAGCACGAGGCACTAGCCGGGAAGGAGGGCCGCCACGCACGTCATCGTCGCTGGGAATGTCGTCGAGGACCTTGCTCCAGACGGGAGCTGGGTGCCGGGCGGCCCATCGCTCTATTCCGCGCGCACGGCTGCGGCGCTGGGCGCGGAGGTCACCCTGGTGACGACGCTCGCGCCGGGGTACGACCGCGCCGTGCTCGATGGGCTGCGGCTGGTGGCACAGGCGGCGGCCTGCCCGCCGCGCTACGAGAACCGCTATGATGCGGCCGGGGCGCGCACGCAGTTACTGCTGTGCGAAGGCGAACCG
>Ga0265293_10012434_pt1 | contig 11298 bp, 9 predicted proteins | sample Munlanlewell138R_FD_192505 | JGI IMG/M metagenome (GOLD analysis project Ga0265293, IMG submission 192505) | Leachate microbial communities from a municipal landfill in Southern Ontario, Canada - Leachate well 138R | ecosystem: Engineered > Solid waste > Landfill > Unclassified | place: Canada... | reverse complement strand
GGCTCGGGATGTTTTGTTTATGCAATTTGGCCTTGAGGGCAATATAATAAATTGTGACGCGCTGGAGCAGTTGCGGGTGCTGGCCGGTAGATATAAACCATCCGACGTTCGAAATATAATAGGTGCCATCAGCCAAACCAGAGAGCAGTTGCAACGTAATATTAACCCCAGGCTGGCACTGGAGACTATGGTGCTGGCTTTGGAATGCCCCGAGAGGGTTCCGGCAAAAATATAAAAAACTTGGGAGAACATCAAATGCCTTTAGTTATAGGAGTACGTTTTCGGCCTGTTGGCAAGATATATCACTTTGATCCAGCTGGTCTTGAGCTTAAGGACGGTGACCAGGTAGTCGTAGAAACTGCCAGAGGACAAGAACTAGGCAGAGTGATAGGCGCGCTCAAGGAAATATCAGAAGAAGAAGTCCCTGAAGGGCTGAAACCTGTTATGAGGCTAGCTGATGATTCCGATATAGAGCAGGCGCGTAATATGGAAAAGAGAGAATCAGAAGCTATGAGCGAATGCGAGCAGCTGGTGAGGCAGCTGAACCTGCCGATGAAACTTTTACGTGCCGAATATAGCCTTGATGGAAGCCTGGTAACAATATTCTTTGGGGCTGAAGGTCGGGTAGATTTCAGAGAGCTTGTACGTGATTTGAGCCGAAAGTTGAAGGCTCGTGTAGAATTGAGGCAGGTAGGCCCGCGGGATGAAACTCGTTTGCTGGGCGGATTTGGGCGTTGTGGCAGGTCACTCTGCTGCGCTACTTTTTTATCTGATTTTTCTCCGGTATCGATCAAAATGGCTAAAGAGCAGGATTTGCCTTTGAACCCGATGAAAATATCCGGTTTATGCGGAAGGCTGCTTTGCTGTCTTGGCTACGAATTTGAACAGTATCGTGAGATGAAAAAAACCATGCCAAAAGAGGGCGAGAGGGTCATGCTTCCTGGTGGAGAAGCAGTGATTATTTCAAGCCGGCCCCTGGAAAACAAAGTTGTTGTTGAACTTGGGGATGGTTCCCGAAGTGAATTAGATATATCTACATTGCCGAAGCGCGACGAGAACTCCGGAAAGCGCGATTAACTTGGGTAGAAAACGCACTCCTTCGCTAGTTATTGCTTGAAAGGTACTTGCCCCAGGAAGGGATTCCTATTGTATAGCGATGCGGCAGATAGAAGCCGGCGTACGCAGTGGGTTTAAACGGTTTGCGCATTAACTTCATGTTGGCTTCTTCAGGGGTGCGGCCAGCCTTGCGGTGGTTACATTTAGGGCAAGCGCTTGTAACGTTTGTCCATTTGTGTTCACCACCGCGGTGGCGGGGTACGATATGGTCTATAGTGAGCAGGGTGCTCTGCTTTCCGCAATATTGGCAGGTATAGTTGTCACGGCGAAATACGCCTATCCGTGTGAGTTTGTTTTGATGGCAAGGGGGGCGAACCATATAATCCAGTCGGATAACTGTGGGTAGGGGAATTTCCCGTGAAATGGTATGGATAAAGCCCATGCCGTTTTCTACCATCTCTGCCTTCCCTTCGTGTATTAGCACTATGGCACGCCTCACCTGGCAGATGCTAAGAGGTTGAAAGCAACTATTAAGCACCAACACCGGCAATCTTTCTTTCATATGCTGGGTAGACATTTGCTTAAATATTAGCCCCGTTGTTTTCCAAATTCAACTTTTGGAATTATATCGTCGGCTCTGCGAGCGTTGTGATTTCCCGCGGGAGGTGTGGGAAGCTATATCGGCTCGGTAGTCGGGCACTGTAAGGGCGAAGGGAGTGCTGATTTTTGGATCAAGAAACCTTGAACGTATCCGGCTATCCAGTTCCTCCAGCGAACGAGTGGTAGTAATCACAGTTGCCAGACGAGCGTTGTAACGATAGTTGATAACCTGATACAGCTTTTCTTGTGCCCATGGTGTTGCAGTTTGCTCTCCAAAATCATCAAGTACAAGGAATGGTGCTATTTTGACTCTTTCGAACATCCGATCGTAAGAAACCCTGGAATCCGGGCTAAATGTTGAACGAAGATGATCAATGAATTCTGGCACTACTATAAACAGTGCCTGCTTGCCTGATTGGAAAAGATAATTCACAATAGCTGAAGCCAGATGAGTTTTTCCGCTGCCGGTCACTCCCTGCCATACTAACCAACCATCAGGAGAACGAGCATAGTCAACTGCGAGACGATAAGCTTTTTCAAGGTTTTCCCGCTGTTGGAGCGGCAGGTTAACTCTTTTCCAGTCAAAGGTTTCAAACGTCATTTGCTTTTGCAGCTCAAGGCCAGGTTCCCAGCTATAACCGGAGCCGACATCATCTTCTGTTTCCAGATAAAATATCCGGCTGACGACTGGGTCGTTGATTCGAGTTAGAACGCGCTGGTCTAGTTCGCTTAACGAGAGCAGTGTTATTAGTGTTGGTAATTCACGGTTAAAGCGGTAACTGAGCAGCTGGTCCAATTTTTCCTTCGACCATGGGCTTCCGGCATGTACTCCGAGGTCATCCAATAAAAGCATGGGCGCATTGCGAACTTCATCCAGCAGGTTATCAAAAGAGGTTTCGTTCGTAGGATTGTAACTTGCGCGCATGTGTTCCAGTAAATCTGGAACAGTGATATACAGCACTGACCTTTGCCTGTTTAATTGTTCAACGGCAACTGCAGCGGCAATATGGGTTTTGCCTGAACCACTGGGGCCAATAAGCACAAACCAGCCGGAAGGATTTTCGGCAAAATCTTTAGCAGCTTGATACGCTGCCTTGAAAAGAACCTGGTTTGTTTTATAACCACTGCGGCCTTCGGGCAGAAGGTTGTCAAAAGTCAGTCGGCTGAGTGGGCCAAGGTTGCTCGATTCAAATAACATTGCCTGTTTTTGTTCTCCGCTTGTGCGGTTGAGGCAACTGCAACTTACTACCCTGGCGTAGTCGATCTGTCCATTGGCCAGCTTTGGGTGGTAGAATCCCACTCCGCCGCACCTGCTGCAGGCTGGTTGGTTATTTATATTGGGTTTAACGTTGGACAAATCGCTGATACTTGCCGGTGGTATATTTTGACGGGTCGTCTGCCGGATTATTTTGCCGATGTGCTCCATTGACCTTTCCTTCGGTTAACCATCTTTCCAGTATTCGTGATATATAACGCCAGTTGCGTTTATTATTCATTGCTGCTTCCCCAATAGCCTCGATAATCCAATCTACAGGATAATTCTGTTCCGCCAGGCGCAGCTCATCCGAGATTAAAGGTGTAAGCATTCCGATATTCTCTTCATAACAGGTAAATATATTGGGCATTTGTTCAATCGGGGTGGCGGGATTACGAGGTATTGTTGCGTTGCCTGTGGTTATTTTGCCGGAGTCTGCAGCCTCTCTGTTTGCCGGAGTATTCAAAAAATAGACAGACTGGCGGGAGTTATTGTCCCCCACTTCGACCGTTAGTACGATCCCTCTTGCAAGCACTTTGGATATGGTGGCATCGAGGACTTCTTCAAGGGGGTGATTGTTCGTTTTGAGGCATTCGATGATTGCTGGATCGGCAATCAGTTCGCCCCGGCTGATATATTGCACACTACCCTTTTTCCGGCTAATTAATCGGAATATTTGCAGGCTGAGTTTCAGCTCTTCAAGGCTGTCAACCCAGGGCATAACCACATTTAGATAGTAGCTGGGTACGGCGCAGTAGTCCATCCTGGCGGGAAGCCCTGGCAACTCTCTGGTCACAGTACTTCGCTTCCCTTTAATTCAACGCTATCAGCAGCCAGATTTTCAAAATTGGTAAGCCGGCTGTTGAAGCGGAGTTTCACCTGGCCGATTGGACCATTACGATGTTTGGCAACGATAATATCGGCAAGCTCTCGCGGATATTCCTGATTTTCGTGTGTGCGATACCATTCTTCTTCGGTAAAGTAAACTTCTTCCCGATATACAAAAGCTACTACGTCAGCGTCTTGCTCGATAGAACCACTTTCACGTAGGTCAGAAAGTTGGGGTACATGTGACTGCCTCCATTCAACTGCCCTGCTAAGCTGGGAAACGGCGATAACCGGAACGTTGAGTTCCCGTGCAAGACCTTTAAGGGCTCTGGATATGTAGCCGATTTCCTGAACGCGGTTATCAGTTCTCGTATCTCCCTGAAGGAGTTGCAGATAGTCGACAATAATCAGGTCGAGACCATGTTCATAATGCAAGCGCCTTGCCTTGCTTCTCATCTCTACCATGCGTAACTGGGGCGAATCATCCAGGTAAATGGGTGCTTCGCTCAGTGTTCCAATTGCATCCATGATACGTCCTTCGTGCTCATCGTGAATATTATGATACAATCCCAGCCGGATGCGCTTGGCGCTGACGCCGCTTTCCGCCGAGAGTAACCGGCTTACCAGTGATTCCTGGCTCATCTCCAGACTAAAGATAGCAGTACAGGCTCTTTCTAAAACAGCAGCGTTACGGGCAATATTTAATGCAAAACTGGTTTTACCCATACTGGGGCGTCCTGCCACTATTACCAGATCAGAGCGTTGGAAGCCCCCAAGCAACTCGTCCAATCCGGTAAAACCAGAATGAACGCTTGTTTTAGGCTGCAGTGCTCCTGGTTCCAGTTCAGGCGGAGCTTCAAAGTATTGTTCAAGCAATTCCCTGATATGTACAAAATCGGCGTCGCCCCGTTTGTTACGGAGGCGGAAGAGCACATCTTCGGCTTTGTTCAAGGCTGTTACCGCGTCGGCTTCTCCTCCATAACCTATGTCGGCAATTTTCTCCGAGGCCAGAATCAATTGCCGCATTACCGACAACCGCTGCACAATGCGTGCAAAGTGCAGAATTTCAAGGGAGGTAGGAACGATTGATGCAAGGTGACTCAGGTAGGCAAGATTGCCGCTCTTTTCCAGATTGCCTAAACGACTTAGTTCTTGAGAAACTGTAATTTTATTAATTGCCTCATCCCTTTGGTACAGATTGAGGCAGGACTGATATATCGATCGGTTGGCAGGACTAAAGAAATCTTCCGGTCTCAGAAAAGTAGCAATCTCGTAAATAGCCTTACCATCGATTAACAGGGAGCCGTTAACCGCTTCTTCTGCGTCCAGGTCATGGGGTGGGAGCCTGGTTTCAGCCACGGTTAATCCTCCTCCTGGGGTACTACTTTGACAATTAATTTGGGCATATAGTTTCTTGCCAATTTAACAATCACTTCAAAAGTACCCAGTTCATGGAGTGGCTCTGATAGTTCAATTTTACGCTTATCCAGTTCCAGGCCATGCGCTTTTTTAAGTTCAGTGGCGATATCGTTACTGGTTATCGAACCATAAAGCTTTCCCCTGGTGCCGACTTTAGCCTTTAACGTAATTGTTTTACCGTTAAGAGCTTTGGATTGGTTCGCAAGATCAGCTTCTATTTCTGCTTTTTTCTTTTCTTCTGCTTTTTTCCGGGCTTTAAGCTGGGCAAGTGTTTGATCGGTAGCTGGCATCACCAGGTTTTGGGGAATAAGGAAGTTGATAGCATAACCATCAGCAACCTCTTTAATATCGCCCTGCGATCCAGAGCCTGGTACATCTTTAAGAAAAATCACTTTCATAACATCTCTCCCCTAAATATTATACCTTACTATTGACAGTGCTTGGAAACTACGATTCCAGATATTCCCTGATATGAAAAGCCGCATGAGCCCCATCTCCGGCTGCGGTGACGACCTGGCGAATTGAATTGATACGTACGTCACCAGCAGCAAAAATTCCCGATACCGAGGTTTCCAATCTTTCATCTACTTCAATGCTGCCCTGTCGGTTCATATCAACCAGACCTTTCACAAATTCAGTGTTGGGGGAGAGCCCTACAGCTACAAATATTCCATCTATTTTCAGGTTTGAATTCGAGTTATCACTGACGTTTTTAATTTCGATATTATTAACCCGGGATTCGCCGGATATTTTGGTTACAACGCTGTTTAAAACCGGTTCAATTTTGGGATTTGCATTTATTTTTTCAACCACAGCCATGGTTGCCCTGTAAGCATCGCGGCGATGGATTAAATATACCTTTTCGGCAAATTTGGCTAGGTGAATTGCTTCGTAAAGCGCAGCGTTACCCCCACCGACTACCGCAACGGTTTTATTTTTGAAAAAAGGCCCATCGCAGGTTGCACAATATGATACCCCGCGGCCGGTCAGTTCTTTTTCTCCCGGCACATTGAGCTTAACCCGTTCTGTTCCGCTAGCAATTACCAGGGCTCTGGCGAAAAAATCTCCTTCAGAAGAATGGACGATTTTTTTTGAACCAGACACGTCTACAGTATTGACGTTCGCATTAATTGTTTCTGCGCCGTGTTTTGTGGCTTGTTCATGCATTTTTGCGGTCAGTTCAAAGCCGGTGATTCCCTCCGGAAAACCCGGATAATTTTCAACATCGTCGGTGGTGGTAATGTTTCCGCCGATCAGAGCTCTTTCTATGATCAGGGTACTGAACCGATCCCTGGCAGTATAGATACCAGCAGCGAGGCCGGCTGGCCCACCTCCGATGATTATAACGTCATATTCTTTTTTCATGTTACATCTCCTGTTATCTGTTGAGTGAAAGGCAATTGAATCCCTTGAAACGGCTTTCTCCCGGATTTTTTTCTGCTAGGCAGAGTAGGGCTGCTCCAACCGCTCCAGTTAATTCCGGGTGGTCAGGAATAAGTAAATCTATACCAAGTTCTTCTCGAAACGCCCGCTGTATTCCCTTGTTGCGGGCTACTCCTCCCTGGAATACAACCGGCTCGCGAACCATTCGTGACTGTATCACCGAACGGCGGAAATTGGCAACAAGAGCTTTACATAACCCATATACAATATCTTCGCAGCCAAATCCTGTTTGCTGGTGAGTTATCATGTCTGACTCGGCAAAAACTGTACAGGTTGCGTTTATGGTTACCGGGTTGAGGCTTTTTTCAGCCAGCTGACTCATATCTTCGAGAGAAATCCCTAATCTGGATGCCTGATGGTCAAGAAAACTGCCAGTGCCAGCAGCGCATACTGTGTTCATGCCGAAATCCGCCACCAGTCCATTACGAATTATAATTAGTTTAGAGTCTTGGCCGCCGATCTCTACCACTGTTTGTACGTTCCTGTCAGTACGCAATGCGGCTATCGCCTGACAGGTAATTTCGTTTTTGATGATATCTGCTCCGAGCAATTCACTGGCCAGTTTACGTCCGCTACCGGTAACCGCGACGCCAGCTAGCTTATCTGAAGGAAGCACCGTCCTTATTTGGTCCAGGGCTTCCTTCAGGGCTTTTGTGGGATTTCCTGCAGTTGGTAGGCAGCATCCGGCTTTCATGTGCCCCTGGTTATCAACAATAGCCAGTTTGGTGCTTACGGAGCCGATATCAACTCCCATATAAGTAATGTTATCGGTTACGTTCATTTTTTACTGTGGAAATCTGTATGAATATCGGATATTACATTTGGATGACCGAGGATATCAGTAATGGTAAGTGCCATAGCCAGCATGCCATCCATCATTCCTTTTATTCCTTCATCAGAAGCAGCAGCGTTTAAAAAATCTATCGAGTGTAAAGAAGTACCAGCTGGTGCGATGGCTATGACTGGATGAATTGAAGGTACTATTTGGCTAACGTTACCCATGTCTGTAGAGGCGAAATCCACTTCTTTTGTTTCCATGACCCGGCCTGTAGTTGCCATGTTCTTGTTAAAAATTTCTGCCAGCGTCCGGTTGTTTTTCATTGGTTTGCAGTAAACATTTGCCCATCGGTATTCAAGTTTTGCACCTGTAGCCAGAGATGCGCCCTTAAAACAATTTATTACTTTGCGTTGCAGTTGTTCAAGATACTCCATGGTGGTTGCTCTTACCATAAACATTGCCCCTGAATGAGCAGGTACGATGTTGGCGGCTTGACCCCCATCTGTAATAATACCATGTATTCGGGCTGATTCAGGGATATGTTGCCGAAGTGAATTGACAGCGTTAAAGCTGAGGAGCATTGCCTCAAGTGCATTAACGCCTTCTTCCGGATTAGCAGATGCATGGGCTTCCTGGCCAGTAAATTCTATTTCAAGGTTTACACATGCGAGGGTGGATATGACGGATGCATTCTGGCTGCCCGGGTGGATCATCATTGCTATATCAATGTCCGAAAAAATCCCTTTTCGAATAAGTAATTCCTTGCCGCAATGGAATTCTTCTGATGGTGAGCCGATAACTGTTATCATTCCTCCATAACTATCAATGGCGTGTTTGGCAACAACTGCTGCTCCTGCTGCGGCTGTGCCAATGATATTGTGTCCGCAGGCATGGCCAAGCTCGGGGAGTGCATCGTATTCAGCCAGAAGGGCAATATGCGGTTTTCCTTTACCATAATTTGCCAGAAAGGCGGTAGGAAGTCCTTCGATTCCACGGTTTATCACAAAGCCGTGGCTTTCAAGGAATTCTGTAATCCATGTTGAAGCATTGAATTCCGCCATGCCCGTTTCAGGAGACGCATGAATCTTGAGACACAAAGCCATCAGATCTTTCTTGCAGGTTTTGGCATCATGAAGTATTCGTTTTATTAATTCTTGTTTGTTATTCATCTGTATGTTGCATTATAGCTTAAGATGGTTAAGGTGACTACAGCCGGCTGTATCTGGTGCAGTCATCCAGTTTGTTAATAGGTTGGGGCTGGGGTAAAATAAAAGTTTGGAAGGAGTCCGTTACTTGCCACAACAATATATCACAGTTAAAGGTGCACGAGAGCACAATCTCAAGAATGTTGACGTAACAATCCCGCGCGATAAACTGGTTGTAATAACCGGAGTTTCCGGCTCTGGAAAAAGCTCGCTGGCTTTCGATACCATTTACGCAGAGGGGCAACGCCGTTATATGGAGTCCCTGTCCGCCTATGCCAGGCAATTCCTCGGCCGCATGGAAAAACCGGATGTAGACTATATTGAAGGCTTGAGCCCTGCGATATCGATAGATCAGAAGGGTGTCAGCAACAATCCCAGATCAACCGTAGGAACAGTTACCGAAATATATGACTATCTCCGCCTATTGTTTGCCCGGGCTGGACATCCTTATTGCCCACAGTGCGGGCAGGAAATAACTGCCCAGACTGTCGAGCAAATTGTTGATTCTCTCTTGCAGTTGCCAGAGTTTACAAAAATCATGCTGATGGCTCCGTTGATAAAAGGGCGCAAGGGTGAATATGTACAATTGTTTGCTGATTTACGTCTCTCTGGCTATTCCAGGGTCAGAGTGGACAGTAAAATCATTGATTTGTCAGAAGATATTTCACTGGATAAGAATAAGAAACATACAATTGAAGTTGTTGTTGACCGTCTGGTGGTTGACAGGGAAGGGAATCCCAGCCGAATGGCTGGATCAGTTGAAACTGCACTCAAGCTTGGCGGTGGATTACTGCTTGTTTCTATCGTAGATGGTGAGGAATTGCTTTTCTCGGAGCACTATAGCTGTGCCCATTGCGGTACAAGCTTGGGCGAAATCGAGCCCCGAACATTCAGCTTCAACAGTCCCCATGGTGCCTGTACTGCCTGTACTGGCCTGGGATTTAAACAGGAATTTGATCCCGACTTGATCTTTCCCGATAAAGAACTATCAATTGCGGAAGGGGCGATCCACCCTTACCAATCTCAAAACTGGTATTTGCATCAACTGTCAGATGTAGTGAGCCGTTATGGTTTTTCCACGCATGAACCTGTCAAAGATTTTACCCGGGAGCAGCTTGACCTGATACTTTACGGCGAAGGAGAGGAGCCGAAACATTACCGCAACCAATTTGGAAAGATAAGAGATTATTATAACGGTTTCGAAGGTGTTATCCCACGTATGAAGCGTTTGTATCGAGATACGGAATCGGAGCAATCGCGCCAGTTTATGGAGCGCTATATGATAAATCTCCCTTGTCCAGGATGTGAGGGCAAGCGGCTCAAGCCAGAAGCACTCGCGGTCAGGGTTGCCGGTATAAACATTGCCGAAGCCACTTCCATGCAAGTCAGTGCTCTTCTGGACTGGGTGCAGATATTAAGAAGTGAAAATGGATCGCTAACCTCAAGGGAAAAATTAATTGCCAGGGAAATTCTCAAGGAAATAGAGTCCAGACTTAATTTTTTGGTTAATGTGGGGCTCGATTACCTTACACTTGATCGGGTTTCATCTACCCTGTCAGGCGGTGAGGGGCAACGCATACGCCTGGCAACCCAGGTGGGGAGTGGATTGATGGGGGTATTATATGTGTGTGATGAACCGACTGTTGGATTGCATCCTGCCGATGACGAGCGCCTGATAGCTACACTCACTCGCCTGCGCGACCTTGGCAATACTGTGCTCGTAGTTGAGCATGATGAGTCTATGATGCTCACTGCAGATTATATTATAGACATGGGCCCGGGTGCCGGTGAGCATGGCGGACAGCTGATAGCCTGTGGAACCCTGGAAGAAATTAAAAGATCTCCGCATTCACTCACCGGGCAGTATCTGAGTGGTAAAAAGACTATACCGATACCAACTAAACGCCGGCCGGGTAATGGCAAGAGTATTACTATCCGTGGTGCAAGGGAGAATAACCTTAAGGACATTGATGTCAGGATACCTTTGGGATGCTTCGTAAGCGTAACTGGTGTGTCGGGGTCAGGTAAGAGTACCCTGATGCATGAAGTCCTTTATAAAAAACTCGCTCAAAAGCTGTACCGCTCTCGCGAAAAACCTGGATTATGCAAAGATATCGAAGGTATTGAACACATCGATAAGCTGATTCATATCGACCAGGCTCCGATTGGAAGAACACCTCGAAGCAATCCTGCTACTTATACCGGAACATTTACCCTGATTCGTGAGCTGTTTGCAACTTCTCCGGAAGCTAAAGTCAGGGGGTATGGACCCGGTCGGTTTTCTTTCAATGTCAAGGGTGGCCGGTGTGAAGCCTGTGCTGGTGATGGCTATACACGAATCGAAATGCAATTTCTGCCTGATGTAACCGTACCCTGTGATGTTTGCCGTGGAAAGCGGTACACACGTGAAGTCTTGACGGTAAGGTTCAAAGGTAAAAATATTGCCGAAGTACTGGATATGACCGTGACCGAAGCATTAATTTTCTTCGAAAACTTTCCAAGGATAAAACGTAAACTGGAAACTTTACATGATGTCGGCTTGGGTTATATTCGTTTAGGGCAGCCGGCAACTACGCTATCCGGTGGTGAAGCACAGCGGGTTAAACTGGCTACAGAACTTGCCAGAAGGCCGCTTGGGCATACCTTGTATATGCTTGATGAGCCTACAACCGGGTTGGCTTTTGAGGACGTATCTCTTTTACTCAAGGTCTCCA
>Ga0265293_10012433_pt1 | contig 11299 bp, 11 predicted proteins | sample Munlanlewell138R_FD_192505 | JGI IMG/M metagenome (GOLD analysis project Ga0265293, IMG submission 192505) | Leachate microbial communities from a municipal landfill in Southern Ontario, Canada - Leachate well 138R | ecosystem: Engineered > Solid waste > Landfill > Unclassified | place: Canada... | reverse complement strand
GAAATGGTATTTGATAACATGAGTAATGTTATCAAGAGATTTATATATAAGGGTGAAAAACAGTTAACTGATGATCTTCTTAAAATTAGTAACTATTATGGTTTTAAAGTAAATACAACTAATCCTAGAAGTGGAAATGAAAAAGGACATGTAGAGAATAGTGGTAAAACTGTTAGAAGAGAACTGTTTTCTCTTAAGTATGAGTGTTAATGCAAATAATAGTTGGACACTTGCGGAAGTAAGTGATGATACCAAAACTATAATTGATAAATATAATATTAAATTGGAGATAAAGTATGGCCAAGATAAATAAGTTCATAGTTGAATATGCAGAAGTATTTAAAGGGTTTAAAGTTAGTTTTGATGAATCAAAGCCACCTAAATACTTGATTAAAAGATTTGTGAAAATAATTAGTGCTGAAGTGAGTGACCCTAGATATGAAAAGATGTGTACTTATCCTTTAGAGGTGGTTCTTTCTGTTGCATTTTTAGCTGTGTTGGGAGATTGTAAAACCTGGGGTGAAATTGCTGACTTTGGTAATGATTATAAAAAATGGCTTTCTAAATTCTTACCACTAGGTGAAAGTATGCCAATCGATGATACATACAGAAGAGTATTTAGTTTAATTAGCCCAAGCGAGTTATCAAAGGCAACTATAAAGTATATAGTTGAGATATTTAAGAAAATAAAAGCAACACTAAATAAACATAACAAAGATGAACTACAGTATAAATTAATAAACATCGATGGTAAAGAAGCAAGAGCTACGGGTAGGATGTATAATACACCAGATAAGACAGCAAACTTAAGAACATTAAATGTCTATGATGCATCTGATGGTGTTTCTTTATTCTTGATTCCAATATCTGAAAAATCTAACGAAATACCTGAAGCACAAAACATTCTAAAACAGATGAATCTTAAGGGAGTAATTGTTACTATGGACTCACTTCATGCACAACATAAAACTTAAAAGGTAATCAAGGGGATGCATTTGAAGAAATTAAATTAATTGCAAACTATGATTATTTAAATAAGCTTAAGAACAACCCTAAACTATATAAAAAGGTAGGTGAATATAAAGAATATTTTCAAATACCTTTTAGTTACTTTGCAATTGAAAAAGGTGAAATAAATAAAACTCCAAAATGGAGTGGAGTAAGAAATATAATATGTTACCAAAAAATTAATAAAAAAACTGGTGAGGTGGAAACTAGATATTTTGCTACTACATTAAATGATTTAGATCTATCTGTAGAAGCAATTACTGGCAGATGGGATGTGGAAAACTTACTTCATAGATATCTAGATATGGATTTTAGAGAAGACGATAATAAAACTATGGATGTAAAGGCATATACAAATCTAAGTATAATAAATAAACTATGCTTATCTATATTAAAAGTAGCTAAACCTATTTTAGAAAATAGAAGTATGAGACGAATAAAAAAATCTATGGGCAGGAGTTTGTCTTCATATCTATCTATACTATTATCAGCTATTAATCCTGATGAAATAGAAAAAGTATTGAATCAAAAAAATAGTGAAATAAAATATTAATAATCACTAACTTTTAATAGATTATGGTGAGTTTTACCTCATCAAGTTTTACTATGCAGTGTAGTAATAGATAAACAAAAATAGAGTTAAATTAGTAAAGCTCACTCATAAACTAACTAATTTAACTCTTTTTATTTACACATATTATAAATAGATTCGGTTACTCTAAAGTTTTACCGACAGTACACCTATACAATATAAACAAAGAATAAGCCATATTTTTTAAAGAAATTTAAAAAAGTGTTTCCCTTCGCATATTTCTAGATATGTTTTTCAAAGATGCTTTTATTAGAATTCTTAGATCTGATGGAAGGATCAAACAATTAACATTTCAGTAGTAATATCTTACCAAAAATTTCTTGGGATATTATTATATAATCATAAATGATGTTGTTTATATAATCAGTATTAAAAGCATTAACTATTCTATTGTTATTTTCGTCCTCTAGTTTCTGTATTATAAATATCCTTCTTTTTTTTAAAGAATTTATTAAAATCAATATCCTTTATTAGATTATTAAAAGTAATAACTTCATCACTAACTTTGAAAGTTACTTCCAAATTTAGTGGTAATTGAATTTGAGTTGTGATATAATTAGATTGTGTTATAAAAACAGACATAAAATAAGCCTCTCGTTGGTAATATTTATATACAACTTTGGTCGGTGTATATATAAATATTACACCATAAGAGGCCTTATTTTTATATAATAACTTATAAACACAAAAGGTGAAGCAAAGGATTATCTTATCCAAAATGCTTCACCGTTTTTTTAGGCAATTTTATTTCTTTACAGCCCCCATATTTTAATATAACTTAAATTATTTAATTTGATATTTTATATAGAAGCATAATGATAAATATTTAAATATAATTATTTTTAATTATATTTAATTTATCTATCTAAAAACTCATCCATCTTTTCATTTCGATATTTGACAAAATTATCAACATTTACCAAATTACCTTCATATAAGTCAGCCCATTCAAAATTATCAATATGCCATGGATCGTTAACATCAATTTCAGGTATTGTAAAACCGTTTGGAAGCAAAGCACAAATATCTTTATATAGGTAAGCGGCTCTATTCATTATCATCAATCTAACTTTTTTATTAAAATCTGTAGGTTTATATAAATTGTTAGGTAAATAAACAGTATTCGTTATAGAAGTAAATAACCCGTAAAATGGTAAAGTACTCTCTATTTCCAACTCATGATTTCTTCTATTTATAGTAAAATCATTATGATCTATTAAATGTGCCAAAGTGTAACCAATAGGTCCTTGCTTACGAAATGGTTTATTTGTAAATAAATAAGACCATAAATGTTTTGGATAATCATTATCATCTATATAAATTGCATTCAAACTACTTGTATCAATATCTTTTTGTCTAAACGATGTACTTCTCTCTGAACCTTTATATCTCCTAACCCCTGGAAAACAAACTGCACAATCTTCCCATAAATATATATCAGCATCAACGCCTTTTGATTTTAAACCCTTTTTCCATTTATTTAAGTTTTCATTGTTATTGTCAACAATTTTTTTTACTATATCAGGATGTAAAAATCTTATATATTTAGTGATTTCTTTCGTAGCTTCTAAAATTGTTTTTTCATCTGGTAATTCCCATATTTTTAATTTATTATCCATTATTCCTCCTTAAATTCCAAATCTTAAAGCAACAAATATTATATAGTTTAACAAACTAATAAATTCATTATAAGTTATATTATTAATATCCTTAACAAAAGCTAAATCAGCTTTTGTTAAAACTGCTGTTCTATGGCTAACGTTAACACCACATAATCTAGAAAAGTAAAAAAAATTATCCGCCTTCTCTATTTTATATACCCCACCACTATAATCAAATCTTTTTATTAAAACATTATTTTTTCTTACATATTTCTCATAAACATATGTAGTAATACTTTTAGGAACTATCCCACCTGAGTTATCATAACCCATACTTCCATCATCAGGTAAATCCATCTTTGCTTGATCTGCAGATAAATTCTTAATCTTATCAAAAACCCATTTTGAAGGAAAATAACTTTGATTATAGTAACAATCATTAATCTCTTGATCAAAAGTTTTACCATAAGATTCTACAAGAGGAAAGATATAAACTAATCTTGAATTCATTTTCTTATCTATTTGGATTTGTTGATAAGGAACATCTGATAACTTGTATGTTCCTAAATATAAATAATTCTTTTCATCGGTAGAGTTATCTTCTATTCTATTAAATAAATGAATAGGTGTTAATTTATATCTTGACATATCCAAAATATAATTTTCATCTTTTAGGAATTGGTTGCCACATTGTCCTTCACCAATAAAATGAAGCGTATCACCTTCCCAGTGATTTTTATAATCTAAAAAGTATTCATTTGTATACAAGCTCTTATTTATTAAAACAATAATATCCTCTGATCTACTAATGTTAATTCTAGACTTTATATTTTTCAAATCAAAAATTTTGCAAATTTCATACTCGTTATAAGATGATCCTTGATAAAGTTGATAATCAGTCAGTCTATTTTGCAATTCGTCTTTATAATTTCTCTCTAAATATCCACAAACACTCCAGTTAGATAAGTATCCATCTGGCTTATATTCATTATATAATTCTTCAAACTCTTTTTCTTTACCTTCATACTTTTTAAAGTAATCATACATATCACCAGTATATTCTATATGTTTTATATTATCATAATCATACTTAATTGATTTATAACAAACATGTAATGCTGGATGCTCTTTAAAAATTCTTAACTGGTTTTTAAATTTATCACGTACTATTTTAGCACCATTATTATTAATCAAACTTCTACCTCCTATAAATTAGTTATATATAAAGTTTCTTTTTTTTATAAAATAAATGTTGAATAATCTTAAACTTAACTTGTTTCATATAAGTATATTTATATCAAAAATATACATTACACAATAATTTATAAGTATCATCTACTGTACTCCATGTTATATAATTCAAATCATTATCATATATCCCATTATGAAAAGCTTCATAAAACTTATTCCCAATAAGTTTTGCATCATTACCCTCTATAACTATATCATCATTAGGTATTGATACAATTAGTACACTAGGTACATAATACAGATAAAATGAAAGATTATCACTAGGTAGATTAGTATTAAGATTAACTACCCCATGCTTACTTAAATCAACATCTATTTCTGTTTCTGATTTACAACGAACAAGTCTATCACCAAATCCTACAATATCAAATATGAAAGCATATTTGATATGATTACTATACTTCCTAACATACTCTCTACTTCCAAGCATTCCTGACTCTTCTTTATCAAAGAATACAACCTTAATATGTTCCTTTACCTTTCTTTCCTTAGCAGTAATAATAAATTTAATTAGTGCAGATATAGCACAATAATTATCATTAATACCCTTACTATCTGGCCAAGCATCATAATGAGCTCCTAGTACAACATGTCCATCAATTTCCATCAAACCAACTTTTCTTACATTTACATCAATAACAACATTCCTAATCCCATTAGATTTATCTAGTTTATAGCTTATATTATATTCTTCTAATAATGTTAATAGAGACTGCAACCTACAACCATAAAGAACTTCGTATTCTAATAATTTGTTAACTAATTCTTTCAATATCAATTCCCTTTCTTAAGTAATCTACAAAAACAATTAACCATCTTGTCTATTTTTATCTGCTCTAGATATAGAAATTTATCCATCTATAGGATATATAAATTGAATTAGATTTTTATTAAAATACTGTTTTGTTCATTCAAAAAATATCAGACTAATTCATTTATATACCTATTTTTAAATATTTGTAATATTTAAAATAAACAACTGAGGAGAGAAAAATTGAAATAAAAATAAATTTATCTTTTCTTTTATGACTAATTAATTATATAATAAATGAATTTAGTTTGTTCTTCCTATTTTATCTTCTAACCCCATTATACAATAAATATTACAAAATTTTAATAAAAAATTAAATTTTAGACATAAAATTCATTATTATAATCAAACAATATACAAAATAAATCAAAATTGAAACTTGAATATTTACAAAATATCTCTACATTTTTATCAATCCAAGTAATTACTTTTTTTTCATAAATTATATAACTATGAATATCTTTTCTTCTGATTTTAGGATAGTTTTGAACCTTATTATACATAATATATACTTTCTTTAAATGTTGAATTAATGAAATAAAAAGATTTGTATATTTTAAAGAGTTAATTAGGTTCTTGTTTTTACAACTTTTTTTAATTCTATGTTCAATAATATCTTCACAAGATAGTAACCTATCTTCATATAGTAAACTAAAGAATATATTAAAATCACAATTATAGTTAGTATATTGAATCTTATTAATAATTATATAAGAATAATTACTATTAAATACTTTTAGTGTAACTCCATAGGGAATTTCAGATTTATCGTATAATTTAGAATTCAAAGAATTACCAACTCTTATATATATCCCTTTATCAACAATTCCAGACATATCATTATCTATTAGTATTAAATTAGTATTATCTTTGATTAAATCATGAACTAGTTTTTCGCTTCTAGATTCAAATATATAGTAATTAATATATTCAAATCGGTATTTATTATCATAACAAGTATTTGATTGCAAACTCATAGTCATAATCCTTTATTTTTTCTATACCATATTTCTTTAATATTCCACATATGTTTTTTGAGAAAACATACCAATTACCTTCTTCCATATTTAGAAATTCTTCAAAAATACGTACTGTTCCAAGTGATTGAATAAACTTTGATTCATAGTACTTAATTACATCAGATAATTCAAAATTTTTATTGTATACCAATTCGCCAAGTATTATAGAGATTATATATTCACTTATAAGTAATGAGTAACTATCAGCTAACATAATCAGTGAGAATAAAGTACTATTTATAGGTGTATTAAAACAAATATCTCCTTTTGAATAGACATTAAATGAATTGTTGAATACTATAATATCAACACCTAAAGTAGATAAAACTTCATAATCATACTCATCTTCTAAGTCTACATAAAAGGAAGTATAGTTTTCTTCCATTTTGGTTTTGAATTCATCACTATCATATATATTTTCAAAATATTTTTCTTTAAAAATTTCATAGGCTTCTTTATGGTTTTTTCCAATAATAATTATCTTCTTTAAATATTCATTTTTTGCTTTACACAACATACTTATCATATTAAGTACAATCTCTTTATCAACAATATGATTCTCTTCTATTAAATCATAGTCTATATCTTTTTCTACACTATAAGCAAATATAGTCGCAATGCATACAGGTGGAACTTTACTTAGATCTAATTTTAGATCTAGGTCTGGGATACATAACTTCTTCTTATCTTTCTTAATGTTTTGTAGTTTTCTAAACACATTTAAAAAATTCTTTTTCACTGATTTCCTCCTTCTATAGTTTGATCATATATAACAAGCTTCTCCGAAACTGGGGGAAATTTTTAAATTATTAGAAATAACCCATAATACAGGTATCCCTAATGATAAATCTTGATTGGGAAATTGACTTAATCCATCGGTTAGTATCACAATTGCTTTTGGTAAACTATATGGAAAATATGAAGTTAAAGATTCAAAAATAACTTTAAACGATGTACCATATGTTGATTTTATTTCAGATAGTGATTTATGTAATTGTTCTGTATTATTAATATCTTTTGGAACAGTTACTACAGTAGAAAAAAATGATAGTTTACAATGGAATTTTTCATATCTATTAATTGTATTAATTATTTCACTAAAAACTTTATTTAGAGTTTCTTTTCCCATAGAACCACTTACATCTACAACAAACCAGATATTCTCTACACTATTGATAATTGGTGAATAATCTGGTATTAAAATGTCAACATACCTTTTATCAGTTTTCATAAAATCATAATCAAAGAGTTTTAAAGTTAATTGTTTTTCTAAGAACTTTGGAATATTATCATTGTACTTACAAATCTTTATATTTAACCTATTAAACAGTAGAATATCTAAATTGGATAAATCTTTAGTACTTATTTTAGATAATACATATTTAGTTTTATTGTTAACTTTTTCATAGTCTATATTATTCCATAGTTCGTGGGAGGATATAAATTTAAATTTATGAGAGTTAATTGATTTAATTAATTTATCATAGATTTGTTCTGCGGTTTCATTAAAAGAGTTTATATATACACTTCTAATATTTCGTCCTAAAACAATTCTTTTTGGATCACTAAATTTGAATCCATAATGGGTTAAATTATCATTTACAACAATATCACAAGCAATATTATATATATGTTTGTTCTTTCCCCTTGACCTTGATGGATGTTTAAGTAAAATGTGAAATAATTCATGAAGTATAACGAATATAGAATCATTTATACTTAGACCATTAAAAAACTCATAGTTAACATAAATATTTATACCATCAGTTGCAGCAGTTTTAGTATCAACTAAAGGTATAATATTATAATGTTGTAGTATATAGCCTAGAGTAGGGAATTTAGAAAGTATACTCATACGGATATTCTCTAGTTTATTATTTAGTTCTATACTCATTCTTTACCTTCTAATCTATCAACTAAAACTTTAAATCCCTTTAAATCATCTATATTATAATTTAAATTTCTGTCTGCTAATATTTTACGAAATACCCTTAACGCAAAATCCATTGGTAGTAGATTTAAATAATTTAATACATTAGCTATATAAAATTTATTGCTTATATATTTATCTATAGATGTTTCTAATAACTCTACAACTTCGATTAACTCTTCATTTGTCAGTGGACCACTAGAGAAATTCCCTTTAATAATATCATTTATATTAATATTCATTTTGTCATTAACTATAATTTCGGTTAAACTAACACCAACAATACTTGCAATTATATCAACATTATCTTTTAAACTTCCCCCTACAGCATTAAGAACATTTGATAACATCTCCCAACTCCTAGGGGTTACTATAATATTACTACTTGTGTCTAAATTATCAGTAACAAACTTAGTTGGGTTTTTATCTAAAAACTCAATCACATCATCATTTAAGCAATTTTCTTTTGCCCATGCTAACCATTCATCTAAATCTAACTTTAATTCAAAATGCATAAATCTATTCCTAAGTGCAGTAGGCATAGAAAATACAACAGAATTATCACTACTTCTATTACCAGCAGCTATGATAAAAGTATTGTTAGGGATTTTATGCTCGCCAACCTTTTTTTCTAACGCCATTTGATAAGCAACAGTTTGGATACTCACAGGTGCTGAGTTAAGTTCATCTAAAAATATAATATTTACAACATTACTAGAGGGATCTAAATTAAGTATTTGTGGTTTCAACCATATAGCTACCCTCTCTTCTAAATCAGCAACAGGGATACCCCTTAAATCTACTGGATTAAATAATAATAGTCTTATATCATGAACTATTACTAATTTGTTTGTTTTATCTTGAATACACTTTGCAATCTTATAAACAGATTGGCTCTTACCTATACCAGGTTGTCCATGTAAAAATACAGCAGGATGACTATAAATAATTTCTTTATCAATATGAGAAATATATGTTTTAGTCAACAAAGAAATTACATTGTTAGTTGTAATTTTTAATACATTACTACTTTCCAAATATTTTATATGCCTTTCCTCCTTCTTTGATTTTATAAGAATTTCTTAAATAAATATGAGCTTATGTTTAATAAATCATCCTTATACCTATAATAGTATCGATGTTTTGCAATATGATTAGAAATAATTAATTTTAAGGATGTAAACGTTCTCAAACTGGGTTTTTTGGGTTTTTTTAGTAAATACATATGAAATATAAAAAAATCCATCAAAACGATGAATTTTTGTAAAACCCATCGTACAAGCATTAGCACCTTACTTACAAAAAGCAGGTTGCTGAGGAGTCACAGAGCTTGTCTCTCGTCCTCTCTAGATGAAATTATTAAATTATAATATGGTTAAGTTATTGAATTTTAAATATAAATATACCCACACATATAAAACGAAAAAAACGGAAATTTTGTTCGAAGTATTTAAAATTTAAAAATCCACCTATACTGATATGATGGGTTTATTTAAATTACCAACGTACAAGTATTAGCACCTTACAAAATGCAGGTTGCTGAGGAGTCACAGAGCTTGTCTCTCATCCTCTCTAACAACAAACTTTAAATGCATCACTTTTACACAAAACTTTAGTTAATGAAGGATTTAATGTTAGTGAGTCAACTATTAGAAACAAATTTAAAGAACATAATAGTAAATTTAAAGAATGCTTCATAAAACAAGTTTATGAATATGGATTTAGAGCTGAATATGATTTCCATCAAATAAAAGTAAAGATTGGTAATGTAGTTAAGATTTATCATCAAGCTACAATTTCACTTCCTAAAAGTAATTATGTATTTGCTGTCCTTTATAAAAATGAAAGAATGGAATCATTCCTAGATAGCATAGTCCAGTTTATTGCTCACTGTGGAGGTGTATTTACAGAAATGGTATTTGATAACATGAGTAACGTTATCAAGAGATTTATATATAAGGGTGAAAAACAGTTAACTGATGATCTTCTTAAAATTAGTAACTATTATGGTTTTAAAGTAAATACAACTAATCCTAGAAGCGGAAATGAAAAAGGACATGTAGAGAATAGTGGTAAAACTGTTAGAAGAGAATTGTTTTCCCTTAAGTATGAATTTGAGACTGAAGAAGATTTAATGTTATATTTCGAATCTGAGTTAGATAAAAGAAACAAACCGTTCTTAGATGAATTTGAAAAAGAAAAAAAGCACCTACTTCTTGCTCCTGTTCATAACTATGAACTTGGCAGACTTCAATGTGCTAAGGTTAATTCATATAGTTTAGTATCTATTGATTCTTGTTTTTATTCTGTACCAGATAAATATGTAAGTAAAACCGTTACATGTAATGTTTATATAGGTTTTATCATCATTTATGATGATAAAAGTAATATAATAGCTAAACATAAGAAAAAAGATGGTAAAGGCGAGTATTCAATAGAAATCAAGCATTATATTGATACTTTCCTTAAAAAGCCTGGAGCTTTACGTAATTCACTTGCCCTAAAGCAAGCACCCAAGTTATTACGAACCATCTTCAATGATTATTTTACCACAGATCCAAAGAAATTTCTAGAACTTCTTATCAATTCAAAAGCATTTGATGATATAGATGCCTTAGCTATGGAATATGGATTAATCAAGAAAAGAAGAATATTTAGACCAGACCCTAAATATTTAGGTGGTAGAACTGATTATTCAATAGATGAAATAAGTCAAAATCAATTAAATTTAACAGCAGAATTTTTTGGACAGAAAGGAAATAAATAAATGAATGAAATACAAAAGTTAGCACATCGTTTGCAGCTACCATATATAAAAAACCAATATTTAGAAACAATAAATGAATCTATGGATAATCAACATAGTTATGAAGATTTTCTTAAACTTATACTTGAAAATGAAGTTATGTTAAGAAATAAAAATGGAATAAACAATAGAATTAGAAGAGCAAAGTTTCCATATCTTAAATATTTAGAAGAATTAAAATATGATGCATTTCCACTTGAAGTGGCAAACAAAATTAGGGAACTACAAAGTCTAAGTTTTATTAGCCAAGGTAGAAATATTATTTTAGTTGGTAATCCTGG
>Ga0265293_10012431_pt1 | contig 11300 bp, 10 predicted proteins | sample Munlanlewell138R_FD_192505 | JGI IMG/M metagenome (GOLD analysis project Ga0265293, IMG submission 192505) | Leachate microbial communities from a municipal landfill in Southern Ontario, Canada - Leachate well 138R | ecosystem: Engineered > Solid waste > Landfill > Unclassified | place: Canada... | reverse complement strand
ATAGAGAAGGAAAAATAAATCAAGCAGCCAAATTAAAAATAACTGGTAAAAGTATTTTAGGTTCAAGATTGGAAACTACGTTTACATTAACTTCAGAAGAAATGATAATAAACAAAGTTGAAGATTATGGTAAAATAACAGCCAAAATGACACCAGAAGAAAACGCGGCTTCATTTATTTTATCTATTGATGATATTCAAGAAATAAAAAGATTAGTAAAAGATCTACACAAAACAAATCCAGAAAATTCATCATATCTACAATTTAACATAGATGTTAGTAAAGGTACCGTAACAGTATCTGATAGGGTTTTTGACATCACATTTTTATTAAATAATTACAATGATGTAAATGCTCCAAAAGAAAATTTGGAATTTAGAATTTTAAAATCAGACTTTGTTGTAACAGGTAATCATTCATACACATTTTATTATAATCCAGGTTTTGTAATCATAAATTCAAATTACAAAAAATGTATAATATCTGGTATGATAGGTACCATTGAAACAGAAACAAAAACCGATGATCCATTCCAAAGTTCAATAGCAGGTGATGATATATCGGATGCTGTTGATGTTTCTGATTTAGACGAATATTTTAAATAATTTTATTGGGTGAATACCTCTTTTTTGTTTCTTTTCTGACACCGCTTAAAAAGCGGTGTCATTTTTATATATATTAATATGTTAGATAAAAATAACGAGTTTTTGCATAATTATTTTTCTTTGAATGAAAAGTTGAAAAACTTAGATAACTATTCAAAAGATGAATTGGAAGAGTTATTGTATATTGCAGAAAATAATCGAATCGAATATGAAATGTTACAAAATACTGTTAAAGTAAATGGTAATTCTCTTTATGGTTCTTTTGGCAATGAGTATTTCCAATTAATGGATATAGATATAGCAGAAGACATAACAACAATAGGTAGACATTTCGCAATAATAGTCGATAGGGCTATAAATACAATGTTGAAAAATTGGGGTGATAAAGAGTTAGAAATTATGAGAAAGTTTTATCCCAATTTAAAATCATTAAGAAAATTTGAAGAGTATGAACCAGATAGTAAAAACGATGTATGTATTTACGGAGATACTGATTCAAGATATATAGATTTAGAATTAGTGTATAGTTTGTTGATAGATGAAAATGGAAATAAAATGGAAGTTCCTAAAGATGATAAGGAATTGATAGATTTTTCTATATTTTTTGATGATAATTTTTTAAAATCTATAATAAAAGATACAATAGATAAAGATTTAACGTATAGAAATGGTCGTAAAGGATTTTTGAAGATGTCTCATGAAGTTACAACTAGAAATTGTAGATTTATCAAAAGTAAAAAATATATAATGGCATCTATTTGGGACAATGGTATTTATTTAGAGAAACCAAAATTAAAATACAAAGGTGTAGAAATAAAAAGAGGTGAAACATCACCACAAATGAAAAAGATAATCGAAAAACTTATTTATAAATATTTAGGAGAAGATTTACAAATAAATGATATAAGAAACGAATGTCTTAAATTAATGAGTTATATAAAGAATCTAAAAAAGAAAAGTATAATTTCACGTTATACTTCTGTTTCCGGTGTAAATCAAATTAAGAAAGATGATAATGGAATATGGCAATCTGATAAAAACCATATACAAATGCAAATAGTTAGAAATTGGTTAAACTTCATAGAAGAAAATGATTTAACACATTTATATAACAAACCATTCGAAGGTCAAAAGATGATGTATTATAAAACAATGCCAGGAAATAAATATAAAGTTATAGGAGTTCCCGATGATGTAGATATAGATAATGTGCCAGGACTTCCAGAACCCAATTGGAATAGCATGATAGTGCAACAATTAATAAAACCATTATTAAAAACCATAGATGATAGGGATAACATAGATGATAAAGATTGCGAAATTTTCTTGTCCGGAATAAATAAATTGAAGTTTTAGAATTAAAATAAAAAACATATATAGGTTTATAAATATTGTGTATAATTAAATTATTAAGTATTAAAAAATGGATAAAAATATTCAATCGAAATATGTTAAGAATATACTATTAGGAGATAATGCTTATTCTTCAGTGGTTATGAGAATTGCAAGTCTTTTAGAAAATGCAAGAGGAGAAACCATTGTTGGTAATGATTTTATGAAAAAAATGTATGTAGCACTTAACGAATCGAAAACACCCATTATCACTATCAGGGAATTTTTACCGGATGGTTCTGAACTTTCTAAAAATGATGCCAAGTTAAAAGATGTAATTGACTTTATAAAAAAGAATACTGAAGGAAATGTGGATTTTAATTTTCTCATTAATTTGGTTAAGGAAGAACACTTTGTTAACATGATGAAAAATGGTCACATAGCACCAGAAATAACAGTCGAAAAAATAAAAGAAGAGTTCGATAAATCTTCTGGTGAAATAGTGAAGAAAATCAATGAAGGAATTTTTGATGATATGTCATCTACATTGTTATCAAATATCAAGAAAGTGTTGAAACCAGAAGAACCAGTAGTGAAAGAACCTCAACAGAATCTTAATGAATCAGCTTTATTCAAAGATAATTTTGTCAAATATAATCCAATAGGATTTATGGTTGTTGGAAATAAAGGTGATAACATGGCAATAGTTGAAGGAAAAATTTTACAATTTACAGGTGATTCATTAGGAAATATTGTCACAAAAGTAGTAGATCCAAAAGACGGAGAAGTAGATATAAGAATGGAGCATTATAAATTAATGAAAGCTATTGATTCATGTATTTACAATCCAGAAACAAATGAATTTACTCCTAAAGAAGCATGGGATTTCTTAATATCACTTAATCCTAATGGGACAGTAAAAATTACTAAAGAAGATGGCGAAGAAGTAGACGTAAAACCAGACGATGTTCAAAAATTATTCATTGAATCATTAAATGTTTACGAAAACGATTTTTCATTAGTGCCCAATTATAATAGAGCCCAATATATGGAAGACGCTGATAATTTTAATACATTGGTCGCAAATGCCAAAGATTTAATTAAATTCAGCAATATAGAAGTTGTTAAGAATTTGTACGAAAACAATTCCATAATGTACAGTGATTCTTTACATAAAAATACACCTTTTATTCTTTCCAATGGAACAGAAGATAACAAAGTTTATGATTCTTATGCCAAATTAGTTGAAGATTGTAACCTTAAAATGAATGCCAAAAATCTTTTTGAATCAATAGTTCCAGAAGAATTGAGCAGAGAAGCCGAAGTATTTAATTCTAAAATAAATAGGATTCAAAAGTTAAATGAAAATAACAATAACATTTCTAAGGAAATAGAAAACATTAACAATCTGAAATTAGCAGCTGAAGAAAATTCACCATATATGGTAAAATTAGATTCTATGTTAGCATCATTAAACGCTAAAATGCTTAAAAACATAGAAGAATTAAAACAATTAAAAAGTGTAGAGATATATTAATATGGCAATATATTTAAAACCAGACATAATGATGAAGCACTTCGAAGCATCACTAAAAACTGGAGAATGTAATAATGATTTATTAAATGATTTCAGATTAATATCTGAAAATTTCATGGTATTATATAATTCAAGAGATGATCACCTTAAAAATGCAGTGATAAATTATGCTGTTTGTGAAGCTTGGAGAAAATGGAAAACATATAATCCAGATAGATCCAACAATATATTTTCTTTTTTCACAACCATGATTTCTAATGATTTAAAAATTCATTATAATTACATGAATCACCATAGAAAAACATCAATATCATTAAATTTGTTTGATGAAACGAATGAAACAAAAAAATAAAGAATCATGTTAAACCCTACTATGTCTAATTTTCAAGTTCAGTTGGGGAAGAATTTCTTCCCACCTGAAATTATTGAGAAATATGATGCATGGCTATATAATAGAAATTATCCTCTAAAATCGATAGAAGCATATATTCATGAAACTATTCAAAGTGTTGAAATTCCTGGAGAACAGTTTCAAACATTATTGGTCGAAGGATTATCCAATTTAAGAGGCACTAATTTTAAAACCCCTGCACTTAATAGACCTGAAGGATTTCCTCACCCAACAGTTAACAGAGTTTATCCTGGAACAGCAGCTTATAATGATATTATTGATAGTATAACCATAAATATGACTTTCAAAAATACAATATTAAATTGGATTTATATTTTTGAATGGCTTTATAAATATTATAAAAGAACCAGAACAGTTAATGAATTTGGATTTCATTTGATAATGTTAGATAGTGCCAGAATACCAATGATAGATTTTAATATAGGTGATTCTTATGTTTCTGGAATGCCAGGTTTACAATTTTCATATAATGAGTCTTTTTCCGAAAGTGTAACTTTTGATGTAACATTTACATTCAATAAATTTGATGTGGAATTAATAGTGCCAGGATTTAAAAATGAAATAATTAACCTTAAAACGTAAAAATAAATGTTAGAAAGAGTTAATGGTATTTATAATGTTTTAAATCTTCAAATAATTGACAGGGAAAAAGTGCCAATCCTTGATATTATCAGATTAGATGCAGATACTTGGGGTAGATTGGATCTCATAGTTAATTCTTATTACAAAAGTTCTGATGTTAAAGGTATAGATTATATGCAAATATTCTTAGATTGGAACAGTATAAATGATGTTTTTGAATTAGAAGTTGGTAGACTTTTAGAGATTCCAGATATAATATATTATTTGTTGCATTATTCTTCGAATACAAATATATTTAATACAGATGATGTTCCAGGTGTCATATCACCATCATTAACTAATAAATTTTCATCCAAATTTTCAAAGCCAAACAATACTTCGGCAAATACAAAGTTAGAAATAACACAGACACCGGCAGTTTATAATCCCAATACAGGGATATTAACATTATAAATATGTCAACAAAAGGAATAGTAATACAAAAACCCAATATAAAATTATCTACAATAGAAGTAGAATATGATAAATATGCTTCAGAGCAAACTATCATAGATCAAAAAAATGTTTTAGGCAGATATATACCAATAGTAAAATTTGGTAACAACACTATTTTATCATCTAAAGTCATTGAGTTTAAAATAGTTTTTGAATTGTTTTCTCTCCCTACCATATATTTAACAATAAATGATGAACATTCTACTATTAGAGAATATTTACAAAATGATTTAACAACCGGCGCTATTAGAGTTGGTTATGAAAATTGGGCATTGAAACCTAATATTTTATTTGATGATTTATATTCTTATACCGGTTATGGAAATGATGAAATAAGATTAACCGGAAGAATTTGGAATCCAAAAATATATGAAACACTACCACAAAAAGCATATAAAGATAACAGTATAAGAGATATATTACATGATATATCAAAAGCCACAGATTCCGGATTATATGTATATAACAATAATTTGTTAACAGATGTAAAATACCCACATTTGATTAGAAGTAATATGAATTATATAGATTATCTGAAATATTTGATTCATGGTTACACCAATAATTTATGGATGATGGATGCAAATTATTATTTACATGTTGGAGATTATAACACTATGGTAAATAATGATGTAGCTACATATTCTTTAGATTGGAAAACAGGTAAAAAGATTGATCCTAAGAAAATGACATTTTTTAGGAATTTTATGTTTGGTAAAATTATCGATAATAAGCAAAAATCAACCAAACTAGATAACACTGTAAATCAAGATGATAAGATATTATTATCAAGTTATGATGTAAACACTAATTATTCGGAAGAATATATAAGAACTAAAAAGATTTATCAATTATTTGATGAAAATGGAGAAGTACCATTAAAAGGTCAAACAGATAAATTTGGTATTGGGGATGAATCATGCAATAAATATTCTGGTTTTACTTCTCATATATTACCTTATATGAAAACCGTATCAAGGAAAGAAATGCCTAAAGATATTATTAAAATATATACAGAATATATAATACCAGAATTGAATCCTTTTGATGTAGTGGAGTTGGAATTATATAAGGCAGAAGTACCAGGAAGGGAAACATCAACAGAATTTGGAGATTTAGATGTAGAACATTCAGGAAGAAAATTAGTTATAGGATGGTCAATATCTTATGATAAAAATACCGAGAAACAATCGGCATCATATTTGCAAGAGATAATATGTATATAACCGATAAAGTAAAACGGTCATAGTTGGATAATAAATTTATATAATGTGATAATCGTTTTTATGATATTATTTCATACGAATTTATTTATCACCATAATTTAATATATAATAAAAAGATTAAAATCTAAAATATGAACGATTTAAACAATATTTCATCTTTTTATATAAAAGTTATCAAAGCTTTTAAGAACCGTAGCGATGTGCAAAACGGTGATGCATTAGGTTATAGAGACAATCAAGATCCGAATGGGTTTTTAAGATTAGAAAATAAACCTCATTCTATAGGAGAGGGATTAAATACTACAGGGTTTTGTGTTTCCGCCAGTCAGGCATTAATATACGATAATGCGTTCAAAATTCTTTTAGAAAACAGAAAGGCGAAAGCCAAACTAATTTCCATTGATATCAAGGAACAATTTTACGGAAACTGTTATAACGAATCTAAAAATACATGGCATACAGCCATATTAGTTAATGACAGTGGAATTAATTTCGTGATAGATATCACTTGTGGTCAATTCGGTAACAGATATGTAAATAAAAATATCTGGGATTTTGAAACATGGGAGAAAACATTTAGATCGCCTGTTTGTAAACATGTAATAACAGATTTCGATGATGTAAACATAAGTACCTATGATATAAAATATGGTGACAAAGAAAAAGTTGGGCATTTATCACGCAATGAGATATATTTATATCCTGAAAAATTATCGTTAAAATCATCATTAAATAAATTGGTGAAATTAACTGATGATGACATAGAATTTCTAACAGAATATTTCATAAATGATTATGAAATATTAAATACGAAATTGTTAAATGGTGTTATCAACAAATTTGATTATAGACAAATAAAAAGATTAACAGATTTAGTAACTAATTTAAATGTGTGTGAATACAAAAAATCGTATTATGCGGTATTGAAATTTGATACTAAATCAACGTTATTAAAATATTTGACGAAGTTAGAAAATAATGATTTTATGTTAAATCAGTATTTATTCGTTTTCAGTGATATAGAAGCTGCTAAAAAATTCAATGGAATTACAGAAGAAATAAATAAAACAGATATATCAGAATATGATACACATTATTTGGTTATCGAAATTAATAAAGAATTCGAAACTATTGACGGAGATTTTTTTATAAAAAATTCTGCACTTTTACCATTAGGTTATTCTATAAAACCACAATCACCAAATTGCATTTTTAATGGTATACATTTATTAAACAAAACTATATTAGTTGGTAATAAGACTAATACAATATACTTAAGATTAAAAGAATAAATTCAATGGATTATAAGTTAGAAAAAGGGAATATAACATTTACAGATTTTAAGGTTGAAACTTTAGGCGCTTTTTGTAAGTTCAATATGGAAGTTACAATAGGAACAGAAGAAAATGAAGATCAGTTAATTATATCCAGCAGAGAAGCAGATAAAGACGAATTTATTATTTTGTATGAAGGTAAAAGACTCAAATTAACTTTCAACAAATTATTAAATATAATTAGCAACATATTAAAAGAAGGTCAACCAATTGTTAAAATAAGTAATAATGATTTCAAGAAATTTAAATCATTAGTTTTAATAGCTGATAGAATAAATTCAGATTTAGTAGAAAAATGTTACATCATAGATGTTGATCCGAAAAATAAATATTACTCCTGCATATTCCCTGATATTAATAAACTACCAAATAAATTTTATTATTTCGAAATTAATGATAGTTTATTAATTTTTAACAAATATGGATTTGATATAATATATGATAAGTATTCATCTGTAGAAGACGTTTTTATCTAAAATATATGGATAATATAGAAAAAAACCAGGGTTTATTAACTCAAGAAGAAATATTAGATGCTCAAATGTTTCAAGATTTTGAAGATTTTGGGTATGTAAAATTATTTGAAGCAGGTAGGGGGAAACCGCCGAAAGGAATGAAATGGGTTGAAAGTAAAAGTGGCAATGTTTACGCAGTAAAAGTTGATGGTAGATCTAAGGCTAAAAAGGCAACAGATACTGGTAAAAAACCTACAGAACCTAAGAAATCTACCAAACCAACAACAGACGAAGAAACAGAAGTCAAAAAAACAAAAACGGTTAAATTATCACCAGGTAAAGGTGATCCGTTTCCAGAACCTAAACAATTCGATCCTAATAGTAAAGAAAATATGCACTTGACAGGAAACGATTTAATCAAGGCACAACAAGACTATAACAATAAAAACATAAAAGCCAAAATAGAGTGGGACAATAAATTAGCCAAATATAATGAAAAGAAAGACAGAGTAAAAAGCGCTGCAATAAAACTGAAAAAATCAGCTAATAATGAATTAGAAACCATAGAAACAAAAAATAAAAAACAAGAGAACGCTAAAAAAATAATTGCTAATTCAGTTGAAAAAGTACAAAATAAAATTAGTAGTAATTTAGAAAAAAATGAAGATGTTGATTTAGATGAAATAATTGTTGATGAATTTGGAAATGCTATGGAAGAATTTGCCAAAACAAATCCAAAAGAAGAAGATTTCGATGAAACAACATCAGTCACAGTTAGACCAAAACAAGAAACATCTATAGTTAAAACAGAAAGAACAGAAGAAGAATATAATGATAAAAATCAAACATACGAAGAACAAATAAAGAAAGCTATTAATAGAATGAATAGCTTGGATGATGACGATGAAGATGATAAGAAGGAAAAATTAGAATTAGTCAACAGAATTAAAAAATTAAGAAAAGATAAAGAATATTGGACCAACTTATATAATAATGGTGATAAAGAAGTAGCCAAAGTAAATGAAAAACTTAAATTAGCTATTGATAAAATTGCAGATGCCGATGATGAAAAAGAAGAAAAAGCCCTGAAAAATGAAATAGTAGCTTTAAAGAAAGAAAAGAACAAAATAATTACTGATTTACAAGAATTAGAATTTGATGTATCAGAATATGAAGATGATGAGGACGAATATGAAGACGAAGATAAAGATATTTTAGAAAAAGATATATCTAGATTAAAAGGTAAGTTAAAATTGATGAAGGGTAAATCATCACCAGAAAAAATAAAGGAAATAAAAAATAGAATAGCCAAATTAGAATCACGAAAAGAAAAATTTGGTATTTCATCAGTGTCAGATTATGAAGATTACATCAAAAATAAGATAACAACCAAAATAAAGGCTTTACCAGGTTTTAAGTGGATGAAATTCGCATTTTTTAGTGTTTTTTCACCTTTCAAAAAACTTAGTGGATTTTTAGATGATTTATATGAAAAATCAGAAGCAGAAAGATAATTATGTCAAAAGTTAAATTATTATTTTCTAAGTTTTTTGCAACATTTTTATTTAAGAATAAAATATTTGTTAATGTATTTATTATAATCAACGAACTAGTTGAAAATAAAAAAACCGAAATTGATAATAAATTAAATAGAGATATATAGATATATGAAAGAATTATCACCTATAGATGTTTTAAATACTTGGTATCCTTATGATAAAGATAATTTAGAAATCGCAGTTTTGCGAGGTCTAAATAAAGATTATAAATGGGATGGAGATGTTCCAAGATCAGGAGACGAAGAAGAAACATCAGGAGAAGGTTCAGCATTATATTCTAAATTAAATTCAGGCGAAAAATTTCGTGCATTATTAAGTAAAGTCCATGTCATTAAAATTGATGGTATACCAGGATATGATGATAATTTAAGAGAAAAGCTGGCAAGCGCAATGCCAATGACATTTTCCGAATTATGCAAATATGAATCTAAATCACCAGCATTAGAATATTATCCAGATGATTTCTTATATCTAACTAAATTAGGATATCCTTTAAATCATTTAATAACATTAAGACGTTTTCCATTTCCTTGCATTGACAATATATTAGATGAAACAGTTCAAAAAGAACAAGATGTATGCAGAATGGTAGGATATTTTGATCAAGAGATCAATAAATTAGAAGAAATTTTAACATTCAGTTATGGATTGAGATGGAAACAATTAACCGCTGAAATGGAACAAGCACAAATGATTGGAGATCAAGAAGGATTAAGTGGTTTTATGAAGAAAGTTGCAGCTTTTAGTAATGATGAAACATTAATTAGAAATAGATTAAGAGGACCTGTTGGAAACCAAATAGATCCGAAACATGACCAAAATAAAGTTTATGGTCCAGTAGATTCAATAATAGAAACTCACATAAGAGATATAGGTTTTGATTTTGAGAAAGATTTTGAAATAACGTTTGATTATATTATACGTTCTTGGGGAGGAAGAACACCAGAATTTGTAATGAAAGATATATTGGCAAATATTCTTTTATGCACTTTTAATGATGGAGATTTTTGGCCGGGCTCAAGATATTGGCAAGGTGTTCAACCGTCTAAACTCATGAATAAATTTAAATGGATGAATAGTGGTAACATGGACGAAACAATGAAAAATATGTATGATTCATTCAAAGGATTGATAAGTACATCTTTCGGTTCTAAAGGTTCCGCATTGCAAACATTAAAAAATATAATACAAGGTGGTATCGGGATGGCGATGGCGAGTATTCTGAATAAATTAGGTAGACCAGGTATTGTTCAGACAAATTCATTATTATCAGGTTCTCCTGTTGGATTATGGCACTTAACAATCGGACATCCTTTGAATCCTATATTAACTATGGGTGATTTAATTTGTACTGGAGTTGAAATATCTTTTCCAGAAGATTCATTATCTTATGGAGATTTTATAACAAGATTAGTAGCCAAAGTGAAATTAAAACCATCAAAACCAAGAGATAGAGCAGGTATAGAAATGATGTTCAATCATGGCCAAAGTAGAATTTATTTCAATGAAAAAGAACCAAAAATCACTATAAATAAAGATCCAAACATGGGAATAAGAAAGAGTAATTCTAATGATGGAATATCTATAAAAGAAGGAATAATACAAACTTCCAAATATATATATGAAGATCCTAATAAAGTTGGGTCTGGTATTAATATGAAAGTTGTTGAGAAGAGTAAAACACCGCCAAATAACAATTACAAAAATAGTACCGGTGATAATAACCCAGAAACTAAAGATACACAAGAAAAGGAAAATAATAT
>Ga0265293_10012430_pt1 | contig 11300 bp, 9 predicted proteins | sample Munlanlewell138R_FD_192505 | JGI IMG/M metagenome (GOLD analysis project Ga0265293, IMG submission 192505) | Leachate microbial communities from a municipal landfill in Southern Ontario, Canada - Leachate well 138R | ecosystem: Engineered > Solid waste > Landfill > Unclassified | place: Canada... | reverse complement strand
ATGCTCTTCCGTTTCGAGTACCCCCTCTTCCGCCTCTTCGATTAATGACACATAGTCCATCATGCGGACAGTCTTGGCCGGATCAATCTCCGCGGCTTCCAGCAGGCGGTCCACCCAGGTATCCGACGGACCTCCGTTGTAGATAAACAAATCGCAGGACTTGATCCGGATAAGATCTTTGGGGGTCGGCTCATAAGTGTGGCTTTCCGAGCCGGGCGGCAACAGCATGGACACCTGTACATGCCCGCCTCCTGCCTGGCGCGCGAAATCGAAGGGCGGAAAAGTGGTCGCGATGACCTCGAGTTTTCCCTCTTGCGGACCGTTTCCATCGGATGGGCCACAGCCCGCGGCAAGAAAGACACTTGTGAGCAGGATGAAAAGAAGCAGCGGCAGCCAGATAAGGTGATTCTTTTTGCCTTTAGCTTCCGCCGCCATAACCGGGGACCCTTCCTTTCAAGATGGTGTGTTCATAAAGCAGTCGCTACGGTTCTAGAATACCATCATGGCCGACCGGTAAAGCAAGAGTTCGGTCGCGATGGCAAAGGCACAGAAAATTCCCGCGATGGCCAGCCGTGAAACAACCAGTCCCATTGGCAGGGGATCAGCCCGGCGTTCAACCAGCTTGAGTACGTAATGGAAGATAATATCGGCCGCCAGCCAGGCTGCCGGAATCAGGAAAACCTCCCACCGCGTTCCCTGCCTTTCAAGTATGGCAAGGGCGTAGTAGCGGGCCGCGACATTTTCCGGCATCAGGAAAAAGAGCGGGAGTGCCGTCAGAAAAGGCGCCAGCGCGAAAAACCAGTAGATTACGTAAACGGTGTCCTTCTTCATCGCTTCACTGCACAAAGCGCGACAAATACGCCGTCGCCATAGCCCTCACGGACCTCCTGGACCACATTTTCAAAAGTATACACCGTTTGCCGGATTTTGGTTACTTCGAATCCCGCCAGGTCAAGCTGGTCAAGCACTTTCCTTGTTCCGCGAAAATAGGCGTCCCGGTAGAAGGGATCTTCGTCACGTTCTTTCTCGTACACAGCGCCAAGGGGGGCGTCTATGTCGACATGCCCCATGACCAGGCTGCCTTTTTCCGAGAGAACCCGGCGGCACTCATGCAAGGCGGGAGCCAGTTCTTCGAGATAGCAGTCGACCGTGATCATGAAGACCGCGTCGAAGGTCCCGTCATTGAAGGGCAGAGCCTCCGCGTAACCCTCGACCACTTCGATGCCCCGGTCACGGGCATAAGCCGCCATGGCCCGGGACGGCTCTAGGCCCAGCTTGACACCCAGGGCCTGGGCAAAACGACCCGTCCCCACGCCTACCTCCAGCGCCCGGCTGAATGGTGGCGTCACCTGGCGGACCGCCTCAATCTCCGCTTCGAGAATCAGCGGATTCTCCTCAAACCAGGCGTCATATTCATCGGCCCGCTGGTTGAAGAGTTCCGTGCTGTTCATTGCTTCGTCCTATTTCTCAAGCAGTCCCGGATACTGTGACATCAGGCGGTGAAGTGTCGCCAGTGCCGATAGGATCTGCTCCTCCGTATGCTCGCTTGTCACGCAGAAACGAAGCCGGGCCTGGCCCCGCGCAACGGCGGGGAAGACTGCTGGCGGGACGATAATTCCCTCGTCTTCCAGCTGCTTGGATAACATGAAGGCGATCTCGTCCGACCCGATCATGATGGGCGTGACGGCGGTTTCTTCCGCCAGACAGGTATCAAGTCCATAACGGTGCGCCTCATCCAGGAAGATCCGGATATTCCGGCGCAGGCGGTCAACACGGCTCGAGTCGCGCTCCATGATCTCGATGCCTTTTAAAACGGCCGCCGCCAGCGGCGGACTTATGCCGACCGAGAAGACAAATCCGGGAAGGTTATAGCGAAGATACTCAATCAGGTTGCCGCTGCCGGCCAGGTAGCCGCCGCAGGTCCCGAATCCCTTTGAAAGCGTTCCCATGTGGATGTCAATGTCTTTGGGGTCGATGCCGAAATGTTCGTCGACACCCCGCCCCGTCCGGCCCAGCACAAGCATGGAATGGGCTTCATCAACCATGAGGAAGCAATCATAGGCTTTTTTGATGCGCACGAATTCCGGAACGGGGGCCACGTCGCCGTCCATGCTGTAAGCCCCTTCAATAATGATCAGAACCTTCTCATAGCGGTCGCGCCTGTTTTTTAAAAGTTGTTCGAGGGCTTCAAAGTCATTGTGGGGAAAGGGCCGGGCGTCCGCCTGTGCCATCCGGATCCCCTCGGTGATTGAGTTATGGCTCAAAACATCGTAGAGGATCAGGTCGCGCTCCCCGCAAAAATTGCCGACAAAAGTGACATTGGTTGAGTGGCCGCCGACCAGGACCAAAGCATCCTCGGTACCCTTCCATTTCGCAAGCGCTTTTTCGAGATCCTGGTGAACTGTTTTCTCCCCCGCGATCAACCGGCTGCCGCTGGCAGACGTACCGTACTGTTTCACGGCGTCAATGGCGGCCTGATTGACCTCCGGGTCGCCGGAAAGGCCGACATAGTTGTAGGAGGCAAAGTTCAACATTTTGCGGTCGCCGATGTAGGAAACGTCACGCAGCGAGGAGTCCTGGGCAATAAAGTAGGGATTACCGAACATTTCGAGCGCAGCGGTCAGCGAGTCACGCCGCTCAGCGAAGGCCTTGTATTCGGGAGTCTCTTCAAAGGTCCGGATACGTGTGACCACGCGCTCTTCCTCCGGCCCGCCCGAGCCCCGCGCGCCATCGGCAAATTCGCCGCGGATCCGGCGGAATACCAGGGCCGCGATGTCGTTGACTGTCAAATCGCGGTCAAAGAGGCGCTCATCGATGGCCAGCCCGAACTTCACCTCCGCGTGTGTGAGCAATGAGATGCTCTGCAGGCTGTCGCCGCCCAGGTCCTGGGAAAAATAGGAGGAGGGCTGTACCTTTTCGAGGGGCAGGTTCAGAAGCTCCGAAATCAGTGATTGAAGGGTTTGACGCACCTCAATAAAGGCGGGATCAGCCGCGATCTCCGGAGTGCAATATGAGGAGGCCTGGATCTCCGCCTCGGTTGGAGCCTCAGCTGTGACTTCCTTTTTTCTGGCTGTGAGAGGATACTCGGTTAAGGGCCACTCACCAGCGGCCACCGCCTCGGCGACAGGACTTCGCCTGACTTTGGCGGAAGCGGAAAGGTCGAGCGGTTTTTCCGACACAAAGAATTTTTCGACGCGCTGATCAAGCGACATCGTAAGATTAATCTCGGCAACGGCTTCCGCCAGCGCTTGCGGATCGGCGCCTTCAACCGGTTCGACCAGCAGGGCGATTTTGTCGTAGAGCCCGTCCGACAGGCCGAAGATGACGTAGCGCTGCAGGCCGGGAACTGTCGCGAAAGCCCCTTCCAGTTCATCAGGGTAGAGGTTTTCGCCATTGGCTTTCAGGATAATATCCTTGACCCGGCCATCCAGGAAGATCCGGCCGCCGCAAAAGCGCCCGATATCACCCGTATGGAACCATTCGTTGCGGTCACGGGCGTGAAAGATGCCTTTCCGAAGTGTTCCGCAGAAGACGACATCGGAACGAACGGTCAGTTCACCGCGCTCACAGGACGTGTCCTCTTCTTGCTGCCCGTCCCCGAGCGGGACGATCCGCAGCGAGTCGTCAAAAAGCGGCGCGCCGACATTGCCGTCAAGGCGGTCCGCGAGCACCTCATTATTGACGACCGAGTAGATACCAATCTCCGTCATGCCGTAACCGTTAACCAGGTAGTAGCCCAGGCCGTTCAAAATCCGCAAGGTCTCAGGCAGGATGTAGCCGCCGCCGGAAACGGCGATGTAAAGATCATTTCCGACCAGCTGCTCACGGATCATCTGCAGCATGCCCGCAACCGGCATGGGCAGTTCTACACCCGCCTCCTGATAGGACAATGACAGCTCGATCATTTTGTCAAAATCCTCCGGGGAAGTACCGCTCATTTCGACAAAGCGCTTCTTCACCAACTGGGCGACCCCGTTCCACACAGCGGGAATGGCGACGAACTGGGTAACTCCGCTCTCCTTACAGGCCTGGACGATGGATTCGGGCGAAGGTTTCGCAGGGATCACCATGGTGTTGCCAAAGACTTGCGGAAAAAGAAAGCAGACAATGAAACCGAACACATGGTGCCAGGGTATGAAGGCTACTGCCTTTTCCTTGACTCCGTCCCTGGCGAAGCGGTCAGTTGAAGCAAGCAATTTCCTGAGGATGCCGTACTGCTCCGTAATCCCGATATCATCATGGACGTAGCAGCGCGATACGCCGGTGGTCCCGCTGGTGCAAAGACAAATGTGCCCCGCCCAGCCGGGCAGTTGCGAAGCCGGTGCCGCCTGGTCACCGCTTCCCTGGCGGGCAAAACGCTTCCTCACCCCCGCGTCCCGCCAGTCGGGCATGAGGGCCATGGAAGGGATGACCGGGCAGGGTCTTGCCCGCATCGATTCATCATCGCTGATGAGAACAACAATTCCCGTTTCAGCCGCCAGCATGTCGGTTACCGCATCCGATGCCCGGACGTCGATCAGGACGACCGGATGACCCGCCGCCATGGCGGCCCAGTAACAAATACCAAAGGCGGGACCGTTTTGCAGCTGGATACCTACCCAGCCCCGGCGGCCAGGGTCGTCCTTATCAAGCGTCCGTTCTTTTTCCGCGATAGCCGCCTGCATCTCGCCGGAACGGAAAAAGTCGGTCATCCGTTTCGCTGTTTCATCAATCAGACCCAGGTATTCGTTGTAGGAGATCTCAACCAGGCCGTCCGCCGTATGAATCTCAAAAGCAGTCCCGTCCCCGAGGCGCTCCATCAGGTTGAACAAACCCTCGTATCCCGGTACATCTTTTAAATACTCAAGGTATTCCAAAATTTTCATGCAATCCTCCTTGATAAGGATCATCCGGAAACCAGCACCCGAAAAGGGGGGACCGTCTCCTCATCATCCCGTCAAAGTAAAGAATAGTATGTCACTCAAATATGAGCAAGTTATAAATAAAGAACTGGCATCCCCCTGTCTTTTTACCTATAATGCTTTGCTTTGAGGCCTGTTCACTGCACGAATGACCAAACTAATTCTGCTTGCACTTTCCTGCGCCGTGCTAGACTGGTGGATGGAGATTTTTGGAAGGAAAAAAGGAAAGGCTCCAGGATTGTCATGAAGGCTTCCTATCATTCCGCAGAGACCTACCGGGTCATGTTTCAAGATTGTGCCCCCTGCGGCCAAATTCATTTGCACCGATTGATGGATTACGCCCAGGACTGCGACGACCGCAACTGCCTGCTTCTCGACATCGACAGCAAGTCCCTGCGGGAGAAAAATGCCTGCTGGATCATGATCGGGAATTCACTCCATTTCAATGCGCCGCGCCCCCGGGCCGGCGATCTTCTCATCGTCGATTCCTGGTCCATAGGGCTGGATGGAATCCGCTTTTATCGTGGCAATAAATATTACCGCAATCAGGTATCGGACCATTCGCTTATTGGAACCGCAATTTCGGAGTGGATTCTGGCTCGGGCGGATAACCATAAGCCGCTTCGGCCGGCTCAAGTCCTCGACCTTGCTGAGTTCGCCGCCATGAGCGATCCTCTGGCTGCCAACAAGTTCGAAATACCGAAGCTCAAAGCTGAAATTGATTATCTTTCGGCTCCCAGCCGCTTTGACTACCTGGCCGGCCTTGGCGATGTGGACATGAATACCCACCTGCACAACACACATTACAGCCGGCTTGCCCTGGATGCGGCCTCCAGACTGCTCCAACTGGATCCTCACCGGCAAACCCTGCTGCTCAAATCTTTTCATATTGCCTACAAGGCTGAAGTTGACTACGGTCAAACCCTTGAGCTTGCCGCGGACTTCGACTCAGCTGAGCCATCTTCTATCAAAGTCGAAGGAATGCTGGGACAGGACGGTACCACTTCCTTTCTTGCCAAACTGAACTATGAGATCACCGATCACGTCCTGGAGGATAAACCGGTATGAAAGTCCTGATCATTGAAACCGTCATCGACCTGCCCTGGTGCAACTCATTGAAGGACAAAAGACGTGTCCGGCAAGGCCTTATCGACCGTCTGGAAAAGCGCCACCGCCTGTCTGTCAAGGAAATTGACTGCCAGGATATTTGGAAGACGCTGTGCCTCGGCATCGCGGCGGTCGTCCTCAGTGAGACCGGCGGCAGGGAGCTTGAGGTATCGATCCGCACAACCATCGATGAACACAGCAACGGTGACATCCGGGAGTGGAACGCCGACCTTCTTTAAGCCTTCCAATCTTTGCTACAATGAAGTCATATTTCCGGCAGGTCTGTCAGTTGGTGTATATGGCAGTCTATCCCGGATCCATCAGGCGACTTACGTTCGGAGGTGTTTATGGCTGAATCAACCGGAAAATTGGATTATAAGAAGACTGCCTGGCTCGGCTTCGGATTCCTGGCGAGTTCACTTGCCTGGAGTATTTACAACAGCCTTGTGCCCGTGCTGCTCGAGAGGCAGTTCCTGTTGTCGACAACGGTCATCGGAACCATCATGACCATTGACAATATCTTTGGCATCATTTTTCAGCCTCTGGTTGGCGCGTACAGCGACCGGACCTTCACCCGATTCGGGCGCCGCATGCCCTGGATCATGATCGGCATTCCTCTGTCGGCCATCTTCTTTGCCCTGGTCCCCTGGTCAACTTCACTCACCCTCTTCATGGGACTTCTCATCTGCTTCAATCTGATCATGTCCTTGTGGCGGTCGCCTGTCATTGCCTTGATGCCTGACTTGACACCCAGACCCTTGCGGAGCAAGGCCAACGGAATCATTAATTTAATGGGGGGGGTCGGAAGTATCATCGCCTTTTTAGTCGGCGGTATTCTGGCGAAAATCGATGACACTGGCCGCCTCTCATTCGGGATGGGCTCCATTGTCATGGTTCTGGCTCTTGCCTGCCTCATGCTTTTCGTCCGTGAACCCATCGGTGATGCCTGGAAACGCGCGCAGCGTGACGCGGTCGGCCGCCGGCTGACGGCCAAAGAATTCGCCAAAACACTTGAGGATGACGGAACTGCGGGTGAGATCCAAAACAAGGGCGGCGCAAGCCACAAACTGACGGCAGGCGAAAAGCGAAGCCTGATTTTGATCCTGGCGGCCATTTTCTTCTGGTTTTGCGCTTACAATGCCATTGAAACTTTCTTCACCCTTTACGCGGTTAATGTCCTCCAGGTCGGAGCAGGGACAGCTACGACCATGCTGACATCCTTCTCCCTGACTTTCGTTGCCTTTGCCTTGCCCGCCGGCCTGATCGCCGGGAAGCGTGGCCGCAAGAAGACCATCGTCACGGGGTTGATCCTCCTGATCGCCTTCATGCTCCCCATGATTTTCATTAATCCGATCCTGTCCGTCTTCGGTGTTGACATCGCCAACGCCTCCACTCTCATGATTAAACAGATCGTTGTGATTGCGCTTCTGGCCTCTGCAGGCTTCGGCTGGGCCTGCGTCAACATCAATTCCCTGCCCATGGTGGTTGAACTGGCTTCGGTTGACAAGATTGGGCGCTTCACAGGCTATTACTACTTTTTCTCCTTTGGCGCATCGATCTTCAGCCCCATTTTGTGGGGTGCCATCCGCGACCTTACCAAAGATTACAACACCCTTTTCATCTACGCGGTTATTTGCTTTGCCCTCGCACTTGCATCCATGCTCTTTGTCAAGCACGGTGAAGTCCACCAGCACAGCCAGCAGGTAATGGAGGAGGCCACCATGGATCTCGATTGAGATTCAGCCTTCCGCAACCCTTTCATTTAGGCCAAGACGCCGGACATGTGATCGCCTGTCCGGCGTTTTGCAAAGGAGAGTCCGATGAGAACGAAAATCTTTGCCCACCGGGGTGTCAGAAAGTATCACGCGGAGAACACCATGACTGCCTTCAAGGCGGCCGAAGCCATGAGGCTGGACGGGATCGAGCTCGACGTCCAGCGAACGGCCGACGGACGGCTGGTCATCTGTCATGATGAAAACCTGACAAGGTTGACGGGCCGGGACCTCTGGCTCAAGGACCTGACTTACCAGGAGCTGTCACAATTGAATGTGGCCCATTACTTTCCCGGCTCACCTCACGAATCTGCCCCCCTGCTTGATGAGTTTCTCGCCTGGTTCAAGACCAGCTCCATGGTGGTTAACCTGGAGCTGAAAAATACAGTCATTCCCTACGAGGGGATGGAGGAAGAGGTGCTGGCCCTGGTTGACCGCCATGGCCTGCGGGACCGGGTAATTATTTCATCTTTCAGCCTGGAAAGCGCCACGCTTTTCAAGCGGCTGGCCCCCGACATGGATGTGGGCTTTCTTTACCAGAAAATGCTGCCGTCTGTTGTAGGAAAAGTGCTGAGTCACGGCCTGGATGCCATCCATCCGCTTTACGCCAATCAGCTTTGGCCCTGGCTGATCCGCCAGGCTCACCGGCATGGCCTGCAGGTGAGAATCTGGACGGTCAACCATCCTCTTTTTATTAAAAATGCGCTCCGGCGGGGAGCCGATGTCATTATGACCGATGATCCGCAATTGGTGCTGAGTATCCGTGACGGGAAAGGCCGCAAAGGCTATTCTGCTGATTAAAACAATTAAAAGAGAAGCCGGTCAAAGGCATCGATCAGGTCATCGACCTCCCTGTTTGTAAAGGGCCATGGAAGCAGTCTGTCCGCCAGACGCCGGGTGCGGATGGCTGACGGTTTGACTCTGCCATCAGGGGAGGCAAGATGAACGAAGCAGGCCGGCTGCAATAATTGCCGGGCTGTGTTTGATTCACAAAGCAGCAGGCCAGCCGGATCCATCCCGGCATACAAATGCTCAAGCAGATCCGGAAGCACCTGCCGGATGCCTGTTTCCGACGCGACAAGCCGGACAATGCGCTGACACCCACTCTCAAAAAGAGCGCGGACCTGAGGCTTTTTCACCGCTGTGCTTTCTTCGAGAATGAGTGGGTCTTCCTCCCTGGCGGAGGCTTCAATTTTCAGCGCGCAAACAGACCGGCCCCGCCTGACCAGGTCGCGCGCCAGGGCAGCGCACAAGCTGGTCTTGCCCAGATCCCGATGATCCGAACCGACCAGAACCATCCGGTCATAGCTTGGGATGCTGCACGGCATTTCCCCTGTCGAAAGGATCCTGGCAGCCCGGTCGAACAAGTGGACCTTTGATCTGAAAAAGCGGGCCTGCCCGGTAAGTGTCTCCATGGCAAGCCGGCATACCGCGCCGGCCGCCTCGGTGTCCGCGTCACCAGCCAGGCCTGTTCTTTCATCCGCTAAAGCCTGCGGCCAGACTTTTTCTTCTGAAAAGAGCAGGGCGAGACTGCCCGCATAAGGATCGGCCAAGCCTGTTAACAGTTTCTCATCGTCCTCGTAGGCCAGCACCAAAGGAACGCCCTGCGCCCGGCACGCCTTCTCCTGCGGGGCATGATCTTTCCTGCCAGTTGAGCAGTCAACCAGCAGATCCGTCTCTTCAGGTAACAAGAAGTCAGGGGAATCATAACCAGAGACCTGGATCAGGCGTATACTGGCGCCCCCGGACGACCGGGCAGCCCGGATCAGGGTGTCCTGCGAATTCTCCGAGTGATCTTCCATGGATGAAAGCAGAAAAAAGGACTGAACCCCGGCCCGGGCCAACTGCTTTGTGACGCGCACAGCCAGTCTGTTTTGTCCAGCGATCAGGACCTGGCGGCTCCCGCCCATGAATTGTTCCGGTAATTCAGTCATATGACCCAATATAGCATGCCCATCACCGATACCCGCGGTAAACAAAAAGGCCTGCTCCCTACCCCAAAGGGGTTGCCATGGAACAGGCTTTCTCCTCTATTCTGCTTTCAGAATATGTATCAAATATTAATGATCAATTTCGATTGAGACCGCCCCTTCCGACAAGTCTTCCCCGTACATATTCCCGCCGAGTCCTTCATCGTCTGTATTGGTACTGGAGAGCAAAGTTGCTGTCGGCTCGCCTTCGTCGTCCGCTTTTTGGGCCCACACGCCGCCCACGGTAACAACCACAAGCAGGAGAATAATTAAGATGAGCGTGACGACTTTTTTCATTATACTTTCCAAACAACTAATTATTTTTCATATATATTAATATATATTCAAGCTATATCCGCGACCCCTTCTCAATGGTATTACTAATATCCGGTCAGATAACACCCTATATCCCCTTTACAAAATAACACATTCTTTTATACCACAGGCAGGCTATTCTGTGCAAGCGCCGGGAACCAGATCCTGGAATCCAATATTCCTCCCCGCCAAGGTCAGCTTCGAATGGGCTTATAATGAAGATTCCTAATCGAACCTGATGTCTTGAAACCTGTAACCGGAGACATAACCGCACATGACTGATAAACCTGATCCTTATATTTGTGAAATCCGTGATCTCAATGAACGGGGCCAGGGTGTCGGTATCGTTATGGAAGATGGCTCCGCGTCCCCGCCGCGGCGGGGAATGGTTTGCTTCGTAGACGGGGCCCTCCCCGGTGAAAAAGTGGCTGCTTCACTTATCGAGGCCAAAGGTCGTTATCTGGTGCTCAATCTCGAGCGGATTGTTGAAGCGAGTCCCGGCCGCATTGAAAGCGATTGCGATTATTTTCCCCTTTGCGGCAGCTGCCGGCTCCGGCACCTGAGTTACGCGGCCGAGTTGAATTTCAAGGAAAAACGGGTGCGCGGCCAGCTCATACACAAAGGACTGCTCGAAAGCGGATCCCCGGTTTTTAAACCAATCGTGGGCATGGATCATCCCTTTCACTACAGGGGCAAGAGCATCTTTCCCATAGCCTTGTCAGCTAACGGTGAAAGTGGCCTCCAGATCGGCCAGTACAGCTATGGCTCGCACAACCTGGTTGATCTGCGTCACTGTGAAATCCAAAGTGAAGCGGCCCTGATCCTGGTCAACCGGGTAAGGGAGCTTGCCTTACGCGACAAGGTCGTGGCTTACAAGGAAGAAACCCAAGAAGGTACGCTCCGCCACCTGCTGGTCCGGACTGCCTTTTCTGCCAGGCAGGTCATGCTTGTTTTTGTGGTCAATGACAAGGAAGCGGACCGGCCTATCCTGTCCTGGCTCCCCGACCTGCGAGTTTCACTCAAGCCATCGGGATTCACCCTTCAAAGTGTCTGGATCAATTACATGGATGTCAGGGGAAACCGGATCCTGTCCTCCGATTACCGGCATTTGGACGGCAGTGAAACCATCGAGGAAGTGATCAACCAGGTCACTTACCGGATCTCCCCCGACAGCTTCTTTCAGGTTAATCCGGGGCAGGCTGCTGTCTTGTTCGATGAGGTCATCCGGGCGGCGC
>Ga0265293_10012428_pt1 | contig 11300 bp, 6 predicted proteins | sample Munlanlewell138R_FD_192505 | JGI IMG/M metagenome (GOLD analysis project Ga0265293, IMG submission 192505) | Leachate microbial communities from a municipal landfill in Southern Ontario, Canada - Leachate well 138R | ecosystem: Engineered > Solid waste > Landfill > Unclassified | place: Canada... | reverse complement strand
CAATGGAATAGTTAATGAATTACCTGCACCAGGGTCGGGTTGCGTTGCCCCTACGGTTACATTTTCGTGAATCCAATTTTCCTCAAACACTGAGTGAGTGTCGTTAGTAATAGCTTCTTCACGTGATAAACTACGGAAGAACTGTAATAGTGGTAAACCTTGACTGCCGAAACGACGGTACAAAGTATTTGCAACTGATGGTTTAGCCCAATCGGCTGTCGCCATCCATAACTCGGTTCTTAAACCTGATACTGAATCTGGCATTTTCGTTAATTTTAGTTTTGTTAGTTTTGTTAGTTATCACTCTTTGCGTTAGTCTTTTTTTAATAAATGCCGTATTTTTTCTTAATGTATTCTACGTTTTTAGCGTTCTTTTCTGCAGGCGATAAAACACCATCTGATTTTTTTGCCCTCTCTGATAAAGCTGAAGAATTACCTACAAAAGCTAACCATTCGTCATCTTTTAAACCTCTAACATATTCTGCATAACCTTTCATTATGTTTTCTTTGTTTTCTAAGAAATATTGGTTTAAAGCGATATTGGTTAAAGTTTCTAATGATTTTCCTTCTTCAAAAGGTATCATACCACTAACAACTAAGTTAGCTGCATTTTCGATAACTTTTGTTCTTGCCTCATCTGTTAAGACATAATTAAATCCGTCTATTACAGGTATCTGCTTTAAGGTTTCGCTTTTTGAGAATTTATCAAAAACAGGTTTCCATTGTTCTACTCTTTGCTTTACAATTTCCTCTTGAGATAATTGCGTTTTTTTTTCGACCTTTGGTACTTCTATTTTCTTAAATTCTGACAAAATACGTTCTTTAGCATCTAATGCATCTGCTTCCATATTCCTGATAGCCCTTTGTTTTTTCTTGTTTAAGACTTCGTAATCATCATCGTCCTCGTCTAAATCCATAAAAGCTGACTCGTAACGTGCTATTATTTCCTCTTTTGCAAGTTCAGGCTTGTCTTTGAAATACGGTTTACTCTGCATTAAGTCCTGTACTAAGACCTGCATATTGTCCGGCTGTCCCCACATAAGATTTGCAATCCCTGCCCACTTATCGGGGTCATTCTTTTTCAATACATTCAACCTTAAAAAGTCTTCATCTATTTCAGGCATTTCATTTATTTCAGAAAGTTTTGCTTCATACTCCTTAATTTTATTGTTAAGAGTATTAAACTCCTGCTCTAAATGAGTTTCGTCCCTAAACCTGCCACCAAGTATCCCACTCGGCTTTTCAGGCTCTTTTGATTTTGACTCTTCAGGCGGTTGCTCTTGTTTTTGAGGTTCTACTTCTGTTTTTTGTACAGTTTCTCCACTTTGAGTATCTGTTACTTCAACAGGTTTGTTTTGCCCCAAAGCTAAAAGCTCGGCATTAGTCATTTGACTAACAGTTTTTTCAGTTGATTCAGTCATAATTAGTTATTTTAGTTTTAAATCATTTTAATATCACTATGCAAATATAATACAATTTTTTCATTTTGATACTATAATTGCAAAAATTATTCAGTCATTACTTCAGGAGTTTCAACTTCCGACTTTTTATATTCCCTTCTCGCACTTAATTCTCCTGACATTGCACCACTATTACCACCTTCTTCTTCTTCGATATTACTTTCCATTTCAGGCATCTCTCCTCCACCTTGCTCTGCTTGTTGCATTAACTCACCCATTTGTTCAGGATTAGTAGTCTGTCCGTTTTGTTGTCCGCCTGCCATTTCAGGCTGTCCCTGTGAATTTACATCTACACTCTTACCTGTTTCTAAATAATATTCAAATGCTTTAGTCTTTCTATCTTCCTCTCCTTTAGCTTTTATTACTGCTATCTCTCCTAAAACTTTTTCTTTATTTATTTGTGCCTCTAATTGTTTTTTAGCTTGTTCTTGCTCTGATGAGGCTTTTGATTGTAACATTATAGTTTCTTGACTTCTTTTTGCTGCTTCTTCTTCTTTCTTCTTTTCTTTATATGCTAAAAACATACGTGCAAAATTTATTCCGCCCGGACGATTCATTATGTTTTCTATAAGCATAAAATCTGCCATACTTATTCCAGGTACTCCATTTTTACCTGCCTGCATTGCTACAAGCCCTGCTTGTTTTATTTCGTTACGTTCCTGTTCAGTCAGTTTAGCATATATATAACAACCAAACTGTATAGGGTGTCTCCCAATAGCTTGTTTCATTGTTTCTATATCAGACCTACCTATAATATCATAATATCCTATTTCGTCGTTTTTATTGAAATAAATCATATTAGGAACTCTACAAGCAATATTATTAGCTGCACGTTCTTTTACGTCAATCCAACCATCATAAAGCACTTGCAAGGTATTGCTCGTTGCATCTACGCCTATTTGCGTTACCCCTACTGCTTGTTCGGCAGGAGTTTTCATTAATGCACTTACTCTATCAATACCCATATTTTCAGCAAGTAACTGAAAGTTTTTTTCTAAATCATAAACAAATTCATATATAGCATTACCCATACCACCAGACTCCCAAGTTATAGGTTTTCCTGATGTGTAATTTTGATTAGGTAACGTGCCTGAATTTACCATAGCTTTATATAACGTTGTCCCTGACTGAGTTTTTAACCTTATTAATTCAAGTGGCGACCAATCGTGATTGTCAAAACTTAAATCTTCTAATGCTCCTATTTCAATATTCCAACCTGGCGGAGGTGCTACTGCCCTTAAATTCTGCATTTTTAAATGAATAAGATTTATTTGGTCTAAAATAGGTATAGCAGTTTCCATAATAGGAGTACCAACAATATCGCTTACGTGAATAGGCAACTGAACGTCCCTTGTTTTATAGTTAAAAGGAATATCAGACATTTTACCAAAACAAATTAAATCTTCCGTTCCGATAATCCATTTGCCCTCATAAACAGTCCGTATATCTTCGTAACCATCTAATTTTTCATCTTTACCCAACTTACCATAACTGTTTGTTCTAATATCTTTTTTCTCTGTTCCGTTTTTTCTTTTTGTTTTTATTTTGTAATTCCTATCAAAAGACTTTACAAAAAAATGAAACACAGGCACAGTAAAATCATCATATTTATAATAGCCACCTACTTGAATATTATAATCATCATCACTTCTTAACATATTATTACCAAACTTACCATTTATAGTTTTAGCAAGTTTATTAATCTTATCCTCGTCCCAACCTGTTTCCATTCTTATATCTACAATAGAATAATATTCTTGAACTCCTGCCCAAGCTGCTTTATGGTATTGTCCGTCCTTACAGTATTGTATTACAACATCATCAGGATTGATATATTTTAAATAACATTGTTGAGTTTCTTTATCCACATCGTCCATTAAAGCTATTTGATTTAATACAATAGCATCTTTTAAACAACGTCTTTTTATATCTTTTAAATTTGATTTAACATAAACAGCGTGGTTCATAATCTTTTCCATTGCTATTTCATATCTTAATTTAAAGCCACCTGCCATATCAAACATTTCTAACTCTTGCTCTGACTCTGGTATATATTCAGGCTTTTCTAACTCTAAGCCATTCATTTTGTCTATCGGCTCTAAATCTTTACCGAACTTACTCTCAAACCATAATTTAGCTTTTTCGTTTTCTTTTTCAAATCCTGAAAATTTATCAATAGCATTGACTATAATTTCGTGTTCGTTACTTTCAAATTTACCAATAATGTTTTTCACAAATTTAGGCATTGGCGATAATATTTTAGTAAAATCTACCGATAACCAACCTTCATTAAAAACTCTTTTTGTATTACTGTTATCATCAATAGCAGAAGGAACAGTCTGCGTATCATTCTGATTATTTAACAATATGCTTTTATATTGTTCAACATCTTGTTTGCCCTCAGCATAAGACCGATACAAAAGTATTTTTTCTGGCGACAATATACCGTTATTACCTCTTTGGTGCTGACCATAAATATATTTAGCCCAATTTAAGTGCCATTCCTCTGTTTTCTCTACATCGTGTCGAGGATATATATAATGACTTTTGTAATCGCCAACGCTTTCTAACATAACTTATTTTTTAAATCGCCTAAATATCACTATTGCAAATATAATACATTTTTATTTAATACCGTCTTTTGTTAAAATATTTTTTTTGATTATTTTTTACAGGCTCTACAGACATCTTTGGTTGCTTACTTCCTAAAAGACATCCTGCTGATGCTGTAAATACATCAAAATCTGTCATATAATCAATACCACCTATCTCTTGACACTCTTGTAATATCTCTATATGATTTTCTCTTAGTCCGTGTAATTTTAAATAATCACGCATACTGTTAAATAATTCTTGTTTAACTGCACCAACTGAATTAAATCCAGGATTTTTCTTAAACTTACCTGTTTTATAATCCCATTGATATTTCAAAAAACCACCATAACCTCTTTCCATAAAATGCCTTACTATATCATAAACATTTATTTCAGGAAACATTGAAGCTCCAAAATATCTACACATTTTTATCATATCTTCGCAAGCCTCTGACAAACCTGATGTACGGTTACGATATGTACATACAAATCTATGACTCTCCCATTGTGTTATATCTTTATTATCGTCATCTAATAATTTATCACGTTCCCAAAATACCGCACCACCAAAATTAGATAACCTTTTTCCTTCCGTCATATCGAACTTAAAAGGGTCTGCACTTGCTGTAAACAAATCAGGATACATAGGATATTTAACTCCATTCTTGATATACCACTTATTTGTTTGCGAAGGGTCTAAACGTAAACTTAACAACCATCTGCCGTTTTCATTCTCTTTCCATACTACATCGGAATCAATACCATCTACTTCAATAAAATCACCTCTTTGAGTTTTAGGTTCTGACATCTGTAATTCGCCTATTCTGTTTTCTATAATCTCCATCGGGAAGTCAGAATTTTTTGAAGGATTAATCCAACAATCTCTCCATCGCATAGGATATTGACGCTTTAATTCGTGTAAAGCATCAAAATCACCTTTCTCAATTAATAACTTTTGTTGATTTTCTAAATATGCTTTTGCTCCCTCTTTTTCGTTATAATCAAATTCTACAAATTTACTTTTTAAATATTTTAATTGTTCTTTAGTAGGTGCTGAAATTATTGACTCTCCATATTCCCCTACATATTGGTCAAGCCCCTCATAAGCAGGTAAAAATAAATTCACAAGCCCTGTTACTGTCGAACCATTATTATCTCTATCATACCAATCGCTATCCTTGCATAACTTAAAAAATTGTTTTCCGCCCTTTTCTTCCATCTCCTCTACTGTTGATGTATGTATAGCAAAACCGTGTATTAACGCACCATTAGCCTGCGATAAACAAGGCTTAACTTTACGCCATCTATCACTTACATCAATATCTTTCATTTTGCCCGCTTCATCACCGTGCCAAAAATATAATTTATAAGTATCATAAGCTCCTACCTCTGAACTTTTAAAACTTAATTCATTATTTAAACCAAAGTCTGTTATGATTTTACCACCCTGTTTTTTACTCCTATCGGGAGGACGCTTTAAACTTAATACTCCTTTAGGTTCTGTCGAACCATCGTGCATAGGTCTCCATATAAATAATAATCGTTTCCAGGGGGCTATAAGGTGAGTTAAATAAACCTCTCTTGCGTGAGACTCTGTCATTGACTGAATACCTGACTTTGCGTTTTGTAACAGCAACATTATACAGTAATTGATACATTGTGCTTTTGATGTTGCTCCCTCTCGTCTATGCTTAGGATAATTAAACCCCATTAACTTCCTATCTCTTTTTATAAATTCTGCAAACAAAAAAAACTTCCTGTCTCTATCCCTGTATTCAGGCAACCCAATATCAATATTCCAAAAATTGCAATAAAAATAATTCCAACCTGTTATATATGTTGGTTTGCCGTTTATAAACACCCAATATCCATTTATAAATCTATACCATTGTAACCTTATCCACTTAATTTCTTCTCTGTACTTCCTCTGATTATTGTCTATTTCCTCCCATATCTCCTCTACCGTCATACCTGAATTATTCAGGTCTATTAATCGTTCTGGTATTATTACTCGCTGAAATTTTTGCTTCTTTGGTCTTAGTCCAAAATTGTCTATGTAAATCCAATCTGGTGGTCTTGGTAATATAAATTTAATAGGTTGTAAGTCTATATCTTTCTCGTGGACTACCAACTGATAATCCGCATTACTATAACCCTCTACAACGTCCTTATATTTATCTTTTGCTTCTGCTAAATTCACGGCAACTCGTATTTAGGTTCTTCACTAAATCCTTCTAATGGGTCTTCTGACATTGACATTCTTTTTGCAATATCTTCAGGTCTTAATTCCAATCTCTTACTCTCTATATAAGCATAAAGGTCTGCTTTTAACTCTACACTTGTATCATTATTTAACATCTTGCGTTCTGTTATTTCAATCTGTTTCATATAATCCTGTACAAGCTGCAAGTTCTTTGCATCACCCGCCATAATATTGTTTAATTCTTTTTCATAACCTTGTAATAAAGCTACTAAATAACTAAAATGATGATTATTAAAAAAAGACAGATAACGTATTATCATTGCATTGATTTGCTTGTCTGCACAAATCATCACTTTTATAATATCATCTTTAAACCTGCTGTTCTCTTGTTCAAATCCTGCTTCTAATGCACAAAGAGTTTTACGCTTTACTAAGTCTTTAATCTTGTTAAATGGACTATTAAAGTCATACATCAAAATTATATAGCGAAGTAACTTGTTTTTGTCTTGTATCGTTTCTACTAAAAATTCGTTATGCTCTGTAAACCTTTTATACTTATAAAGTATATCTACTGTTTCAGGATATTTATGTACAGGTACTAATAAATTATTATATTCGCTTTCTTTAAAATGTAGCCTTTTCTCTATGGGTATAAGTGAGGATTTTTTTTCACTTTCGATATAGGCTATTTGCTTTTTTTTTAACGTCTTTTTGTCTGTTTTTTTTGCCATAAATATCTAATTAAAAAGCCCACTCCTGTCACCAAAAGTGGGCTTATTTTCGTAATATGAGTCTTTAGAGTATAGTGTAGTCGTAGATGTGTTTACCTATCTCAAGCACATCTGTAATAGTTTCTTGTATTTGATAAGTTGCCATACCAGCTTTTATTTTACCTGCTCGCAAATTACCATTAGCATCAAGCAACTCTACCCAAGTTCTCCAAATATCACCTGTTGTAAAGTTTTTTCCGTATGTTCTTACCCATAATAAAAAATATTCAGGGTGGAATAATTCTGTCATACTTGGTAATACCCAATAAACAGAGTCTGTCGAAGGATTTGTAGTCCAATTTGTAGTTCCTGCTGATATAGTTAAAGTATCCCCTGTATGCGACAATATTTTTCTGTATTGTCCAGCTCCAGTTCCTGAAGCAATATATACATACATTCCAACTAATTCACTCGCAACACCAAAACTTGCACCACTATCTGTTATTGTTGTTGAATTTCCCCCTGTTGCTGTTCCTTTAGCATAAGCCCAACGTGTACCTGCGGGACTTCCTGCGGTTACATCACGCATAACATACTGAATTACCTGTGGGGGAACTATACCTGAAAACATATTGTTCCAAGTTTGATAAACTCCATCATAGTTAGCAACGGTTAAATCGTAATATTCACGTATTGCAGGAGAATATATTTCATATTCACTTGTATTATCTAATGGAGCTGCTATCCAGTCAGGTGCATATTTAGTAGCTACAAGTGTAGAACCTACATAAGTCTTTATTCTTCCTACTTCACCAACACCTTTTCCTCCTGTGATTGATATAATCATATCAACATAAGTTCCTGTTACAGTACTTGCACCTGTGTTTAATGTTAATGTTGCAACATCACCTGCAGTTGCAGTATCGGCTGTTACAACAGTTCCTTTGCCTGCGGTTGTCATTGATGGTAACAAATCTGCTACTTGCTGATGGATAAATTGACCTGCCGTGTGAGTTTCTGCAACAGGAGTAAATATAAATATTTCATCATAAGTGTCAGCTACCAAAGCTGCGATTAAAGCATCAATAGCTGTTTTATCTAATCCCGCAATATCAGTAATTCTTTCGCCGGGATATTTCATCTTAAACAAAATAGTACTTATTACACTGCTTGGTAATGTCGAGTTATAAAATGCGATACGTGCCATAGTTTTAAATTTTATAAGTTATTTTGCAAATATAATAATATTTTTTCGTTTTGATACAAATTTTTAAAATTTTTTTTATTTTTTTTAAAAAGGCGGATTATCGTAATTGTACTTCTCTTTGTTTTCAGGCGGATTAAACTTTATAGAATTTAAGTATTCTCTATCGCTTATATCTCTTTCTATTTTTCCTTCACCTGTTAGCCAATTTGTATTGTCCCACTGTAAATTTACAGGCATACCATTAACATCTTCAATACACGAAAACCTCTCGTTATTCATATTATACTTAAATTTTGTTATCGTTCCCATTTTTCCTAAATGGCTCTCTCTTAATTTATATAATCTTAACCTGCTTATCATAGTATTAAAATCTGTGTAATAAGTTAAAATATAATCAGGCTTATCATACCAACAACTACTTCCCTTTATGTCATAAGGGGTTGGTTCGTCATACAACAAAGATTTTTTATCCTTAGTCATTTTTTTAGGGTGAGCTACAACAATAGCTAAAATGTTGTTATCTAAGGCAAAATTAGAAACTTTGTTGAGTTCATTACCAATATCGTCTGTATCACTTGACATTCCCTCTAATCTATTCCAGGGGTCTATAACAACTACTTTCAAACCTAAATTTTTAACTGCTTGTCCCGCTATGTCTAAAATATTATCTAAAGTTCTTTTTTCTGGTTGAATAAAATAAAAATTATCGTTCATATACTGCATAGCCATTTGATGTTCCTCTAAAGTCATTCTGTTTTCACCTCTAAAACGTTTGCCTATAAGTAACTGCTCTATCTTTGATACGTGTAGTTTTATCGGCTGACTTTCAGGGCTGAAATATCCTATCTTCCAACCTATATTAAAATTTGTTAATGTTGTTATATAATTCATTATCGTTGTCTTGCCGTGAGAGGGTATTGCTGTTATTACCATTAACCTGCCAAGTTCAAGCCTGAATTGTTCGTCTATGTATTTGTCGCCTATTCTAAATCCTTCTCCTATCCCATTTTCGTACATATCGTTCAACTCATCTTCAATATCCGATATTCTTATTATCCCTTCAATAGGGAATTTTTGTGCTTTGCTTATTGTGTTTAATAGCGGAATTTTTCCGTATTTTATTAAATATTCGTTAGCGTCTTTGCAATCTTCAAAATCAACCTTGTAGCAACGACCTGCACCAAAACGTCTTAATAATTCTTCTCTTAATTGTAGTCCCTTAGTATCGTTATCAGTAGCTAAATATACTTCCTCAATACCGTCAAACAAAGGCATATAGTTATCAAGATAATCAGTATTTGTATTTGCTCCATTTGGGACACTAACTGCGAAATTTATTCCGCTTTCGATATAGCTAAGGGCATCTATTTCTCCTTCGCAGATTATCATTTTTTTATTGCCTGTTTCTAATACGCTGTCAATGTTATACAAAATCTTTTCAGCATCTTTTACGAGTTTGAAATGCTTCCATGCTCTTTCGCAAGTTAGATTTAAGTCTTCAATTTGTTCCTGAGTTAAATTGTAATAATTAGAAATTTTTAGCATTAAATTTATTTCATTATTTAAAATTCTTTGCTTAAATGTTTCTAATATTTTATTTTCTAACTTTACTTTACCTCTTGAAACTTCTATATTAGGCTCTTCTTTTGTCGTTCTAAATTTTTTATTTCTTAAAACATTTTCGTAAAAATAATTAAACACAACACAGTTTTCTTCTTTTTCTGTTTGGGGCATCCACTCTTTTTCCTCTGTTACTCTCATTTTGTTTAAAGTCCCTTGACTTATTCCTCTACCCTCAAACCATTTTACTAATTTATCAGATAACTCTGTTTTGTTAGTCCATACAGGTTTAACGTAGTTTTTTCTTGCACCAATCTTACGCCATTTGTGTATATTGCCTGTCTTACCGCAATAATGACAATTATAAACGCCTGTTGTAATGTTCACAGACAAAGATTTATCTCTTTTGTTTGTTCTGTTTTCACGACAGAAAGGACAGATAGTTTTCATTTGCCCTGATACTTTGTTTTTTAAATCAAGTTTTAAGTAATTAAACTCAACTATTTCATACATTTGGTTGTTAAACATAATCGCTAAAATTATAGGGTTGGTATTCTTTCAAATTTAGGTAATCCGTTTTCTTTAAACAATTTTTCTAATGTTTCCCAATTTTCACTTTGTTTATGACATCTGTCGGGATAGTGAATATTATCACCAAAATTTCTATTGTCCCATATTTTCAAAGTCAAAAAATCTTCAGCACTTGCCATAAATTGTTTGTTTTCTAAACTTTTAATGTATTTTTCTATCGCACAGTCAATGATAAACTTTTTGATATACCACTGAAGTTTTTGCCACTCACGTATAATCACGTTTCTATCTTTGGTCTTTCGAGGATATACAGACATAAATTTTTCATAAGTATAGTTTGCCTCTGTTTTAATTTTATGCTCTAACGCAGGTGTTTTTTTGTCAGCAAGTATTAAATCAATATCGTCAGTATTAGGATTAAACTCTGATGTAGGTTTATATTCTTTGTCAGGATTAATCTGTTTGCCTCGATTTACAGTTTTAGGCAAACTAATATTTTCATTTTTTAAAAAAATTTCGTTATTAATATTTTTATTCTTTTCTTCTTTTAATTCTTTATTTCTTATATTCTTTATTTCTTTAGTTGTGGTCGTTTGTTGGTCGTTTGTTGGTCGTTTGTTGGTCGTTTGTTGGTCTGGTTGTTGGTCTGGTTGTTGGTCGTTTGTGTTTTCTATATTTTGGTAATTATCATATTTACAGACAGTTATAATACTATATTTGTTGGTCGTTTTAATGGTTATTTCGTTGGTCGTTTTTAGCTTATTTAATGAAGTTCGAATTTCTCTTTCTGAAAGGTTCAATGTTTTTGCGAGTTTCAGACGACCTGTTAATATTTGTCCCCTGTTAATTGTTATTCCTTGCCATTTTTTTGTTTCATAATTAGCAGTTAGCAATAAATAAATAAATAAACGAAATGTATTAGTATCATTAAACCATTCCCAATTTAATATTTGTCTATGTAATTTTATCCAACCTTCATTCATAATTATATAAATTAAAAAACCCATTAAAAAAGGGACAGCACAGAAAGGCGAC
>Ga0265293_10012426_pt1 | contig 11301 bp, 12 predicted proteins | sample Munlanlewell138R_FD_192505 | JGI IMG/M metagenome (GOLD analysis project Ga0265293, IMG submission 192505) | Leachate microbial communities from a municipal landfill in Southern Ontario, Canada - Leachate well 138R | ecosystem: Engineered > Solid waste > Landfill > Unclassified | place: Canada... | reverse complement strand
CCTAATAAGCAATTTATCAACCATCCTCGCCATAGAGCCGGAATGGCTGGCAAGCGAACAAGCCTCAGGAGGTGCTTTTGAGTAAAAGGCTGCCCGAGTGGTTCAAGCAAAGAATCTCTTCAATAGATAAAATAAATAATGTCACCTCAGTGCTTGCAGACCTTGGTTTAAAAACTGTATGCCAGAGCGCGCTTTGCCCCAATATATATCAGTGCTTCGGGAAGAAAACAGCAACATTTATGATTTTGGGAGATGTCTGTACCCGGAACTGCTCCTTTTGCGCCATCACAAAAGGAGCCCCCTCCCATGTTTCAGCAGATGAGCCGCAAAGAGTGGCTCGAGCCGTAGCGCAGCTCGGCCTTACGTATGTTGTAATTACCTCTGTTACACGTGATGACCTTGACGATGGCGGTGCCTCTCATTTTGCACGAACAATCGATTCCATACGTTCGCTGTGTCCGCAGGCAAAAATTGAAGTACTTATACCAGACTTTAATGGTTCTGACAGAGCACTGGAAACAGTCATAAACGCCGGGCCCGATACCATTAACCATAACATTGAAACTGTCCCCAGGCTGTACAACACAGTCCGCCCTCTTGCCGTTTATCGGCGCTCTCTTGATCTGCTTCGTAAAATTAAGGAGATTGCCCCACAAATTGTCACAAAATCCGGGGGGATGTTGGGACTGGGTGAATCACGAAACGAAGTAATCGAGATGATGATGGAATTACGCGCGTCGGGATGCAATTTATTGACACTCGGGCAATACCTGGCTCCCTCCAGCCGGCATCATCCGGTAGTGTCTTATATCACACCGGAGGAATTTTCCAGTTATATACAACCGGCGCTGGATATGGGTTTTTCCGGAGTGGCTTCTGCCCCACTGGTAAGGAGCTCATACAAAGCGGCAAAGCTCTATCAGAGTGCATTTACGGGTGAATAAGTCAACAAAAGTGGCAAAACAGACGCAAACAAGGGCGAATAGTAAACATGAGAGCAAGAGGAGCCCTGCCGGAACAACAAGAGGCCATGCGGACGCCATATAGAAAATGCGGGAGTTAGAGACGGATGTTACCATTTGGCAGGCGTATCACTCCCTGAGTGTTATCAAGATAAATCCGAAGCGCAATCCCACCCTTGCTGCCGGCTTGCCCGGCAAGGTCAAGCAATGCCTCCCAGTCTGCAGCAGGCCGCTCCGGTGGCGGAGCGTGTTTTTCGAACTCCGCAACATAATCGGTAGCGTCAACCAGCCAGACCGGTTTCCTTTTTTTAAGTTTAACCTGAACCAGGCGGCTCTCTTCATCTCGTGCCAGAACTGAGGGGCTCTGAATCACTTCCTCGTCTCTTTTAATCCCAAAAGCCGGGGCAAGCGCCGGACAGGAAGGAAGGGCTATCTGGCCGCTGGGGAAATACTCCGGATTGGGATGATATGAAATAGTATAAGGGTGAACACGGCATGCCCAGGCCCTGGCCGGATGAACACTGCAACGGTTGCCAAAACGAAAAATGCAGTCCGGCCTTTTTGACAAGACATTGCGTATCAGCTGTTTTTTATCATTTTCAGAAAAGTTAGCCTTAACGTAATCCAGCATCATCCACCATTCTTCGAGGCGGAACGGATTAACACGGCTCATGGTAACCGGATAAATACCATGACCGCAGCAGTAACCATCCGGGCAGTTCCGGCATTTTTGCCACAACGGCTCTTTTTCCATCAAGCGCCTGACGTCCTCGTCAAAACGCTCTCTAAAATCAGCCAGCCAGGCTATATTATCATGCATAGACATAAACCTATTTTAACCTATGTTTCTTTTCAAAGCCAACTTGATAAAAATTGCCAGTTTTATACAAAAATATTATAATACATATTGTATTAAGTACACGGTTTTATCCTTGAAAGTATCAAGTTGCATATATTTACCCAAATGGTATATAGTAATCCAAACCATTGTACACAACGTTATAACAATTAGAATAACTCCACATGAAGTTAGAATCAGAAAAAAGGTCTAAACGTACGTCTGACAGAGCTACTCTCGGTATTAAACTCAGCACCAAAAGCAAGTTGGACAAGAACCGCGCACCCGGTCAATGTTACGACGGGTTTATCTGCCAGATGATTGACCTGTGGGAAGAGGTTAATGGCAACCATTTCAACAAAAGTGTTATATCGTCAGCTGAGGGCAGAATATATAGAAATGTCGAATAAATCAGGGGGACCAAAGCTAACAACGGTAACATACGATACCGCAATATATCTTACACTCTTATAAAGTAGAATCCAGAGTGTTCCCGATAGATTAACTAATAAAGGAGGTGGCACAAAAAGCAATTTTTAAAACTGTTAAAGAAGCTTCTTATTCCAGACCAACGGTTAATTTATTAGGAGGTCGATTAAGACAAATATGTCCGAAATAGAGGAGACCAAACAAATCTCCAGAAGGCAGTTTTTGAAAAACGCCGGAATCGTTGTCGGTGGTACCGCCGTCGGTTCCTCGTTCATTCTGGCAGCCTGTAAAGGAGACGCAAGCGAAGTAACCAAGACGGTTACGGTTACCAGTGCTACTGCTACGTTCAAATGCCCCTACGACGGTCAGGAGTTTGACACATTTGCCGCTCTCCAGGCCCATGTAGAGGAAAAACACCAGGAAGGTGACGCAGTCACCATCACCAAATTCGTCAGCCCCTACGATGGCAAAGAATTTGACACCCTCGAAGCCCTCAAGGCTCACCTTGATGCCAACTTCGTAAGCGCCGAGAGCGCCCCCGGCATCGTGTCCTTCGTCGTCAACGGCAAACCCGTCACCCTGAAAGTTGAAGACTACTGGACTCTTGACTTTATACTCCGCGACAGACTGGCTCTTTACGGCACCAAAAACGGTTGTGGTGTCGGCCAGTGCGGCGCCTGCACCGTCCTCATAGACGGCGTACCCACCTTTTCCTGCCTGACCCTCGGAATCGAATGCGGCGGCAAGACCATCGAGACCATCGAAGGCCTTTCCAACGGCACCAACCTCAGCCCGCTGCAGCAGAAATTCGTGGACAAAGAAGCCTTCCAGTGCGGTTTCTGCACCCCCGGCTTCATCATGGCAGCCAAAGCGCTGCTTGCGGAAAATCCCAATCCTACTGTTGATGAAGTGCGCGAAGCCGTGTCAGGGCACATCTGCACCTGCCACAACTTCAAAAACACTATCACAACCATAGCAGGAGGAGTGTAATATGGCTCTTGTTGAACGACCAGAAATGAAAGTTATCGGCAAACTGGAAAATCCTGACAAACTTGCTTATCACGTTGTTACAGGAAATGCAGACTTTGCCAGCGACCGCCTTGCCGGCCGTAAACTGTATGGCGCCATCAAATGCTCAACCATCATGAAAGGCGTCATCACCAAAATCGATGCTACCAAGGCACTGGCTGAGCCCGGTGTCAAGGCAGTTGTTACTCATGAAGATGTCCCCAGCTGGAAAGAAGGAATCTTCTTCTGGGGCCAGCCGGTTGCCGGTGTAATCGCCGACGACCCCTTCATCGCTGAGCGTGCCTGCAACCTTATCGAGGTTGAATATGAGGATCGCCCCGGCGTTTTTGATCCGGACGAGGCAATGAAATCAGGTGCTCCCCTTACCGGTATCCGCCCTGATTCCAACACCAACCTGGCCACCAATCTGGACCGTGGTGACCCCGACACGGCTATTGCAAACGCACCTGTTCAGCTTGAAACTACCCAGGGTTATACCACCACCTACCAGCACGCTACCCTCGAACCTCATCAGTCAGTATCATGGTGGGTAGGCGACAACCTCTACTCCTGGATTCCCAGTCAGCACATCCACGGCGCCAAGAATTCGGTTGTTAACGCTTTCGGCATGCCGGCAAACAAGGTTCACCTCTTCACCCACTTCACCGGCTGCGGTCATGGAGACAAAACCGGTGACAACACCGCCATTGAATCAGCCGCCATGTCCAGGAAGGTCAACGGCGCTCCGGTCAACCTGATTAAAACCCGCCAGAAGAGCATGCTGACCCACAGCTGGATGTTTGCTATCAAGTCGGAAATCAAATGGGGCGCCACCGCCGATGGTGAAATCCTTGGCGTTGATGCCAAGTTCTACGGCGACGGCGGCAGTAATGCCATGGCTCCGATTGGCAACTGCCACTTCGGCCTCAGAACAACCTATGACATCCCTGATGCCCGCTTCCAGGTGACCACTATCACCACCAACTCACCGGCAAGAGGCTACTGGCGCTGCGTGAACGACCCGCCCGGTGCCTGTAACTATGACAGAGCACTTTATAAACTGGCGGCTCATCTTGATATGGACCCCTACCAGCTCATTATGAAGAACATCCGTGAGAACGACGCTCCTGACCTTGATGCTCCGTACCGTGTCTGGGGCGGCATCGCAGTCAAAGACATGTTCGAATGGCTTCATGAAGAGTCAGGCTATGCCGGCAAATGGCACAAACCCGGCGAAGGTAACGTCATGGACGACGGCAGACTGCACGGTATTGCCATCACCGGCCACTGGGACTCCCATGGTTCGGTAAACGGTGCATCCCGCGGCGGTATTGTTACCATGTGTCCGGACGGCACCGCTCTTGTTAACGTCGGCGGCGGCCGCGGTCCTTCAGGCGGCCCAATCACCTGTGTCCACATCGTTGCTGAGACTCTCGGCATGAAATATGAAGATGTCGGCCTTGGTGACTGGGGTGCAACCGACACCACCCTTGATGCCGGTATCCAGGCTGGTTCCGGATTTACTTCCGGCGCCGGTACGGGATTCCTCAACGCTGCCCTTGACCTTCGCGGCAAGCTCTTCTCCTATGCTATCCAGAAAGCAGGCCTGCGCGATATCGAAGGCATCACCGTTGATGACCTTGATGCTGAAAACAGCGAAGTCTTCTATAAGAAAGATCCCACCAAACGCATCACCTACCGTCAGGTTATGAGCGGCACCCCGCCTCTTGCCGGCTCCGGCTTTGGCTGGGCTTCTCATACCAAAAACCGTGCCGTTGGCAACGTTCCGCTGGGTGAGGTTTGTAACTCAAACGGCAATGCCTGTTCAGCTGCCGAGGTTGCAGTTGATCCTGAGACCGGTGAAGTTGAGGTCCTCAACCACTGGAACGCAGTTGACACCGGCCGCACAATCTTCAAACAGGGAACCATCAAGGAAATGCGCTCCGGTTCCGAGCTCCAGATCTGGCAGGCCCTCTATTCCGGCTCTATCTGGGACAAGGCAAGCGGCGCATGTCTTAGCAGTAACTACACTGAGGCCATGATGCCCACCTCGATGTGCTTCAAGGGCGAGAACCTGCATCAGCAGGACTTTGAGTCCTATGACGCTGCCGGACCTTACGGTGCTCATGGTATCGGTGAGCCCTGCGTAACCAACTACTCTTCTATCATCTGCGCCATCTTTAACGCAACCGGCAAATGGGTTGAGCCTGACAAGGGCCCCTGCACCCCCGATAAAGTTCTAAAAGCACTGGGCAAGGCTTAGGGAGGAGCGATAATGTATAAAATCACACACGTAGATGCAACTTCAGTTGACGATGCAGTAGCTAAATTGGCCGACGGCTCAGCTGCGCCTATTGCCGGTGGGACTGACCTCATCACTACTCTTAAGGGTATGTGCATTCCTACCCCTCCGGCCAAGTTAGTCAACTTAAAGACTATTTCCGGCCTTAAATACATCAAGGAAGAGGGCGGCATGCTCAAGATCGGTGCACTGACCACCCTCACCGAGATTGCCAAATCAAGCGTAGTAAAGAGCAAATACACGGTTCTGGCTGAGGCTGCCAAAGCAGTCGCCAGCCCTGAGCTTCGTAACGCCGGCACCATTGGCGGTAATATCTGCCAGATGCCCCGCTGCCCTTACTTCCGCAATGAAAACAACGCATTCAACTGCCTGCGCAAAGACTCATCCGGCCTTTGCTATGCACTGACCGACTATAACGTCAAGCACTCCATCTTTGGCGCAGCTTCCGGCTGTGTGGACGGCTGTCCTTCCGACGTCGCCCCCGCACTGGTCGCCCTTGGTGCCAAAATCAAGACCAGCAAGCGCACTGTTGACGCTGCTGACTTCTTCGCAGTTGACGGCCTTGATATCACCGCTCTTGAAGATGGTGAGATCGTTGTTGAAATCCAGGTACCTGAACTTGCTTCCGGTACCAAGAGTGCCTACAGGAAGTTCGCCTTCCGTAAATCCATCGACTTCCCGCTGGTAAGTGCCGCAGTCGTAATCGGCGGCAGCAATGCCAGCATAGTGCTGGGTGGGGTCTATCCCATTCCGCGCCGTGCCGCCGCTGCTGAGGATGCCATCAAGGGCAAGGCCATTGATGAGACCAGCGCTGCCGCAGCCAGCGAGCAGGCCACCAAGGGATCAGTTGCACTTGGCCAGAACAAGTACAAGATCCAGATTGCCAAGGTTATGACCAAACGCGCCATACTTGCCTGCAAGTAATAGCACGCTCACGTTATAGCTTTTGCTGTAATCAACGAAGCCGGGCTAGGGATTCCCAGCCCGGCTTCTGCTATCTTTTTATCAAAATAAGCGTTATATATATTGCAGGGTATCAATCCGATAGTCTTATACGACACGACAAAGCAAGTAAATTATTATATAATATTAATGTAAGAATAATAATTTTAGCTTCATAATTATTGACTCAAAGGAGGATTGGTAATATGAATATCGGAAGCAAATTCCGCATTCAAAAAAGATATATTGCATTCTTTACACTCGTTCCTATTTTAGCGCTGACCGCTATTATTAAAACACCTTGCCCGGTTTGCAACGGTGAGGGTATTGTTGCCAGCTCCAGCATGGACGAGGTTGAAATCATAAAGGTAACATCTCAAGAGAAAACCCGTTTCCTGGCTGGATGTGACTCATACCGTATATACCAGTACGAAGTTAACATTGTTTTTGAAAACCACTCTCACGAAGAAGCGGCAGGCTGGATAAACTTCTATCTTATCGACTTTACCACCGGTAAATTACTTGATACTCAGTTTGCGATTGCCGAAGTTGACCCGCAATCTGCAACAGAAAACGTCTTTACAGTGTATTTTTCAACAAGCGCCATGATTGACCAGCCTAAAATAACCGAAGTGCAGGCCAAAATAAACAAGGGCGATGTTCCCTGCAAAGCCTGCAAAGGAACCGGCAAGGTCGCAATCAATTCATGGCCGCTTATAAATGAAATGAAGGACACCTACGTGGAAATCCAGCGTGAACCCCGGCCCTACATGCCCCCCATCTGGGTTGAAACAGAAGGTCAGGCAGGAGTCGACTACTAAACCCGAATAATTATCTTCTACACCAGAGAACAGGCCGCCTTATTAAAGGCAAGGGGTACGATTGTGAGGATGAAGGGTGTAGAAAAAAGAATACTGCTTCTTTTGCTTTTGATTACAGCCATGCCGGCAGCAGTGACAGGTTCTTCCTGCGCTGCCACCTCAAATGAGCCGGCAGCAACCGGCAATACAGAAAACTCCATCCTCGGCCGTACCGGTACGGCCGAGGATGACAGATTCTTTGATTTATCGAACCCTTATGAAGGCTGGATCTATTTCGATTTGATTATCCACTCCATCGAAACACGGCCGGCAAACCTCACAGTCGGAAAAAAGGCCGATATCTGGACCAATGTTTACTGCTCAGGCAATTATGAAACGCACGCAAGAGCTTTTTTATTTATCAACCGTGAACTGGTAACGCACCGCCCTCTGATTATTCCCCCCGATGAAGACTTCCCCTTTGTCTTCAGCTTTACACCCGAAAAATCCGGGGTTTATGAAATCGTTGTGCGTATTGCCGTCGAACCGGCCGGCATGCAGGCAGACCCGTACGACACAGATTGCTACCACCTCGATGCCTTTATGGATGTCAATGTAAGCGGTTAACCGGCTCTGTTACCGCGTTCCTGATTTACACCCTCCCCCTTTTTAGCAGTTTGTTGATTTATTTTACCCGCACCTTTATATTTTACACATCATATATAAGGAGAATGCCAATGGAAGCCAAATTTTATTGCTGGGTAAGATGAACCACCTGCCGCCAGGCAAAGGAGTTTCTTTTGCAAAAAGGTTTTACACTGGATGAGCGGGATTTCTTCAAGGAGCCCTTCACCCATGATGATATAAAAGAGATTCTCGGCAAAAACCCGGCATCGGACATGTTTAACTTCAAGAGTCCGTCTTTTAAAAAACTGGGTCTTACCGCCGGAGATTTGAGTGATGAAGAGCTGATTAACCTCATGCTTGAAGAGCCGCGCCTCGTACGCCGCCCGGTTATAATTATTGCCGGTAAAACATATTTTGGTGCAAGCCGGAAAGTACTGGAAGCCGAACTAAATCTTTAACTCCCCGGTGCGTAAGCACACACCCTCCGCACTTGTCTGTTGGTACGAAAAGGCTATTGACTATCAGGGAAACCGGTAACATAATTAACCAAACAGCTATCCTTTGTTTCACGGCGGTAAGCCTTTTACAAAACGGTCAACCAGCTAAAATAAACCAAAGCAGTTTTAAACTATGCCAGAAATTGACAAAATAATAGTACTGATTCTTGGTATTGGCGTTATATTTTTTATTAATATCAGCCACCGTTATCTGAAACGAATTCCTTATATCCGAATTCTTTATACAAGTTCTGCAGCATTGCTGGCGGCTTTTGCATTTACTATCCTGGAAGGGTTTTACCTGGAAACTTTTTTTAACCTGCTGGAGCATCTCTGTTACCTGCTGAGCACAACGATTCTTTTTATATGGTGCTATCTGGTGCTCGTCAAAAGCGAGAGGGAGTAGATGAATACCCTCATCTCGGCAATCGATGGCGCAAGCATCGCTTCAGGTTTTGCCGCGTTGATATTGATTGCTCTCCGCCGCCACAAGATTACCTCGTGGTATTTTGGCTTCGTACTGATAATGCTTATTGTAATCCAGATTCTCTTTGTAACAGCCTTTCTCCTTGCCGAATGGGTGAACCTGTCCTCCATACCTTTGAAGCCAGAAGACGTTCATACTTTCGGCATCCTTCTACCTTTCGGCTGGGCATTTTTGTTTTACGCGATGACGCAGGAAACCATCAGGGCTGAATCAGAAACAAGAGAAACCGCTTTAAATCGGGAAATCCTGGAAAGAAGGCTGGCCGAACAGGAAATCCGCCAGCGCAATATCGAAATCAACAACATCATCGAGAATGTTAACGCAGCAATACTTATGCTAACCGCCGAAAGGAAAATAAAGTTTGTTAACAGGATGTTCTGCCGGATGTTTTCAATACCGCGCGCGCCCAACCAACTGAAAGGTCTTAAATCCCTCCAATTTGCATTGGAGGCCACAAAGCTGCTCAAGAACCCGGATGTTTTTCTGGCCGATATTGAAGAAGCAACCAGCAGCGGCAAATTAGCAGATGCCGAACTTCTGGAAACGGTTGACGGACGCTTCCTTGAGCGGGATTACAGACCGATAGCTGACAACGGAAAGCTGTTATACCATCTCTGGGTTTATCAGGACGTTACCTCCAAAATTATCGCCACAAAGGCAATTGAAAAAGCCGCTCAGGAATGGCAAACAACCTTTAACTCTATTGCTGAGATGATTGCCATCACAGATGATGAGCATATAATTGCAAGAGCCAATAAGGCATTTGCCAATTTTCTCGGCATCAACCCAGAGGAAATACCGGGCCAAAATGCGTGCTACCTGATTACCGGCAACAAGAAGACCTCTGATGACTGCCCCTGTCTGATAGCCCAAAGAACCCGCAAGCCGGCCTCTAAAGAGTTCTTTTACGAAAAGAAGAACACCGACCTTGAAGTCACCGCGTTCCCGATAATAAACCCGGATAACACCGTTAGCGGCAGCGTTTTGATTATCCGCGATATCACCGAAAGCAAGATGGTGCAACAACAGCTAATCCTGCAGGACCGTCTGGCGTCAATCGGCGAACTGGCAGGCGGGGTGGCTCATGAGCTTAACAACCCCCTGACCGGCGTTATCGGCTTTTCAGATATATTATTACAAGAGGAGCCGGCCGGTGAAAAACGGGAGCTGCTCGAACTCATCAGAAACGATGCCCGGCGCACGGTTGCCATTGTTAAGGACCTGATGATATTTGCCCGCGAACAAACGGGGCAAAAACTACCGTTAAGCGTCAACGAAATCATACAGCGCGTCATCGCCCTGCGGGTGTATCCGTTAAAAATGAAGAATATCACAGTCAAAGCAGATCTCACCGAAAACCTGCCTCCCGTGATGGGAAACAGTGCACGGCTTCACCAGGTGGTATCAAATCTTATCCAGAATGCAGAACAGGCTATGGATGGAAAAAATGAAGAGCACATTATCGAAATAAAAACCGAAAAACACGGCAGTGGTGTGCGCATCATTTTTGCAGACAACGGCCGCGGCATAGAAAAGAGCATCAAGAGCAAAATCTTCAATCCGTTCTTTACCACCCGGGATGTCGGCCAGGGAACCGGTCTTGGGCTTTCAATCAGCCACCACATCGTCAGCGACCACGGCGGCAGTATCACAGTCAAAAGCAAGCCCGGGGACGGTTCAGCCTTTACTATCGACCTGCCGGGCATCCAATAACCGCCGGCGCAGTTAATCTATGCGGCAGTCTACCAGGCTCATCGAAGTGAGCGTACCTTTAAAGCGGCCGGTTACCGTTACCTCCCGCCCTCGCTCAAGCCCTTTTAGCTGAGACGCCCTACTAATGTTGAAAACACATTTAATCGAACGGAAGATATTCTGGTCTTTTCCGGCTAGGGTCAAATATTGGAAATCGCGCCCCTCACGGATGTTCACCAGCGCAATCACCCCGGCCAGCGCCAACACTTTATCACCGTAAAGGCTGCCCGCTTCCGCTTCATCGTCCTGATAGGCATCCATCAATTCTTCAAGTGTTATGTTAAGTTCTGCCGCGGCCTCGGGTTCCCCGGCCGGTTCAGGTTCTTCCGGCTGCGGCTCAACCGGAGCGTCTTTCGCCTCCCCTACCGGTTCCCCACAAATTGCTTCTTCGGGCAGGGCCGCAGGTTCAGGCTCCCCGCAAGGCTCTTCTTCCCCAAAGACACCGGGAACATCGCGGATAACCTCTTCCCATGCTCCTGTCTTTTCATCTATTATAAACTCACATCCCTGCGGTTCAGTCCCCTTCTCGTCAAGGATTTTATTCTCAAATTCAATCATTTTTTCCGGCGCAAGGTATTCTTCTTCGATTTCTATCTCGTCTTCAAAAATTATCACCGGCTCCTCTTCATCTGCCGGCACCGGCTTTTTCTCAACCGG
>Ga0265293_10012425_pt1 | contig 11302 bp, 8 predicted proteins | sample Munlanlewell138R_FD_192505 | JGI IMG/M metagenome (GOLD analysis project Ga0265293, IMG submission 192505) | Leachate microbial communities from a municipal landfill in Southern Ontario, Canada - Leachate well 138R | ecosystem: Engineered > Solid waste > Landfill > Unclassified | place: Canada... | reverse complement strand
GCCCCCCACACCGATACCTACGAGACGGGCATCCACAATGCCCTGATGGTCATCCGCACCCTGGAGAGCAAAAAAAAGCCGACGATGGCAGCGGTGAGAATCCCGATGCTGATCGCCGGCGAACAGAGTGAGACGAGTGTGGAGCCGATGGCAAGCCTCATCAAGGAGTTGAGAATACGAGAGCAGCACCCACAGGTGCTCTCCGCTTCCTACCTCCTCGGCTTCCCGTGGGCAGATGGAACAGAGAACGCAGTCCACGCGGTGGTGGTCACCCAAGATGACCAACCCCTTGCCGACTGCCTGGCCAAAGAGCTAGCCCAGCTCTTCTGGAACAGGAGAGCTGAGTTCACCTTCTACAATGAGACGCGGATGCCGGAGGATGCGCTGGAGGCGACGAAGGAGTCGCTTAAAGAGAACATCTATCCGGTGGTCATCAGCGACAGCGGAGACAACCCGACTGCCGGAGGCAGTGGGGATGTGACGAACTTCCTCCACTTGATCTTAGAGGACAATGAGCTCTCCCAACTGAACCCACCGCTCGTCTACCAGGGCTTCTATGATCCTGAGGTAGTCAGAGAAGCCATAGAGCGGGGAGTTGGGAGCACCTACGAGACGAGCCTTGGCTCGAAGTTTGATACTGAGAAGAGCAAACCGGTAGAAGCAGAAGTAACCGTCAAGGCAATCGAGAGAGCGTGGGAAGGGGCCAACGGCGCCGACCTCGCACTCCTTCACGTCAATGGAGTCGATGTGGTGGTGGCCAGCAAGCATGTGGGGTGCTATGACCCGGAGATGATGCGGATCCTAGGAGTAGAGCCAACAGAGCGCAAAGTCATCGTGGTAAAGCTCGGCTACCTTGAGCCAGAGATCAGAGCGATTGCCAAACGCTCGATGATGGCCCTCACTACAGGGTCCACCGATGAACTCTTCGAACGCCTCCCCTACCAGAACCTGCCAAGGCCGATCTACCCGCTGGATAAGGAGTTTGAGGCGGAGTTGGAGTTGATCTAGGACACGCAAGTGAGGGAAAAAATGCAGAAGGGGAACCTGGCGAGGTTCCCCTTCTGATACTTTTCTCTAGTGGAGGATGATCTTGTTACAATCCTTTGAAGTACTCTCTCATGAATTTAACAAACCGCTCCATCTCAAAGATCTGGATATCTCCAATGTTGGCGATTCTGAAGGTATTAATATTCCCTAACTTTCCTGGATAGATTGTGAACCCTCGCTCTCGTGCACGGTCGTGAAACTCCTCGAATGAGTAGGCTTCACTCTCTGGTTCCATAATCGCCGTGATCAGATGTGATTGCAGCTCCTTCTCCACCAACATCTTCAGCTCCAACTCTTCTACTGTCTTGGTGAGAACCTCCCAGCATGCGGTATATCGCGCATATCGACCCTCGATGGTTTCCTGTTTTGTTTCTATGATCGCCTGTCTCAATGAGTAGAGCACCTGTACCGGTGGGGTAAATCGAGTCTGAAGTGTTTTTGAGAAGTTGTCATATTGATCATAGAGGTCCATGTAGTAGGTCCTCATAGGCCTTCCCTTGAGTTTTTCAAGCTCTCTGCGATTGCAGAAGACAAAGCACGCCCCTGCCACCCCTTGGATGCATTTGTTGGATGTTGAGGCCATGAAGTCGATGTGGTCTCGCTTCATATCAATGGGAATCGCAGCGAAAGCGCTGACCGTATCAACGATGGTTACGATCCCCAAGTCGTGGCACATCTTTCCGATTTGAGGGATAGGGTTCATCAAGCCCGTGGTCGTCTCATGGTAGACCGCCGCTAGGTGGGTGTATCCTCCCCCATCGAGCATCTCCTTGAGGGCAATGAGGTCCAGCACTTCGTGTGTCGAACTCTTAAAAACATCATAATTGAGCTTATAGACTGAGGCAATTTTAGCCATCCGTGCTCCATATGAACCATTGTTGATGATTAAGAGCTTGCCATCATCAGGAACACAGGAGGAGAGCATTACTTCATCAGCCAACGTTCCCGATCCAGCAAAGAGCACCGTTTCATACTCATCTCGACTACCTACGAAGTCAGTCAGTTCATCACAAATCCATCGCATCATCTGCCCGAATTCTTCCTCACGGGGACAGATATCCGCACAGACCTGAGAATACTTAACCGAGTCGGTGGTGGTGGCAGGGCCTGGATTGAGCAGCACTTCACGACGCACCTTCCTCAAGCTCTCGTTCTCAAGAATCTTGGGAAGCACCTCTTCTCTGGCCATGGCAAGGTGGGAGGCATCATCGATTTCTCGCCAAGCAAGGTACTCGATCTTGCGAACAAAGAGGTGCTGCCCCATCTGTTGTGCTCCGCCAAGCGCACTCTCGTACTCCATCTTAGGCATCTCATTACGGTTGGCTTCAGCAAATGCACACATCGCTTGCAACGTTTGGTAGGAGATTTTTGAAACTCCTACCAACTCACAGAAGGCAGAATCCATGGTCTCCTTGAATTTCGAGATTGCCTTCACCTCTTGGCGTTCATCTACAGCAATATAGACCTCGTCACCACTCTGGGTGGTTCCAGAACCGAGGATTACATCTCGATGCGGGTCGTTGATCAGAGTAAAGAGGGCGATGGAATCGTAGATCAAATCCGATTCAAGGAGGATGAAATCTCTTTCTATCAATTGAGCACAGACTTCTAGAGTTCCCATGCTCCCGGTAGATGCATAGTTCGCATTGTGTATTGTCTCAATAGCTGGGTATTTCTTTGCAAGATTATCGTACCACTCACTATGGTATCCAGTGCCGATGATAATTCGCTCAATCCCATGAGCAAGCAGCTTCTGCACCGACATTTCGACAAGATATGCGCCATTGAGTTCAATGAACCCCTTAGGGCGATCCTCCGTCGCCCCCTTCATTCTCGATCCCAATCCAGCTCCGACAATCACTGCTTCTCGTATCATACTCCTGCCTCTGTCATGTAGCGCATGAATGCGTGTTTATTCTCCACCGGTGTACTCTTTGGTCTCCCCAAATCAGGCCGGTTTCCCTTCTTCACCAACACCTCGATGCAGTATGGCCCAGCAACAGGAACAGAGAGCGCTTCGATGAGCTCATCTTGAGTTTTTGCCTGTACTGCCTTTGCGTAGCCAAGGCTCAGGAGCGTACCAACCAAGTCGACAGATCGACCGACGGTAGGCTGCCCTCCAACAGAATCATGTGCCCCATTGTTGAGGATGATATGCAAAAACCGCTTAGGCTTGGCATTGGCGATGATTGCCGCTCCCCCAAGATGCATCAGAGCGGCTCCATCGCCGTCAATGCACACAACTGGCCGCTCCTTCTTGGCCAAAGCGACACCCAAAGCTATCTGGGAAGCGTGGCCCATCGAACCGACGGTAAGAAAGTCCTTATGATGTCCCTCTTCCCGCTTCTCTCGAATCTCATAGAGTTCGCGTGACACCATACCGGTCGTCGAGACGACGATTGCGTCAGGTGGAAGGTGGTCGACGACAATCTCCAATGCCTGTTCTCTCGTAAACGCTCCATCGACAATGGTTTTCTGCTTGAGCTCATACGGAGCAAAAACACCCTTACGGATGACCAATGCATACGGTGCACTATTTTCTTGCATATAGACATAGGCATCTGAGAGCTGGACGGCCACCTCAGCTGGTTCTGTCGATAACGTCTGATACGGAATCCCTACGGCCTCAAAGATGCTGAGGGTCACCTTACCCTGCTTGAGATGCTGCGGCTCATCCTTGATGCCGGGCTCTCCTCGCCAGCCGACACAAAGCAGCATCGGTATCTGGTAGACATCCTCATCGACAAGTGAGAGGAGCGGATTGATGGCATTGCCTTGCCCCGAGTTCTGCATGTAGACGAACGGGATCGAGCCGGTGGCGAGGTGATGGCCTGCCGCCAAGGCAACGGCATTGCCTTCGTTTGCCGTGATGATGTGGTGTTCTGCATCGACGGTATCAGTAATGTAGGCGCAGAGATTCTTCAAGAGAGAATCGGGCACCCCGCAAAAGAAGTCTGTGCCATACCGCTCCAACGCTTCAACAAACTCTTGTGGTGCTATCATCATCGTCCTCTACTTGGTCCCTGGTATCAATTCTAGGATTTGTTTGATGGGCATGCACAAAGAATCGGCTTCCAGGGAGCGCCCGTGTTCAAGAATCGACTTGGCCACGGTCATCATCGCCGGATACGCAGCTCTGAGCATGTGGTTTGCATAAATAATGATGTTGGCACCCCAGGCTTCGAACTCCTCTTCGGTAAATTGGTTGTACGTCGTTGGCACGAGAATGAGCGGAACTTGGCTGTACTCCTTCCTGAAACGAAGGCAGAATTCCTGCACATCATCGCCACTTTTATTCTTTGAGTGGATCATGATGCCATCGGTCCCCGCTTTGATGTACGCTCGTGCCCGTTCAAGCGCCTCATCGACCGTCCCGCCAGCGATTAGGGATTCAAGGCGACTGATGATCATGAAGTCTTTGGTCACCTGGGCTTGCTTTCCGAAGCTGATCTTTTGAGCGAAATCTTCAATAGGAGCAAGCTGCTGCTGCACATCGGTGCCAAAGAGGGAATTCTTCTTCAAGCCCATCTTATCCTCGATGATGATGGCAGAGATGCCGTTGCGCTCCAGGGTTCTGACGGTGTAGACAAAGTGTTCGGCTAAGCCTCCAGTATCCCCATCGTAGATGATGGGCTTGGTGGTACATTCAAGGATGTCAGTGACACTCTGCAGTCGTGTGGTCAGGTCAACGGCTTCAATGTCGGGTTTCCCTTTGGATGTTGAATCGGTGAGGCTCGAGGACCACATGCCGTCGAAGCTCTTGTACTCCCCATCCTTACAAAATGAAACGCTCTCTGCAATGAGACCGGAGAGGCCGTCATGGACCTCCAAAATTCGAACCGTGGGTTTGGCTGCAAGGAGGCGTCGGAGCGTCTTCAATCTGATTTCAGGAGTCGTTCCGATGGCCTTCTGCTGCTCCACCAGAGCTGTGGAGTTGATGCCTTTGGTATAGGGGATCTCGATGACTTGACCCCCAAGTGTCTCCATGACAGAGTAAACCTCATCGCGGATTTTACTCAACGGCCCACTCTTCCAATCATCACCATGAATGATGTAGTCGGGCTTGTATTTCAGAAGGTTGGGTACGTAACTCCACTCCTCTTGGGGTACAATCTTGGCAACACCCTTGATGCTTTTTACTACCACTTCTCGCTGTTCATAGGTGAGATAGGGAAGCCGTTTGTGCGGAGCAATGGCTGAGTCGGTCAGTAACCCGATGATAAGCTCACCAAACTTAGACCCTTCAGTGATAATATTGATAATCCCTGGATGGATGATATCTCCGGTAATGCCTAAGTATACTGTTGTCATACTTGTACCCTATCCTTTCTCTTCACTGTACTCGATAGCAGAATAATTGTCTAATAGCTTCTTCAAATACTCTGCCACTCGCTCCCCACTCTCCCCGCGATGTTGCCAGGCAACATCACGGGCACTCTTGCGGTTCTCAGAGAGGGATGTACTCTCATACGCCTTCAGCAAGACATCTTTGATCGTTCCAAAATCCTCTCTCTTCAGCTCAATGCCGATCTCGGGGAGGACGCGAAAGATCCACGGCTCCTCTTCAATATCATGGGAGTCGTAGGGGCGGGAATCAAACTCACTATTGACGTAGAGGAAGGGGCGGTCGAAGAGGAAGGCATAGTCGAAGACCACGCCGCTGAAGTCACTGATCATGATGTCCGCTCGCGAGAGGGAGAGAAGGTTTTCGGGGTTATAGTCCCATTCAAGAGTATCAACACCCTGGTATGTAGCTTCTAATGTATCCAACACGTCCTTTTCAGACAGCTTCGACTGTGGGTGGGGTCTGACAATGATATGAAAGCCCGTTTGTACCAAAGCATCTAACAACGAGGCACCATACTTGCTCAAGATGGCACTCGGCCCCCAGGAAGGCGCCACTAGCACGGTGAAGACAGAATCATCCTTTTTCACAAAATCAGCAACCTTCTCTTGCAAGACGTCGAGGTAGGTGCACCCTACCACCACTAAATCCTTCTCTCTAATGTTCCGCTGCCCCTCCAAGATTCGAAGATGTTCCTTCTGGTACTCACCGGTGAGCAGCACCGAATCGTAGTAGTCGAGCCCGAAGAGGCGGTAGGTAGTAGCGTCGCTGGAGGCATGGAGGATATGAGCGTAGTGCCTTACTCCCTTTGACCGCTTCAGTTGGTAGACGTCAAGGCCTGGGGTGGTCATGAGACAGACATCGGCCTCAAGGAAATTCAATCGGGTGAATGCCTTGTTCCCCTCCCCGATGAACTCACCAGTAATATGTTCCCACGATGAAGAGAAGAACGGATCATCCTCACTTGAGGTGTAGAAGATGGTAGCAACACCTCGCTTCTCCAAAGCCTTCAACACGGGCTTGAAGACATTCCAATATCGCTTGCCCTCCGAGTAGATGACCAACGGATAGTGGTTCTTCGAAACCGTCCCCTTTCCTCCAGAGACAACGAACTTCAGCTTGATGATGGCAGCTTTGCCAAGAAAGTACAGGGCTGTCACCAAGCCGATGACGATCGAGAAGAGCATGCTCCCGGTTCCGGGGTCTATGTACAATGCCAACATCATTTTTCCTTCCTTAAACAACTATAGAGATCAGAGAGCTTTCCCATTCTCTCAATTTTGAATAGCAACACGTGGATTCATTTTTTTATCCATCAATCACTGTTCTAGGCGAGACCAATTGTCCTCAATGAAAATCGAATCATGAATCGAGAAACTTTGCGTATAATCGAATTTGAACGTATTTACCCCATGGCTTTGCGGGCTGGCCTTAGAGTAATACACATTGACAATCGACTTATCCACTTCAGCAACCATATCTTTTCCAGTGAATGGGTTGGTGGTCGATATCGGAAGGCCAGAAATCGCCATCAACGGAGCATCAGCATTCGTCATGAATTGAGTGTCCGTCACAAGAGCTTCTGAAGCATCAAAATCTTTGACCAACAACAATGGATTGTAGTACCCCAGAAGCACGGAGTTATCGGAAAAATCCTTGAACGACGGCGTCGTGATTCCGCGCCCATGATCTGCCACAATGATGATCCTGGTGTTGTCATATACGCCCTTCTCCTTCAACGATTCCAACCAGTCACCAATTCTCAGCATGACTGCAACATTGGCATGGTAATGAATCTGTGCAATTTCATCAAATAATGACTCTTCTTGAAGCGGATTTGTGGTATCGGTTACTGTTCCGACTGGCTTATAATCAGGAGCTTGCAAAAAGATTGGATCGTGGGTTGCATTATTGGCCAGAAAAACAAAGCTTCCGTAGGAATCATCAACCTCCATCAACTCAGATAAATAATAGATGGTTGAATAGGAGTCCAGAAAGTAACTCAAACTTCGCACTTGAAATCAGCCAAAAGTGTCAGTATAGGAACAATATCATAGCCATATAAATAATTTTGGTTATTTGGTTGATTTATATAGAAATAAGCTCCAATGTTTGGTATAATGTTTTTAGCGTAAAAACCTACCAAAAAGGAGCTTGTAAGACCATGCTATCACAAAATTTCCCCTCTGACGACCAAATCAGCTCATCTTTCTCCGATTTCTGCAGCAAGTTCGGCCTCTTCAGCCTGCTTTCCGCCTGTGGTGCGCGCAAGGTCAGGGGGGTGCCGGTCAGCGAGGTGTTCTCCTATCTGTTCTCCATCGTCTTCAAGGGTGTGTCCACCTACCAGGACCAGCGCAGGGGTCGGGGCGGGAAGGTCGTCGGCAAGGATTGCGTGCACAGGTTCATGCAGTCGGTGCACATAGACTGGAACCGGTTCATCTCCAGGCTGTGCTCGCTGATCATAGAGACGGTGCTCACGCCGATCCATGAGCATGAGAAGAACGAGCGAACCTGCCTGGTCATAGACGACAGCCCCTTCTACCGAAACAGTTCCAAGAGAGTGGAATTGCTTGCTCGTTGCAAGGATCACTCGAAGAAGAACTGCTTCTTCAAGGGCTTCCGCATGCTCACCCTCGGCTACACCGACGGGACCAGCTTCCTGCCGGTGGCCCATTCCCTGCTGGGCACCGAGAACGACAAGATGCAGATCAACGGCGCCAAGGAGGTGCCGGTGGGCACCCCGGGACATTCCCGGAGGGTGCTCAGCCGGACCAAGGCCACCGAGGCGATGCTCGCCCTGCTCGACTACGCGAAGGCGGCAGCCGTCAAGGCCCGCTATGTGCTCTACGACAGCTGGTTCTCTTGCCCGGCACAGATATTTTCCGTCCTTGAAAAGGGTTATCATGTGGTGTGCATGGTCAAGAAGGGCAGCACCAAGTACTATGACGAGCAAGGGGAGAACCCGTCGACCGTCTCCGACATCTTCAGGAGGAACCGCAAGCGCAGGGGGACCTCCAAATATCTGCTGTCGACGGAGGTCACGATCAAGGACAAGGACGGAAGGCTGGAGAGGGTGAAGCTCGTCTTCGTGCGCAACAGGAACAAGAGCAAGGAATACCTGGTCCTGCTGAGCACCGATACCAGCTTGGATGAACAGCAAATCATTGCAGTCTATGGATTTAGGTGGGCAATCTTATTCCGTAAGCCCGAATTATTCCGCCTCTCCGCCTAGAACTGCATCAGGATGCACCGATGGTTGGTCTTGGGCGGGGAAAGGCTGAATAACGTGGTCATCGATTATCCGGGATGCTACGCTTCCAGAATCTCAATGAAGGAGGTTCTGGATGGACAGAACACGGTTCGAGCAGGCGAAGGAGATCGTCCTTCGGTATTACGAAGAAAATGGGTACAGTGATGAGAGGATATACGCGATACACCTCAGCCTGAGGATCATCGCGGGGATCCTCGACGAGTTGAACATCGAATTCGACTGCGATGCAATCACAAGGATGGTGGCTCATAGGCAATGGAGCTATGTCCAGGAATGCGATCTACGCCATGTGGGTGTGATGCTCCTCATGGCGATGGAGTCCGGGACCACGGATTCGAGGAACATCAGGCATCGCAAGCCTAGGCGGTCGTTGCAATCGGTCGAGTTTTCCGATGCCCTGGAAGGCTATCTTTCCCAGTTGCGAAGGATGGGCAGGGCGAGGAAAACAATCGATTTCGAGGATTTTGCAAACAGGGGCCTGTTGCTCTATCTCGAGAGCATCGGAATCCGCAATCTGGGAAGCATCACGGCCGGTCACCTCGAGGGTTATCTCATGATGCGCCTCCCTACCGTAGCGAAAAGTACAGGACAAGCCATTGTATACAGGCTTCGGCATTTCCTCAGGTACCTTTCGCTGGAAAAAGTGATCGATGCCTCGCTTCTCTGTGCCCTTGATATCAAGATAAAGGTTCCAGCCACAGTAGTTACGACACTCACCGAAGGGCAGGAGAGCATCCTCATGGATGCGCGGATGCCGACGACCGCCGGGGAGGCGAGGAGCAGGGCCGTCACGCTGCTGTGCCTGAGGCTCGGCCTGAGGAGGTCGGATGTCTACAAGCTGAGATTCTGCGAGCTGGACTGGAAGGAGGGGGTGTTGAGCATTGTCCAACAGAAGACACGCAAGCCCCTGACCCTCCCCCTCCCCGACGATGTCGGCTACGCCATCGCCGACTATGTGGTCAACCATCGCCCCAAGGTTGACTCGGACCTGGTGTTCCTCAGTCTACGCGCACCATACGGCAATCGTTTGTCAAGCCACACGGACATAATCTGGGCTAAACAAACCTACGGCGTCGATGCATGGGAAGGATATTACCACATCCTCCGAAGGACGTGTGCCACGAGGTTGCTGCGCGAGGGGACGAGCATGCTCACCATCATGGGCGTCCTCGGCCAGACGACCATGGAATCCCTCGACTGCTACCTGGGGTTGGATACCTCGTCAATGTCGTTGAGCCCGCTCGTCGTCGAGGGCCTCGGCCTGCCGGAGGTGCTGTCATGAGCAGAACCAAGAAGGAATACCAATTCGGCAGCGCCCTCGGACCAAAGATGGACGAGTTCAGAAGAGAGATTGAAAACGAGGGACGATCGGTGACGATCTGCAGGCACCTGGCCCAGCTCGATCGACTCTGCATCGAAAAGAACCTCACCTCCGGACTTCTCGACGAAGAGACCGTCATGGCCTGGCGGCAGTCGAAAGAAGGGTGCTGTGAACAGGAAGTCAGGCAAAGCCAGAGCTCCATCAGGCAGTTCGCCTATTTTCTCATCAGAGGCGGGAATCATGCGTTCGTCCCACCCGCGACGTTCATCCGACGTAGGACTTCGGCCGCACCGGATTTCACCGGTTGTCTGGCGTCCTGGATGGACAGCCTCGTCGCCTTCAAGCGGAGCCTGGGGCTCAAGTACATCAACGAGAGGAAATTCCTCCACCAGTTCGACCAATACTTGGTGACGGTGGGTTTCTCCGGTGAAGTGTTGACCCGGGAGATGGTGGACGGTTACGCAGCAGGCCTGGAGGGCGACAGTTCGAAGACTCGGGTGAACAAGCTCTCGGTGGTAGGCATCCTGGCCCGGTACATGGCCGGCCATGGGGGAATCGCCCATCAGGGAATCCCCTCAGTCAAGGTCGTCAATATGCCGCCGTACGTCTTCAGCCGCGAGGAGATCCTGAGGTTCTTCAAGACCATCGACGGCAGTCGTTTTCTATACCCCTGGATGGCCTTCACCGTACCGGTCTACTTCCGCCTGCTCTACTCCACGGGGATGAGGGAGTCGGAATGCTGCGTAATACTGAGAAGGGACATCGATTATGAGCACGGGCGCATCCTCGTGAGGCATGCCAAGAACAACGAGGACCGGTATGTCTACTTCTCCCGACAAGATGCCGAGATGCTGAGGAGATGTGACACCGTCCTCGACCAATACTTCCCCTGCCGGGAGAATTTCTTCGTCGGCGGCCTGAAGGGGGACGAACCGCTCGCTCTCGTCGACACCACGGTGAGGAACCTATTCAAAAGATTGTGGAGAGAATCGGGGGGCATCCACGACCCCAAGAACGGCCACAATGCCTCGGTCCACGCATTCCGCCACACCTATGTTTTGGATAAGCTGGCGCAATGGCAGGGCGAGGGGCGGGACGTTGACTCGCTCATCCCGTATCTCTCGAAGCAGTTGGGCCACGCGTCCTTCGCCGAGACCTACCACTACTGCATCAGGCTCGACACCCGCTTCACGGAGATCCTGGACGACGACCAGGCGGTGATACCGGAGGTGGCCCATGGGTAGGAAAGACCGCCTCGCATTCAGTTACTGCAACGTCTTCCTCGAGTCGTACCTGCCCGTGCAGCTCATGCGCTCGA
>Ga0265293_10012423_pt1 | contig 11309 bp, 8 predicted proteins | sample Munlanlewell138R_FD_192505 | JGI IMG/M metagenome (GOLD analysis project Ga0265293, IMG submission 192505) | Leachate microbial communities from a municipal landfill in Southern Ontario, Canada - Leachate well 138R | ecosystem: Engineered > Solid waste > Landfill > Unclassified | place: Canada... | reverse complement strand
CCAGCTCCAGCTATTACTACTTTTCTTAATGACATGACAAACTCTCCAATAACAAACTTCCTCTATTAGTAATACTCTTTAAAACAAATTGCAACATGGTGTCAAAAACAAAAAGTGTGCTACGAGCTTAATAGTGAAAAGGTAAACCATTTGACTTATCAAGTGGTTCGGTTGATAATCATTACAATGTTTGTATTAAGAGTAAAGATGCCATTATGAAAACAGAAAAAGAATATCTACAAGTACTAATCAAATTTATATTAGATTCAATTATCATTTTAGGGTCTTGGTTTGGATCCTATTTTTTAAGATTTTTTGTGATTCCAGGTGGAGTAGGAGAACCTTTTGGAATATTTTCAACGATGGCTATTTTAGTTTGGGTGCTGTTTTTGTTTTTCCTAAATAGAAATAAACTTTATAGAACAACTCAATCACTAAGTTGGCAGACTGAAGTTCAAATGGTCATCTACAGCGCCTTGGAAGTATTTTTAACCCTCACAGTAATTTTGTATTACCTCTATGGTAAAAGGGTAAGTAGGTTGACCATTGCACTATTTGTAGTGATTAGTACAACTTTGTTACTTATTGAGCGAATTTTAATAAATAGGCGATTAGCAAAACTAAGAGAAACTGGAAAGTTAGTTAAACGGGTTTTGGTGATAGGGTATGGTGAACCACTAAGTCATTACATTGAAGAGACGATGAGCAACCCTATTTTTGGACTTAAGCTTGTTGGACAATATGGCAGTAACAATCTTGGTGATAAAAGGTTGAAACAATATGATGGGGACTTAGATAAAGTTATTACAAAGACAGACCCCCAAATAATTGTAATTGGATATCCAACAGAGGCTCGAGATGTTGAGAAGAAAATGATAGGTAAATGTTATGATTTAATTCAACAAGTATTGGTAATACCTGATCTACCTTTCTCTTTAATTGGTACTAAAATTGTGGACTACCACTCAATTCCAATTATGCAACTAAATGATGTTTCTATATCTTTTTTCCAAAGGTTTTTTAAAAATATTTTTGACTTTATTGTTACTTTAATTGGTACAATAATGATAAGTCCAGTTTTGTTAATACTTGGGATTCTAGTTAAGGTAACAAGCCCTGGACCAGTATTTTACAAGCAGAAGCGAGTAACCATAGATGGTAAAGTTTTCTGGATGTATAAATTTAGATCTATGGCTGATCGCCCATTAGGAGAAGAAGATGGCAAGTGGACAACTAAGGATGATCCTAGAGTAACTAATTTTGGTAAGTTTATTAGAAAAACTTCGTTGGATGAATTACCTCAACTGTTTAACGTACTTAAAGGTGATATGAGTTTAATTGGCCCTAGACCTGAAAGACCTGAACTAGTTGACAAGTTTATTCATGAGATACCTGGATATCAGTTACGCCATAAAGTTAAGTCAGGAATTACAGGGTGGGCTCAAGTTAATGGTTATCGAGGTGATACCTCCTTAACTGGTAGAATTCAATATGATTTAGATTATATTAAAAACTGGTCCTTCCTTTTTGATATAAAAATCTTTATATTTACTTTTGTAAAAGGATTTATAAATAAGAATGCATACTAAAATAAAAAAACAAATAAAAGTTAAGCTAGCAGTATTGTTACTGCTAGTTTTTATTACTCCTCTGTTTGCTTCAACTATTGTTGATGTTTTGCCTCATCTTACAACTATCCAAGTAGAGAGCTTAAAAAATGAGGCCCAGCTTGGAGGAGTATCTTTTGAAGAAGATATTAGGCATCTTGTGCCAATAAACTCTTTGGCTCAAAAACACCTAACAGAATATTTAAATAAAGATGATAGTTTTACCGTGATAGGACTAAATTTTATCCCATTTCCTAAGAGTATGGAGAATATGGGTGAGTTTGAAAAACAGTTATTTATCTTTAACACGATGCGAAGCATCTCAACCCAAGAAGGGATTACATATATTTCTTATAGGGCAGGGAACAAGCCAAAACTCTTAATTGAAAAGTCTTGGTATTTAGAAACTCCTAAAAGTAGAAGTGGAATAGATGACCCATTTTCTTACAGTGTTCCTAAAAAAGATACTTACTATGTTTATCAAAGGGATAGTAGTTTTGGGAGTAACATTTACCAACACGATTATGAAACAAGTGACAAAGAGATCTTTGTTAAAGTAACTAACTTAGAAAAAGTAAAAGTATTTAGTGTTTTTACTGCAGTTAAAAAAGAACAATTAGCTATAGCAATGGATACTTACCTATTAGAGGATGGAATTCTTTTAACTGCAATGGCAACAATAGAAGGACGCAAACCAGAGATTAAGGTACTAGGAGTTACTGTGGATCTCCCTAGTGCTTTTAATCGAAGAATTACTGCTTTAGGGGATTGGTTTGTTGAACAGCTCAATAAGTAGATAAATACTCACTTTCATAAAGTTTTATAGCTTTAGTTACATTATGATTTTCTTTTATGTGTGCTCTTGCTGCTAAACCTAAATCATCTCTCAGTTTAGAATCTTTTAAAGCTGAGTTAATTTTCGCTATGAATTCTTCAATATCAGTAACTGAGCATAGATATCCATTTACTTTATCTATTACTAAGTCTCTGTTCCCTATAATGTTCGATGCAATAACAGGTTTTCCTAAAGCCATAGCCTCTAACAAAGCAACTGGCATTCCCTCCCATAAAGATGTCTGTAAATAAATCTTTGCCTTTTTGACTTCTTGAATGGCTTCTACACGAGGTAATAATCCGGTTATAGAGATATTAGGACTGTCTAACAACTTATTAAGTGGACCATCTCCAACCCATAAAAAATTTTCATCTGGAAATTTTTTTGCTATTGAGTTAAACAAAGAAGGGTTGCGAGCTTCAGTTATTCTCCCACATGCCACTATAGGTCCATCTTTATTTGAAAGGCTCTCTTCGTACTCTTTGAAATTGATGAAATTGTTTATTACTACAACATTTTTAGTAATTCGTAAGGCATTTTGTTTTTCACTGTTAGAGACTGCAATTATTCTAGATGGGGTGAATTTGTTTATCCAATATTCCAATTGAAAGAAAACCCATTTTGTAAAATTATTTACATCGGTCCTAATATAAGAAAGACCATGGGGAGTGTAAAAAACCTTATTTTGTCTCCTTTTAATGGCTAGGCGCCCTAAAAACCCCCCTTTGGAGGAGTGGACATGATACACATCAGGATTAAATTCTTTAATAATATTTTTAATAGATTTAATAGCACTTAAGTATTCTTTCTTATTCCTCATTGGAACATATTTTAAAGTTATGTTTTGTTGGTTAAAATCTTTATCTATATCTGTAGGAGAGTCGTCTCTCAAAGAGTGAACAATAAGAACGTCAAATTTTGATTTATCCAAATTACAAGCGATATCTCGAATAATTGAGTATACACCAGTAGAAAAACTCTCAACAATGTAAAGAATTTTAGTTTTAGCCATGGTTCAATTATATAAAAGTATAATTGAGAAGTATAGATATAAATAGACCATTATGTAACTAAAGATGGTTTAAGGAAACCATTAATAGAGTAGACAGAACATAACCGTTATCATATTCTGGTAGCAGTAAATAAATGGAGTAAATATAAATTTTATGAAAAAGATAAAGTTGTTTTTAATTGGTTTGTTTATTTTTTTAATTTTAAGTTCTGCGTTTGGAGCTCAAAATCATATTGCAGTACCACTAAATCATAGAGTATATCCAATTCTAAGAGTTGCAGAGTTAAGAGGGATTATAGACTCAACTATGGAAATTCGCCCCTTTTCTACTTCAACTGTTTTAAATTATTTGGAAGCTATTGAGCCTTCTAACAAAATTTCGAATGATGAGAAATTAATTGTTAGAGAAATTATTGATGAACTGACTACAGTTCAACCTGATAACTCGTTTCAATCTTTAGCAAAGCATGGTTCTTATTCAACCTATTCTGAAAAACTGGATGTTAGGACAACTATGGGTGCAAAGTTGAACTTTTTTTATGGACACTCTTTAAGTAATATTTCTAAATTTGACTCTAGAAATGGAGGTGATTTATTCATTCGAGGAGACATAAAAGATGTTGCCTCTTTTAATTTGAATATTGGAATTAGGTTTGACCATATTGATTACAATTTGTTTATGAAAAATGACTTTAAAATTCCAACAAAAGGTAAATATGATACTTTTTGGGACCACCATGGAGAGCACTCATTCTATTATGGAATTTATGGAGAACCAGAAGTAAGTATCTCTCTTATTAATAATAAGTTAAATATAAGATGGGCTTCAATTGAAAGAGATTGGGGCGTTGGAGAAAATAACTTCTTATTAAGTAAAGATGCGAGTTCAATAAATGGTCTTGAACTTAACTTTGAAGTTGCACCTTGGCTTAAATATGCCTTTTTTGCCGGTGCGTTAGGAAAGTTTAGCTCCAGTGGCACTTTATATAACTCATCTGATTCTAGTAGTGCTGATTATATTTATTATACAACTTATTTCCCGTCTGATACTCTGCACGATAACTATTATGATAATAATTTTAGTGCTCACAGAGTAGAAATTGATCTACCATTTAATATCAAGTTTGGAATTTATGAATCTGTTGTCTACCGTAAACGTTTCGAATTGGGTTATTTAAACCCCCTCTCGATTTTGATGTTTGAGCAAAACGTTTTAGGTGATTTTGACAACATGTTGGCTGGTTTTGATGTCCAATACTATTTAAAAGATTACTTTAGAGTTTACATTAATGCTGCAACAACAGAGATGAATGAAGGGAATATTAAAAAGTTTTTTGTGGCCCCAAGAAACGTTCTTTCAATGCAAGCTGGAGCTGACATAAATATTCCATTTATTAGTTTTTCATCAGCGACCTTACAATACACATATTTAGCACCATTTTTCTATGCGCATGCTCCAATGTTTGATGGAAATGAAGTGATAGGACATATTTCTATGGTTAATGAAGGTAGAAATATTGGTTATCCTTTACGCCCTAACTCAGATGAATTTCTGGTAAAACTAAATCTTAACTTTAAAAATAACTGGGATGGTACATTTACTTTTAAGTATCAAAGAAGAAGCGGACAGTATGGCTTCGACATAGAAAAATGGATGAGCTATGGAGCAGCAGATAAGGGGTTATATGATGATAAGAGCTTTGGTCCAAATGTATTTGAAAAGACAATAGGAATGGAAGCAACAGTAAATAAAAAGTTAAATAATTACCCTATTAAATTAACAGCTTCCTATTTAATGATCTTAAATAATAAACGTAATGATCCTGTCCCTAAAAAAGTTTGGGATCATCAAAACCAATTAACTGATGATCATAATGAGGTTAATCATAAAGATTATGATGCCTATCCAGTCTATAAATATGAAGTAAGCGGTCCATGGAAGGGGTGGGCATTTTCACACTCTTTAAGAATCGGCGTAAATATTTGGCTGTGAGGGAGTTACTATGAAAAGAAAATTATTATCTGCATTGTTGATACTATTCGTTAGTTTTTCTCTTTTTGCTTTTGGGGGGGAATTTTGGTCTATTAGTATTCAGTCCTCTTTAGATTTAAACTTTGGGAAAAAGTATGAAAACAAAAGATTATATGATAGTGAATATATAGATGGATTTAATAATAGGCCTATTTTACAATTAGATCTTTCTCTATTTAAAGGACCTTGGACATTTATCAATGAGGCAATAATTCTATCTCTTAGACCCCCTATTGTTATTGATGTAGATTCAATGTTTACACCGATGGTCCGTCTTGGTTACTTAGAGTATGATGATAAATTTATTTATAGCAGCATTGGAAGAAGAAAACAAAGCATTGGAATTTCTGACATAAATTTATTTGTTAATAGAGATATGCCTTATTATGATGGTATCAACCTCTCAATTGGAAAAGAAAAAGGGTTTAAGTACGATGCATTGGTTAGTGTTTCCAACCTATCATGGCTTGGTAATCCAGGCTCACAATGGCCTTCATCTCCATACGAAGGGTATGTGGCGAATCATGGTCATCCAGAGGAAGAGCAATACAATAAAGGACAACATAACAAGTATTTTATGTTTCACTCTTTTAGCTATGAAGCAGATAGTTGGTATTTAATGATTGGTGAATCTGCAATTTTAGCAAACCCCAAAAGTATTGGAGATTTAAATATATTTACAAATATTCATAATGAGAACTCAACTAGGGCAAATGTAGGAATGGAATTCCAGTTCGCCAAAATTTTTAAATCTGAATTTATGAGTTATGCAATGTTTGGAATAGATGATTTGCCAGCTTTACCTGAGCATTCAGATCCTGAGATGTTAGCAGACACCCCCAGTGCTTTAGCGTTTGGTGGGGGAGTTAAGTGGCATATTATAAAAGGGGATAGGTTTGAATATCCTACTTTTGACTCAGATAAGGGAATAAGGAAGAACACCACTTTTGGAGAGATGCATGGAGGATTGGTAATATCTTTAGATTATGCCGCTACAAGTAGATGGTTTTATATTAGAAGTGACGTACACAACTCTTCAACAATCTATTTTAAAGGAATACAAAGTTTCTATAACTATTTGTTTAATCCCCAATTTGTGACTGATAGGGACCACTTTTCTGTGCCGTTTGGACCTAAGTATGGAGGAGACGCCCAAATTATCTCGCTAAAAGGATCGTATGAAACAAGACGCTACAAAATAGATAGTGAGATTGAGGTGGCTCTATTAGGACGTGACGCTAGAGACAGGTTTTTAGATTATAATTATTGGGGTAATGCTGATATCTCAATAAATGAGGGCGATTATAATTACTCTAAGCTTTGGATAACCTCTGGTGATATTAAACCAATGTTAACTTTTAAAGCTAATGGAGAAATGGGGATAACTAAATGGTTAAGTGGACATGCTGGATTTTCTTTAACGTATGCTCCATTTTTGCCATTTAAATACAACATAAACTTTGGAGTTACCGCTCAGTACTAAGATAATAAGTAGCAGGTCACTTTTTAGAAGCAAAGATATCTGAGACTAGTGCTTTTATATTATTGTATCCAATTGAAAGGAGCTTTCGTATTTTATAAAAAAGCTCCTCATTTATATTTCCCTTTTTCCAAAAGGTGTTCTTGATCTCTACCATTTGTTTATGTATGTCACTAACTTTGTCCTGAAATGGATAGTAGGCAACCTCTTGTTGCCTATAAGTTACTTTTCTATCTGGGTCTTTGAAGCTTTGCTTAAGTAAATTGATGTTTTCTAATGGGTCTAGATGTAAATCATATAGTTCTTCACTTTTATCTTTTTTATTATAAATATATTTATAATTCTCTTTAACAATTGCTGTCTTTCTATTTGGTTGAGCATAGTAGGCACTATCTGAAATAATGTACTCTGGTTTTGGGATTTTTCGGTTAAGTATAATATCTTCTAATTGGGTATTAGATGTAGGGTGATTTACAACACTTTGATTTTCAAGTCTTGGGGTTATTAGAGGTATGTTGATTGCAGGTTCATAAACATCAAACCCATATGCAAAAACACCATTTTTACCATTCATGTTGCCATGATCAGCTGTAATAAAAATTGAATCATCGCTAAACTTATTTCTCAAATAGCCTACAACTTGATCTAATAAGTCAATATCACTTCCATAAGCTTCTCGCCCTAAAAGAACGTGTGGTAAATGAATCCATAAAAACACTTTCTTGTTTGAGTTAGCAATTCCCTCAATAGCTTTTTTTATTAAACTGATTGTTTTGTCAGTTAAATTATCATCCCGACTTATAATTCTTTTATCAAAGAAGTGAGGGCCTACATCTTGCCCGATATCAAGGTTGTGAAAAACTGTTTTTTTTTCATCTCCATAGCAGTTAGCATATTGTGTAATATCTTCAAAAAACCCATATCCCCAAAGAATATGTGTCTCATACCCCATTTGTTGGAGTTTCCAAAATAGAGTTTCACTATCATCTATCTTTTTAACTGTTTCATACCTTTTTCTGTTCAACTGATAAGGGTATTTACCAGTCAACATTGAAGTAAAAGACATAGCAGTTGAAGGAGCACTAGTATAATGCCTTTTAAAAATGGTTCCTTTAGCAGCTAATGCATCAATGTTAGGAGTGTTCCAATATTTATTGCCATAAAGTGGCAAATAGAGTTTAGTTAAAATATCTTTAGAAATAAGTACAATAGAATCATTCATATGGTTTACCTTTTATTAAATATACAATCATAAATAATTAAAATCTATTCTATTAAATCTTGAGTATTTGTTTTGTATATTCTCGAAATCCAGTATTAAAATCTAAGTATTCATAATAGTGGTGTGATTTTCTATCTTTTATAGGAGGTAGCTTTAGATAATCACCATAAGTATTTCTTAAAACTGTATGGGCATCTCTTGGGCCATAAAACTTATAATTTTCAAAATCATATAGTTGAGGTTTTTCATAAACTTCTTTTGTTACTAACTCTTTGAAATTAAAACAATCAACAAAGTTAAGTATAAACTTGCTTTTTTCAAAAGATGGCTTTCTTAAAAACTTATTTGAGAATTGATAAATCTTTCTATTATCTAAATTTTTAAAAATTATTTGGCCTATCCTTTTTAATATACTGGAATGCTTCGTCTGTTTATAATTTAACCTAGTAATTGAAACAAGCAATCTACTAATCAATAATTTTATGAAAGCTATAATCTTGAAGTTTCCACCGCCATCAATAGGGAATATGTCAATAAAAACACCTCCAATTTGCCTTTCTTCTACACTTTCTATCAAAGTAGTTTTGATGTCTACAAGCTTTGCATATAAAAAGCTTCCCTTTTCTTGTCCATACCATTTTGTCATAAGCATAAGATTACTTGGGAAGTTTTCTATCGGCAAATTCATTAATTTATCATAATCCTCTCGAGGCATTCCTACATCTATGTCATCATCCCAGGGGATAAAACCTTTGTGACGAACAGCACCTAATAAAGTTCCATATAAAATATAGTAAGTAAAATTATTATTTTCACAAATTGTGTGGAAAGCTTTCATCATTTCTAATAAATGTAGCTGTAGCTGATTTAGTTTAGCTTGTTCATCAATCATCTTTATAATTTCAACCTTATCAATTTAAACTAAAGTGATTATACAATATACTTACATATAAATGGAGAACATATGATAAAAATCTTATTTCTGAGAAATAATAAAGCACTCTATCCTGAAATTGATGCTTATATGGATTATTTTAACAAAACCCCAAATTTCGAAGCATATGATTTAACTAAGATTAACAATGAGGTTGATTTTGATGAATATGATGTGCTATGGGAAATGAAGGGCTTTGGGGGCGTTAAGTCTAAAAATAAAATAATAGTGCACGATTATGCATCTTTATCAGTTCCCCCGTTTGCTAAATTAAAAAATAGATTAAAAACTATTATCAATCCAAAACCTGACCTACGAATATTTTTAAATGAAAATGTAAAATCTGGATTTAAGTTTAAAGATGATATTCCTTATTGTTTAAGGGATATGGGACTTGACCAAGAGTTTATAAAAAATGAAGAAGTAAAAAAAGAATACAAGTTTGTTTATGTTGGTTCCGTTGGCAAAGAACGTAATATTGATAAGTTTTTGAAAAACTATAACAGTGAGTTGTTGGGGAAACTTTGTTTAATAGGGCCTGTAGAAAACGAGATTTATCAAACTTATAAAGGAAATAAGGATATAACTTTTGTTGGTAAAATACCATATAAAGATGTCCCAATGGTTGCTAGCAAGGCAGAGTTTGGTCTAAACTTAATACCTGATAAATACCCTTACAATTTACAAACCTCTACAAAACTAATTGAATATTTAGCATTGGGTTTGAAAATAGTTACAACTGATTACAAGTGGGTTAGGGAATTTGAAACAAATCACAATTGTAACTTTTATAAAATTGATAAAGACCTTTTTATAAATCATAAAAAGATAAATGAATTTCATTTTCAAAATAACTTTAAAGCTGATGATTTTTTATGGGATAAAGTAATTGAAAAGTCTAGTCTAAAAAAGCAGTTAAAAAATCTATACAACAATCAATTACGATAATTACTTATTTTAGTTCCAATACTGAAACCAACTTAATTAAGAGTTTTTAAGTTGTTTTAAGATCGAAATAAGATAAGAAAAACTCTCTAATTTTAATATCCATGCTATTCCAAAATAGAATATTGCCCCAACAATAGTTTGTAAAGAAATTACTAGGACTAATGATGTTTTTAATAAAGATATTGGATAGATAGCAATAACCATGGCAATTGTTAAAAGAAGATGAGGTAGGATATCAATAAACTGTTGCCTAACTTCGTAGTTGATTAAGATTGAGCTTGTTATCATGACAACAGCTAGTGCAAAGAACTCGCCAATCACTTCACCTATGATAATCCCATAAATTCCAAAAAATAAGGAAATTGTTAAAATAACGATTCCTACGCCTCTGTTAATTATTTCAACTTTTAGAAATGAATCACTTCTCCCTATTGCGTTGTATGATTGCAAGTTCGCTTCAATGATTGGGGTCAAGGCATACGAGATTGACAGTATTTTAATAAAGGGAACAGCAGGTAGCCATTTTTCAGTTAGAATTAATAGAACTATTGGTTCAGAAATAGCTATTAATCCCCCCATTATAGGAAATATAAAAAATGATGTAGTGATAACAGCTCTTTGAGTCATAGATTTTATTTTTAAAGGAGTATCTTGATTTAAAGCTAAAGCTGGAAGTAGAACAGTTTGGATAGTACTAGATATGTTACTAGTAATAAAATATGGAAAGTTAGCTCCCTTGTCATAAAAGCCTAATGTTTCAGCTGAGAACTTTTTGGCTATTATTAATCCTCTTAAATTTGCATAGATAGTTGATATGAAATTGGCAACCATCAACTTCCATCCAAAAGAGTAAAGGACTTTAACTTTACTTAATGAAACATTTTTAGTGAATTTTATTTTTGCTGGGAAAGCTAAAATAATTGTCATTGCCAATCTACGAACAAGTTGTTGATAGACAAGAGCCCACACTCCAAAGCCTAAGTAGGCTAAAACGATTCCAATGATTCCCGATAATATAGTTGCACTAGTATTGCAAATAAAGATTACTTTGAATTGCATCCTTCTCGACAAGATGGCTGTCTGTACTGTTGTCAAAGAACCAATAATTAAAGATGTCGATAAAACTCTTATAACCTTAATCAAAATTGGATTGCTGTAGATATCAGCAATATAAGGAGCTGAAAAATATAGTAAAAGATATAAAACTATAGAAATCAGTAAACTCAAATAAAAAATGGA
>Ga0265293_10012421_pt1 | contig 11310 bp, 11 predicted proteins | sample Munlanlewell138R_FD_192505 | JGI IMG/M metagenome (GOLD analysis project Ga0265293, IMG submission 192505) | Leachate microbial communities from a municipal landfill in Southern Ontario, Canada - Leachate well 138R | ecosystem: Engineered > Solid waste > Landfill > Unclassified | place: Canada... | reverse complement strand
ACTCAAGGCATTGTGCAGATCTAGGTTTGCTATCTGAAATGGCGTCCCTACAGGACTCAGACCTTTGTGGTTGTGTGTTTTCTATCTGAAATATCGTCCCTACAGGACTCTTAGCTATTGTGTAGCTGTAGCTTGCTATCTGAAATATCGTTCCTATGGGACTCTGGCCGTTGTGTAGCTATAGCTTACTATCTGAAATTCCGTCCTGGGAACTCGGATTAGAAGGACATTAATGCTGGAATCATGAATCTTAACTGCCAAAAGTATAAATTAAAATACATAGGTATAGATGATAGCTAAGATATTATCATAAAGTTTATTATCAAAAGAGTGACTCGACATTTTAGGGCAATGCCAGGACTCTGGTTAACTGGCTTTGCTTTGGACTTGCAGCTAACTCGTTTTTGACTCGAGTCCACTCGAGGCTTCGAGTCAGCTCGAGTTAAAAACGAATTAAAATCAAATGTATGGCAAAGGGTGTGAGGCAGTATGGAGTTAAAAGCACTGAAATATACTTTGAATATTCTCATAATTTTGAGAGTGCAGGCATTCTCCCTAAAAAATCAAATTATGGTATCCATATAGGTATAAATAAACGCACTATAGCTGCTATATGTGTCTATAATATATCATTTTTTGACTTGAATAAATATGAACCATAATCACAGCTTAGAAAAGCTATAAAACGAGCCCCATGGGACGTAATTTTAGATATCAAAGAAAAGCTACACAAGGGTTTGAGTCCGATCAGAACATAACTTTAGACAGCTAACCACGTCCAAACTATAATCAATCCTCTGTAAAAATTGGGGGAATGCCTGCGAGAATTCTCTTGACACTGCATCAAAGCCCCAAATAATGCAATCAGAGTTAAAAAAGGAGATAAGAACATCGAGTAATTTTGCTCAAAAATTCAGTGAGAATAAGGAGATCTGAATGTATTGTACGAATTGTGGAAATTCGGTAGATGTCAATGCAATTGCGTGTATGAAATGTGGAGCTAATCCCAAAATTCACAGAAAGTATTGTGGTAATTGTGGTAACAGCGTAAACGATAATGCTGAAGTCTGCACAAATTGCGGAGTAGCCTTACCTTCTTCTATGCACGCGCAGGGGAGTATGGCAATGGGACAAAAAGATTGGCTTACCACGCTTTTATTATGTATCTTTTTGGGAGAATTTGGCATACACCGTTTTTATACCGGGCACACGGCTATAGGTGTGGTGCAACTGCTGACTTTGGGAGGATGTGGAATCTGGGCATTGATCGATCTGATTACTATCATTACAAGTAGCTTCAAAGATGCACAAGGATATCCGCTCTACAAGAAATAAAGAGATATTGCTCTTTTTAATCTTCTGGACTTCGATCGCAATCATTGCGCTGGCCTTGATATTGCTTCCGGTTGAGAGTATTGCTTTCGGGCATAATCTTTGTATACACAAAGCCATCACGCACAAATCCTGTCCCGGCTGCGGCATGACCAGAGCTTTTGCAAGCTGCCTGCAGGGGAATATCCGGCAGGCTATAGACTACAACCGATTGATTATAATAGTTTTCCCTCTCATGGTCTTTATCTTGCTGAAAAAACTCTATTCAGACCTGCATAGACTATTCAGACCATCCTGGCCAGAGCTGCCCGTTCTAAGACCAAAAAGCGAGGCAGATTAACTAAAGTAAATCAGATAATGCTAAAAACCATATAAAAGGAGAACGATATGTTTTGCAGTAATTGCGGCAAAGAGATTGATGACAATGCTGTTGTTTGTATTCACTGTGGAGTATCCACAAAGGCCGGTGGGGCAGGTGGAGCTATGCAAGAAGACGGGGAACTGGGCTGCCTTTTGGGTGGACTATGCTTCCTTTTCCCGATCGTGGGCTTGATTTTATACTTAGTTTGGAAAAACGAGATGCCAAATAAAGCCAAGCAAGCTGGGAAATGGGCTTTGATCGGATTTATCGTAAGCATGGCAATTTCTATCATCTATGGAATCATTATTGGAGTTGCGGCTACAACTTATTATTAACCATAGCTTTTAGCCTGTCTTGATTTCAAAATACGAAGCCTTCATTTTAGTAAGCTAAGCTGCAGATCGATGCTGCTGGCATAAGGCTCTTTCAAGCCTTGCCGCAAGCTAAGTTCACACTTGCCAAAGGGGAGCTTATAGGCCGCTTTGCCTTCGATCCTGATAGCATTGCGTCCCAGGGATTCATAGCCCATATCGCTGTCATTGGGTACGATCATACTGAAATTTGCGCTGTTCCAAATGGTGTATGCCAGCTTTAGATGCCAGAGTTCATTCCGATAGCCAAAGCTGTGATGCCACCAGGACCCTGAGGAAAAGGCCGCCTTTTTTTCCTGGTAGTGATAGCGAGCGGAAAAGGCGATCTCCCAGGCATCTTTGATCTGCTGTGAAGCCCCGATCTGAAAGCGGTAATGTAAGGGGATGCTGCTTACGTAGCTGCTGTCTATAGCGCTCAGAATCTGGCGATCAATCAGCTTGAGGCTGCCCTGCAGGAAGCTATCCCGATCGCGATAGCACAGCCGGATGCTGCTATGCGAGAGCCAGTCCGGATCTGCAAGAGAGCCCAATCTGCGACACAGCACTGCGCCTGCGTCCAGCTTCAGGTGAGGGAAAAGCTGTATCGAGGCTTCGGCGCTGATCTCTTCTCTTTCATCCAGCTTGCTGAGGCGGAAAGGCTGCGCGGCATAAGCCGGACTTTGATATTTATCGATATAGCCATAGCGCCATCTCTGCCAGAATATGCCGCTCTGCATCTGCCACTCTGTCTTTAACGATGCCCTGCCTTTTTGGAGAGCGCTTTCCATGCTGAGCTGATGTTCTCCCAAAGATGCCTGACCAAAGAAGCTGCAGACTTGCAAGAGCGAATCCTGGCCAGCCTTTGCAAAACCCCGATCATAGCGCTGCTGGTAAAGCAATGCGCCCAAATGATATCCATCGCTTGCATACCAGAGCGCCACAGAGCCAATCTCCTCTTTACTGCTGCTTAAGTATTCACGTTTGGACTTTGGCATAACGCTGATCTTGCCATCTGTGAGCTTTACGGCCCTTTGCAAGCCAGAGGCTATCACCAGCATAGACCAATTCTTGTAGGTCAGATTCAGAGCCAGACCTTGCGGGGAATAGCTTTGGGGATGCGGGGGATTCAGAAGACGGGGTGCAGAGCTGGCTCTGGCAAAGACCAGGCCCTCGCCGAGTTCGCTGCGGAAATTTCCGATGATGATCCGGTTGTAAAACTTCGCCTGTAAATTGCCATAGATTTCTTCTTTGGATTTTATTCCGCCTCTGATAGCGATATTCCTTTGTTCCAGCCGCAAATGGCTGAGCAAATAGCTATCATCCCGCTGATAAACGCTGATTTTGGCAGCCATATCAAAGGGCAGCAGGCTTTGGTAAATATCCTCGGTAGCGAGGTCTGCCCCATCGAGATAGAGCAGCTCTGGCAGGCTAATGATATCGGGGGCGGTGTCTTGTGCGTATATGGGGCTTATGCTAAAACAAAGCAGCAAAAGGATTGGGAGTTTCACCAAAAAACTTCCAGAGCAATGGCATGGCTGGCATCGAGCTTGGGATGGGTGCGGATGGCATATAGCAGGCTCCAGCTATCTACGCTGACTTTGAAGCCTGCGCCAAAGCGGCTGTCTTCGCTTTGCCAGGAGCCATACAGGCTTAAATATTGGTTTAACTTTGTGTCTATGCCCACCCGGATTTTATCCTGATAGTTCATGCTGTGGAAATATCCCAGAGCTGCCCGGATGTCTGGACTCAAGAATCCCATCACGCTGAGGCTGCCCTCCTGTTCATCCTGATCTATACTCAGCATTTTCAGCTCTGCGGCAAGGTGTTTGTACTCATAGCGCAAGCCCAGATCGTAGCTAAAGCAATACTCTGCATCGGAATCCTGTATAGCGTCATAGAGCAAATGGCCCGTAGCTCCAAAGCTGAGGCCTTCGTAGCAGTAATTCAGATTCAGATAGGGATTGTGCGAAGCGTAATCCTGATGATGTAAATATGTGTTGCCCAGGGCAAGATGCAAGTCGCCTCTGGAGATGGCGTTATGCACAGAAAAAACATTGATTCCAGCGGCAGCAAAGGGGCGATGGTAAGAAAAGCAAAGCCCGGACACCTGCATCACAGGAGAAATGGCGTAATCCGCTACAGAATCTGAGATTATACTGAGCCCGCTGAGGGCAGTAGCGGAAGCTGAGCTGGAAAAACAAAACGCCAAAAGGGGCACTGACATCAGGACTATCAATAGCAGCGCCCGCTTCATAATTCAAATATTAATACAGGGTTATCTCACTTTCAGGATCAAAGAAATGAGCCTTTGCCATATCCACAGTTACGGGCAGCTCTTTACCCATTTGGGGTAGTTCTTTGGGATCAAAGCGGGCTACAAAGCTGTATTTAGCGGTTTTCAGCACTACGTGGAATTCATTGCCGAGGGGTTCTACCAAGTCGCAGATCGGGGTAAACTTCTGGGGAGATTCGGCCATGCTGTCATGCCTTGCATCGTAGATATCTTCCGGACGGATGCCCATGATAATCTCTTTGTTCTCATAGTCTGTGAGCTTTTTCTGCTGATCCTCTGAAAGGCTAAGCTGATAGTCTGTGCTATCGAAGGCAAGCGCACCATCTTTGCGGATCAATTTACCAGGGACCATATTGATGGCGGGGCTTCCTATGAAACCGGCTACAAAGATATTGGCAGGATGATTGTAGATATTAAGCGGCGTATCAATCTGATGAATAATGCCGTCTTTCATTACTACAATGCGGTCTGCCATAGTCATAGCCTCTACCTGATCGTGCGTTACGTAGATCATGGTAGTCTCCAAAGTCTTATGTAGCTTTATGATCTCCGCACGCATGGCTACACGCAGCTTGGCATCGAGGTTGGATAGGGGTTCATCAAAGAGGAATACTTTGGGATTGCGCACTATAGCTCTGCCCAGAGCCACTCTTTGCCGCTGGCCTCCGGAAAGCTGGCCGGGCTTGCGGGTCATCATGCTTTCTATGCCCAAAAGAGCCGCAGCGGCTTCCACTTTCTTATTGATCTCTGCTTTGGGTTCTCTTCTCAGTTTGAGCGCAAAGGCCATATTTCCATGAACCGTCATGTGTGGATATAGGGCATAATTTTGGAAAACCATGGCAATATCACGTTCTTTGGGCGGTTTGTTATTTACCAGATTGTCGCCGATATAGATATCTCCGCTGGAGATATCTTCCAAACCGGCGATGAGGCGTAAGACTGTGGTTTTCCCGCAACCAGAGGGACCCACCAGGACCATAAACTCCTTGTCTTCAGCCACAAAATTCACATCTTTCACGGCATGAAAGCCGTTGTCATAGTACTTGTTCAGGTTCTTTACTACTATCTTTGCCATGGCAAACTCCTTTGAGGAATAAGAATTCTAAATCTATAATAAATGTCAAGCATGAAATTTCTCAGGTCTGGACGGATACTGCGTTGCGCCCGGATTCTTTGGCTTCATACATCGCGACATCGGCTTTATCGATGTAGCCACTTAAGTTTTTGAGCTTGACATTATCTTGGAAGCTGTTACAATATGCACCGATGCTCACGGTGATCTTAATCTGCTTTCTTTGGTAGTTGAATACACGGTTCTCGACCTTTTTACGGAAGCTGTTCATCATCTCTTCGCAATATTGAGGATTGGTATCAAAAAGTACTATCAAGAATTCATCTCCGCCATAGCGGACGATTATATCACTATGGCGAAATGTTTGGGAGAGCATTTCACCTAAGGTCTTTAAGATGTAATCCCCTGCTATATGGCCATATTTATCGTTTACGCTCTTGAAATAATCGATATCAATGATAGAAAAACAGACCGGGACATTGTGCCGGGCTGCCAAAGCCAGGATCGGCAGGAGGTTGTTATCCATAAAGCGTCGGTTCCGCAGCCCGCTCAAAGGATCTGTAAGCGAAAGCTCTCCTACCTCCCGATAGAGGTCTTCTATCTTCTCAAAGTTCATCTGGAGGTTTTCCACATAGCTGTTGTTGCGCAGACTGGTCTGATTTGACAGATTCAGCAACTTATCCTCCACGTAGTTCATGCTAAGCTTGTAATCCTTGGGGTCACTATGTGTTCTCAGGTATTTTGAGATTTCGATCAGACGTTCCCAGCATTTATGCAGATAGTAGTTCGAAGCTTTGAAGCTAAGGATGGAATCGTGAAATTGCTCATTGAAACCACTGAGATAGTTTCCCGCAAAAAAGTGCAAGGAATGCATCTGTCTGGAATTCAGAATCGTTTCGGATATCTTGATCAAGTCCTGATAGTAACGCATCCTTTCCGCCGGAGAGACCTGTTTGTCATCCAAAAGGAAGAGCTCGTATCCTACTCTTGCCATATTAAGGCTTTCCGTCCCACGGATTTTCTCATAAAGATTGTAGAGCAGAGCTTTGTAGTATTTGCTGGATTTAAACCAGGACAAGGTAAACAGCCAGCTTGTCAGCAGAAAGAGAGTAGCTTCACGGCTTCCAATATTCCAGACCCGGATGGTCAATTCCAGCAGTAACTTCATCTTTGATCTGGTTTCACCGTGAGCACCCAGGATACCCACCCTGCTAAGCTGGTACATCACATAAAAGCAAAGCGGACTGGAATCTACTTGCTCTAACAGCTCTTCAACCATACGTTGGGCAGCATCCTCATAAGATATTTCTGAATAAACAAATAGCAATTGCAGGCGATCAAAGAACTTGATAGAGTCCGTATCTTTCTCAAAATATGGCCTCAGGATTTCCAGACCTTCATCATAAAAACGGGAGTTCGGCAAGATGGGAAGGTGGTTGATGATACGAAAGAACTTATATAGCTCGCTATGATTCTGCTCTTCTTGAGATATGATAAATTCGAAAGCTGCATCAAAAAATACCGCAACCGAGGCCAGAAAGTCATCGTCTAAGCTGTTTTGTTTAACCTGGGCAGATACTGTCTGAATCAGCTTTTCTATCTGCTGATTCCTATTCCGATTGTCGGGTTTAAAAAAATCATGAACCAAGCTGCGAATCTCGTTGACATATTCGGGTTTCAGCTGGCTCATGCCAGCAAGATCAAAAGCCATTACTCAGACTCCTTTGCCGGTACAAAACGGAAGACTTTTTCATCCGGTTTGATAAGGCCAAATTGTTCTCGGGCGGCTTTTTCGGCAGCATCGGGATCTGTCTTCAGACGCATATTGTCCTGGGCCAGAGAATCATTTACAGCTTTTAGATGCCTTGCATCAGCTTCCATATTCTCTACCTTTTTTCGCAAAAGGTAAGCATTGCGGGCGCTGTTTCTGCCCAGCACTGAAATCCATAAAAATAAAAAAAGAATACACAGCAGATATATATACCAGACTATCTTTGGAACCTGCTTCCCTTTTGATTTCATCTCATTAACCTCCTGGCGATAAAAGACTTGTGAATATCTATGGCTTGAGTGGGGCAAAGCTCGTGACAGCACATACATTTGATGCACTTATCTTTGTCCACTCGCGGAAATCCATCCGACTGCCAGGCTATAGCTTGAACAGGACAGCTTTTCACACAAACCCCACAGCGCACACAGCGCTCGCTGACCCTTGGGTAGTAATAATAAACTTTCTTGAAGGCATAGCGTAGAGTTCTGGGCATATACTTCAAGCCTTCTTTGCGCATTTTGACGAAGCCGATATCCACATCCGGAATCTGATGGTTGAGAAAGCTATGCGGCACCAGTATCCTGGAAGGCAGGATTCCCTCTTTGTGTAAAGCACCCCATAGATATGGCACATCTTTTATTTTGAAGCCCATCATCTGAGCTGCGATGGTATCCAGAGCCGGTATGTTATCCGAGCCCATCAAGAGCCCGAAATTCTTGAGCTTGCCAGCCGAAGGGCCGTTGCCATCCATACCCACTATCCCATCAATGATGCTATAGGTGATCTTCACGTGGCTCAGGCTGTAAAGCGCCAAAAGCAGCTCGGCAAAACTCTGAGTATCCGGATTCAGCCTATGATAATCGCTTTTAATCAAGCCAGGGATAAGCCCATACAGATTCTTCAAGGCTCCGGTAAAAGCCATCAGTGAATGCGTTTTGTATTTAGCCACGTTAATTACTATGCCGCATTGAAATAGCACTTCCGAGATTTTCACGGGAATTCCGTCGTATTTCATTTCCCGATAGCCCGAAGTGGAGAGATTGATTAGTTTGATGGGATATCTTTCCGCCAGGTCCTGCCAGCCGCAGGTCTCCCAAACCTTTTGTACAGATACGGTTCCTCCGGGACTGTCCCCCACCCAGACTTCCTTTTTTTGCTCCAGGAAGTAGCGGATGATGGCTTCCAGGACTATGGGATGTGTGGTTACGGCTTGCTCCGGAAGATACGCTCCCAGCGCATTTGGTTTGATCAAGACCCGTTTACTGCGCTTGAGCTTTGGGTCTCTCAGGTCGTCAAACCACTGCCTCACCGCATCTTCTATGATAGGAAGGTCGTAGCTGTCTATGGCCCGGATCTGCACTTTTGGCTGTTTCATTCGAACTTCAGGAAATCTTTACGCTTAAAGGAACTCAGGTACAGGCTGAGGCTGAGATTGAGCTGAGTAGTCTTACTCTCTGAAGCCACAGCGGTGAGCGCAGAGAGATTGATGCTGCCATCCCGGAAGAAGTAGCCCAGTCCAATGCTGATAAAGTGTTGCGAATTGTCTTCCACAGGTAGAGTGCGGGCTACATCGTCCCAAAAGATCGAGGTATCCGGATGAGCGATGGTATTTTCCGGAAGCAGCACTTGCCCATCCCACACATTTGATTTATAGAAATATCCCCCACGCAGGATTTTGTTACCACTGCGGCGTTCTGCGCCCAGATGGACGCTGTAGCGATCCTTATAGTTATCGTCTATAGCGGAATCCTGGCTGTATCTGAAGTCTGAGGAAAAGCGGTAAATGTCTTTGGTAAAGCTCAGTCCCGCACTGGCCTCCAGAGGAAGCAGGATATCATACTGGGCATATCTTAAGTCCCAATCCAGCTTTGTGGGCATAATCATCGAAACCCCGATAGACCTGCCTTCTGTATGATATAAAATTCCAGGCTGGACCCTGAGGGTGTATTTGTACTCCCGGAGGCGGTCGTAGGTTCTTAAGAATATCACATCATCCAGATAGTGGATTTGATTGTGCAGCGAGATTCCCAGATTCAGCTGATCTAAGACCTGGAAATTTGCGCTGCCACTGAATTGATGCAAATAGTAAGTGGGATAGCGGGTTACCAGGTCTCCCCCTTGATTGATACTGATCGAAAAATCATCCAGCACCAGGGATTTGGGAATGCTATAAGTGATTGCAGTGGCAAGATTTTGCCCAATGGGAAAGCTAAGGCCAAAGAGCCCAATTGGCGTGGGCGAGCTGTACCGGCTCTGATAAATGAGGCCATACGCATTAATCGGAGGTTTGATATTTAGCTCTGTAAAGACCCTGGCCGAATCCACCATCATGCTGGCGGGATTCAGCAAAGCCCCTTGCGCCGTACCCAACAAGCCGGTTCCGGTATAGCCGCGTCCGGCAGCTTCCACCCCCAGGTAATTCAGGGAAAAGGCCTCGTACATGGGATTCATATATTGCGGCGAAGGAAGCACATACAGGGTGTCTGCACTTTGTGCGCCCAGGGCTGATACCAGCACCAGGCAAAAGATCAAAAGACGCAATCTCATATTCTATCTCCTAAATCTTGATCACATATCTATTTTGAAGGTTTGATCGCGCTCTTTACCCACGGAGACCACCTTTACCGGCACCTCCAGCAGGTCTTCGACCGCTTCCAGATAGATTTGGGCATTAGCAGGCAAAGCCTCTTTGCTGCGCACACCGGTGATGTCTTCTTCCCAGCCCTGGAGCGTGACATACTGCGGCTCTACCTTGCTGAGCTCCAAAGGATGAGCGGGAGGAGTGATCAGGACTTTTCCATTTAGTTCATACCCCACGCAAATCTTCAATTCCTCGAGACCGGAAAGCACGTCCAGGAGCGTAAGCGCAATGCCATCCAGGGTATTCAACCGAGCGCTGTAAGCTCCCAGCACGGCATCAAAATGGCCAATCCGGCGGGGTCTGCCTGTGGTAGAACCAAATTCATTGCCTTGCGCACGTATCTGATCTGCCAGGGGGCCATGAATCTCTGTAGGAAAAGGGCCCTCGCCCACACGGGTAACATAAGATTTGAAGACTCCCAGCACTTCATCCAGAAGGCGGGAGGAAAATCCGCTGCCGATGCCCACTGCATCCACTATCGTATTCGATGAAGTTACATAGGGATAGCTTCCCCAGGAGCGGTCTAGAAGAGTGCCCTGAGCACCTTCAAAGATAATCCTGGCTCCGCTGAGATAGGCATCACTAAGTATGGTCTCTATCGACCCGCAGTATTTTTCCAATACCTGCCAGGCTTCATCCAGCTGAGCCATGACCTCTTTGAGCGCCTTACTATCAAGGCTTTGTCCATGATAATCGTAGAGCTCTTTGATGCGCTGTTTCAGATAGGCGGGATGTCCCAGGTCTCCCAGCCGGATTCCTGTGCGGGCTGTCATATCCGCATAAGCAGGCCCGATCCCCCGTCCTGTGGTTCCGATTTTGGCGGAAGCCAGACGCTCCTCATTGACCGCATCCAATTCCTGATGCAGAGGAAGCACCAGCCCCACCTTTTCATCTATAAAAAGACGTTCGTCAAATTTCAAACCTGAGGCTTCCAGCCCCCTGATTTCATTCACCAAGCCAAGCGGATCGATTATCATTCCACAACCGATCATACACTTCGTTCCAGGATACATTATCCCCGAAGGCACCGCATGAAAAACATATTTCTTGCCTTCCACCACTATGGTGTGCCCGGCATTACTTCCACCTTGAAAACGAACCACATAGTCGGCTGTATCTCCAAGATAGTCAACTATTTTCGCTTTCGCCTCATCTCCCCACATACAACCCAAAATCGCTATTGCAGACATTATCATCTCCAGTTTTCTTTAGATTTTCAAAGTATTATGCGAAAGCTCTTTTGTCAATGTAAATCTTGCTGGCATTCCCCCATTTTTTTTAGAACCTAATTTTCATCTGGTCTCGATCACGCCTTTCCTGTATATTTGGCCGTCGTTTATACTGGATAAACAGCGTGATACAAATAGCGATAACCTCAGCTATCCTATAATAAACGAATTCCTTGGTCTTGTATCTGTCTGATTTAGTGTACTGAATGATTTTGGGGAAGCCAGCCTCCAGGATATGAATATTATTCTTGCATTTATAGA
>Ga0265293_10012420_pt1 | contig 11312 bp, 4 predicted proteins | sample Munlanlewell138R_FD_192505 | JGI IMG/M metagenome (GOLD analysis project Ga0265293, IMG submission 192505) | Leachate microbial communities from a municipal landfill in Southern Ontario, Canada - Leachate well 138R | ecosystem: Engineered > Solid waste > Landfill > Unclassified | place: Canada... | reverse complement strand
CTTCAGAAAGAATATCCATCAGCTTTTTTTGTGCTTTTTCCGCTTCCTTCATATATTTCTCAGGAATCTCTTCAACACAATAATTGGTACCCAAAGAATCAATAGTATATGAATAAGCTTTCATCTGAACGATGTCAATAATGCCCTGGAAATCTCCTTCTTTTCCCCAGGGTATCTGTGTAACTAATGGTATGGCAGAGAATTTTTCCTTAATCATCTTAATTGTTCCATAAAAATCTGCACCGGTGCGGTCCATCTTATTGATAAAAGCAATTCTAGGAACCTGATATCGATCAGCTTGATGCCATACGGTCTCAGTCTGTGGCTCTACCCCACCTACAGCACAGAAGACTACAATAGCCCCATCTAAAATTCTTAGAGAACGCTCAACTTCAACTGTAAAGTCTACATGGCCTGGCGTATCTATAGTATTAATTTGATAACCTTTCCAGAAAGATGTAGTAACTGCAGAGCTTATAGTGATACCTCTTTCTCTTTCCTGAGGCATCCAATCCATAGTTGCTGTACCTTCATGAACTTCACCCATCTTATGCACTCTGCCAGTATAATACAAAATCCTTTCAGTAACAGTAGTTTTACCGGCATCAATGTGAGCCATAATACCTATATTTCTTACTTTTTGTAGACCATTTGAGTTTAACATGGAATATTTGTTCTCTATTTCTTCTTTAATATATTTTTTAAAGTTGTTTCGTTTTGTTTTCTCTTTAATAATCATAACAAATAAAATATTTTACCAACGATAATGTGCAAAAGCTTTGTTGGCTTCTGCCATTTTATGGGTATCTTCTCTTTTCTTAACAGAAGAGCCTGCTCCCTGCGAGGCATCAATTAATTCTGCTGCCAGTTTTTCTGAAAAAGGTTTTCCAGTTTTGCTTCTACTATAATTTATTATCCATCTCATAGCTAAAGTAACTCTTCTTTCAGGAGAAACTTCGATAGGGACCTGATAACTTGCCCCTCCAACTCTTCTGGATTTAACTTCTAAGATGGGCATTACATTATCCATTGCCTGATTAAAAACTTCTAAAGAATCTTTCTTGGTCCTTTCCTTCACAATATCCATAGCACCATAGAATACCTGCCGGGCAACACTTTTCTTCCCATCCCACATAATATGATTAATAAACTTTGTTACCCTCTTATCTTTATAAACAGGGTCTTCTTTTATTGCGCGTTTGATTGCTTTTCTTTTTCTAGACATTACTACCCACCTCTATTAAGCTTATTTTAAAATTATGAATCATCCATTTAATATAATAGAAAAATCTATAATTAATTCTTGGGTCTATCAGTTCCATATCTGGAACGGCTTTGTTTTCTACCCTCTACTCCAGTAGCATCCATAACACCACGTACTATATGGTATCTAACACCGGGTAAATCTTTTACTCTGCCACCCCTAATCAACACAATAGAGTGTTCCTGCAAGCTATGTCCAATCCCGGGAATATAGGCAGTAACCTCTATATTATTAGTCAATCTCACTCTGGCTACCTTTCTTAAAGCAGAGTTAGGTTTCTTCGGTGTAATGGTCCACACACGAGTACATACACCCCGTTTTAATGGTGAGCCTTTTAAAGCCGGAGTTCCAGATTTTTTTAATACTTTTTTTCTTCCTTTTTTTACTAACTGATTAATTGTTGGCATTTCTGTACCACCTTCTTAAAGTAATGATAGCCTGCTAAAATACTTAAACATTTTAACAACATCATTCAATGATGTCAATAAATATTTTCATTTATCATTAATTTTTATCAATATTTTCTTCTGGTTTGTCAATAATATTATTGTTTTGTTGCTCAATAATATTCTCTTCCTTACTCTCTTCCAGAGTTTCTCTCTCTAATTCTTCTTCATATTGAGAGGTTATTTCAACATCCCTGTATCTTGATAAACCAGTCCCAGCTGGTATCATGTTTCCAATAATTACGTTTTCTTTCAATCCAAACAGGTAATCAACTTTTCCTTTAATTGAAGCATTTGTTAAAACATGGGTAGTTCTTTGAAAAGAAGCCCCGGACAAAAAGCTTTCAGTCGACAAAGAGGCCTGGGTTATTCCCTGTATAATAGGCATTCCTACTGCAGGTAACTTTATCCTCTTCATAAAACCAATATTTTCCATTAGCAAAATAGATTCCTGTAGACTGTGCTCAGTTCTGTACATAATTTGCTCAATATTTTGTTGAAAGAATAAATTGGCATTATTCTTGGTGATTTTCTCACCAGCTGAAATTAGTATTTTACCAGTATTGTCATCAATAATATCTTGGGCAACTATCTTTCCAACAAGGTTATGGTAGATATAGTCCAGTGTTCTTCCTTCTAAAGAAAAGAAATGACCATCTTCTAAAGGAATATCACTAATCCCTGCTGAATATGCTTTTCTGATAATATTCTTACTTACCAGTTGCCCCATATCAGCAATAACATTTCCCGTTTTAGAGTCTTTTAATTCCTCACCCAATTTTTTTCCTATTACATCATCTTTGGTGTAGCTTAATAGATTCTCCTTAATATTAACCTCTTTTATATCACTCCAAACAACTATTTCTTTATTCTGGCTACCTAATATGCTTTCTATATCATTTTCATTTAAAATTGTATTGGCAGGAACTATAATATTCTGTCCATCACGATCTTTGATATCTTGAGCAACCATCTTCCCAATTAATTTAGTTTTAATACCAGGATTAAAAATGCTAATCCTTGTAACACCATTTTTTACCAATTCAAGAGCTGTTTCCCTTGTTATTTTACTTCCGATAAGTTTTTGCAAATCGAGTTTATCAGATTCACTTTCTTCATTACTTTTAATGGCTGTACTACCATTTGAGATATTATCGATAAGAATATGGTCTTTAATGCGTTCAACAAAATTAATCTCTCCTTGAACAATATTATCTAAATTGCCCTGCTCATCAAGAATTTCAAAGCTTTGACATTCTAAATTCTCAATTTTTTTAATAATATTCTCATCAATAAGGGTATTTTCAGCAACGATATTTTCATTTTTATTACCTGTTAAACAATTAACCAGGGTTTTATTTAAGAGTAACTCCCTATTTCTATTTCGAATTTCTTCATTTTCTTGGGCTACTTTCTTATTAGCCTGTTCAAAATCTGAAACATATACCAGCTCTCCAGAAAGCAAATCAGAGTCGCGTGATGACCTTACATATATTTTATTTAGACGGGCAATCTGCCTTACAATCACCTCAATATGCTTATCATTGATGGTAACTCCCTGTGAACGATAAACTTCCTGAACTTGTTCCAGAAGGTATTTTTGAACAGCCTTAATACCCTGTATTCTTAAAATATCGTTTGGATCAATGAATCCGGTAGTTAATTTTTGACCAGCACTAATTTCTTGTCCTTCTTCCACCACAATTCTTAAATCCTTAGGAATTGAATAGACTTTATTTTTAGTTTCTTTATTCTTTCCAGATGTAACTTCTGCCTCGGGTTTAATAACAATATCTTTTCTAAATGTTTCAGGCTCATCTTTTATTTGGTCAACAAATCCGTTTATCTCACTTATAATAGCCTGTTTTTTTGGTTTTCTTACTTCAAATAGCTGTTCAACTCTTGGTAAACCTAAAGTAATATCTTCACCTGTGATTTTGATTCCACCGGTATGGAAAGTCCGCAATGTTAGCTGTGTTCCTGGTTCGCCAATAGATTGAGCAGCAATTGTTCCAACTGCTTCACCAATAGTCACCATTTTACCAGTTGCCAAATCTTTACCATAACATTTTACACAAATACCCTGTTTAGAGGCACAGGTTAGGGGTGAACGAATCATAACTTCTTTTATGCCTGAATCAGCGATTTTTTTGGCTATTTTTTCATCAATTATTTCACCTTTAAGTATAATTGTTTCACCACTATCATTGTCTAAAATATCCTCCTGGGCTACTCTTCCAACTATCCTTTCTTCTAACTTTTCAATGATATTACCATCTTCCTGAATATCAGAAACGATTACACCATCATTAGTCCCGCAATCTTCCTCGGTAATGATAACATCCTGTGCCACATCGATTAATCTTCTGGTCAGGTAACCTGATTTAGATGTTCTAAGGGCTGTATCTGCCAGGCCCTTTCTAGCTCCATGAGTTGAGATGAAATATTCTAGACAGGACAGCCCCTCTCTAAAATTAGAACGTATAGGAAACTCGATTATTTTTCCAGAAGGATCAGCCATTAAACCTCTCATACCGGCTAATTGACCAATCTGTCTTCTGCTTCCACGAGCACCTGAGTCAGCCATCATATAAAGTGGGTTGAAGCTTCTAAGATGACTTAAAATAGCAGTTACAACTTTATCAGCTGCATCGGTCCAGGCATTAATAATTTTTTCTACTCTCTCTTCTTCCATAATTAAACCATAGTTGAATTGTTCCTTAATTTTAGCAACTTCAATTTCTGCTTCTTCTAATATTTTTTCTTTTTCAGATGGAATCTCTAAATCTATAATTCCAATAGTCACACCAGATTTAGTAGCAAAGTTAAAGCCCAATTCTTTTATATCATCTAGGCATTTTACAGTAATCTCCTGGCCGTACTGACGATAAAGGTAGGAGATAATCCTGGCTAATGCTTTCTTGGTGATGGTAAGGTCAACAAATTTCATATCTTCAGGCAAAACCTGGTTAAATATGACACGGCCAATTGTTGTTTCTTCAATATTATCTTTAATTCTTACTTTGATGGTAGCATGAACATCTACATACCCCTCTTCTTGTGCCCTAATAGCCTCTTCTGGATTGGCAAATATTTTGCCTTCTCCTTTTGTTCCCTTCACTTTCATGGTTAAATAATAACATCCCAGGATTATATCTTGAGATGGCAAAGCTATAGGGATGCCATTCGCAGGTGATAGAACATTGTTGGTGGCTAACATTAGCATTTCTGCCTCGGTCTGCGCCTCTGTAGACAAAGGAACATGTACTGCCATCTGGTCACCATCAAAATCAGCATTAAAAGCAGGGCAAGCTAAGGGGTGGAGCTGAATGGCATTGCCTTCTACCAATACCGGTTTAAAAACCTGAATACCGAGCCGGTGTAATGTTGGAGCCCTGTTCAATAAAACAGGGCGGTCTTCAACAATTTCCTGTAATATATTCCATATTTCTGGAGATTCCTGTTCAATCAACTTTTTGGCAGTTTTAATATTGTGGGCTAATTTTCTTTTAACTAAATGGTGCATTACAAATGGTTTAAATAATTCTAAAGCCATTTTTTTAGGAATTCCACATTGATCTAATTTTAATTTAGGTCCAACGACAATTACCGAACGACCAGAATAGTCAACCCTCTTACCTAATAGATTCTGTCTGAATCTGCCTTTTTTCCCTTCTAATAAATCACTCAATGATTTAAGAGGACGATTGCCAGCTCCCAGTACTGCATGACCCCTTCTTCCATTGTTAATTAAAGCATCAACTGCCTCTTGTAACATTCTTTTTTCATTTTTAATAATAATATCTGGTGCACTTAACTCTAATAATCTTTTTAACCGGTTATTTCGGTTAATAACTCTGCGATAAAGATCATTTAAATCAGAAGTTGCAAATCTACCCCCTTCCAACTGTACCATCGGCCTCAAATCTGGAGGGATTACCGGCAAAACATCCAAAATCATCCATTCTGGCTTCCCATGACTTTTTCTAAAGGCTTCGATAATTTGCAACCTTTTTATCATTTTTTTAGCCTTTTGACCGGAGGAATGTTTTAGTTCTTCCCTCAACTCCATATTTAAAGAATCTAAATTAATATTTTTTAATAAATTTTTTATAGCTTCTGCACCAATTTCTGCTCTAAAATCTGAATCATAATGAGAATATAGTCTTTTTTCTAACTCTAAAATTATATCTCCAACTTTATGGCTTGTTTCACCTGGATTAATTATCACATAACAAGATTCTTCAATTGTTTGCTTTGCCATAGAAGTCCTCTTTGGCAATCCTGGTTCCTGTTCTGCCAGAAGTGTCAATTTACTCTCAGATATTAATCCATCTATTTCTATAATCTTATAAGTATTAGCACTATCCTGTTCCGAGCTTTCGTCTAAATGGATAATCTCAGGTATTTCCTCTTCTTTTTCTTCTTTAATCTCATCAGGTTCTAAATCTTCAATTCCTTCTTCTAAATCATTTTCATCATCTAAAATAACACTGGGTTCGTAGGGTAGATTCAATTCAACGGTAAAAAATAGTTTTCCAAATGTTCCCTGTAACTCCTCCAGCCTCTCAGCAGTGATGATTTCCCCAACTTTATGAGGAAATATCTTTAATTGATTAACCCTATATAGCAACTCAGCATCAAAATTAGAATTATAAGTTTTATGTATTCTAAATTCGGTTTCTGTAATAATTTTACTTTCAAAATAGTCACCGAAAGAATCGTTTTCTGTACTATCACCTATCTCTTTAATCTCATATAACTGCTCCCGCCTTCTATCTGGTGCAAAGTAAAGAATTTTTTCTAAATTTCTTGGAGAAATATTTAATAATAAAGAGAGTGGACTGGGAATACCCTTAAAATACCAGACATGAGAAACCGGGCAGGCTAACTCAATATGTCCCATCCTCTCACGCCGCGTTATTGATTTTGTAACTTCAACTCCACAGCGATCACAGATAACACCTTTATATCTGATTCTCTTATATTTACCACAACTACATTCCCAGTCTTTGACCGGCCCAAAAATCCTTTCACAAAATAACCCATCTTTTTCAGGCTTAAGGGTTCTGTAATTAATGGTTTCTGGTTTTTTAACTTCTCCATATGACCATTTACGAATATCTTCTGGTGAAGCTAATCCTATTGCAATAGCATTAATTTTTTCAGAAATTTCCAACCGAATTACCTCCCCGTTTTTAATAGCTATTAGAACTTTTTAGTTTAAATTTTAATAATATTCTTTTATTATTTTTAGCCAATTTGCCTTATAAGGTTTTATTATTAATCGGCATCATGGCAATAATTTAAATTTATCTATCTCTGGATACGTACTATATAAAGTCTAAGTCCGGCCTCTCTTTTGTATCCAGGTCTTCTTTGATTTCAATTTCCTTGCCCTCATGGTCCAATACTTTAATATTCAAGCAAAGACTTCTCAATTCTCGTATCAAAACCTTAAATGATTCTGGAATTCCAGGCACAGGAATGTTTTCCCCTTTAACGATAGATTCATATGTTTTAATTCTTCCGGTGACATCATCTGATTTAACGGTAAGTATCTCTTGTAAATTATAGGCAGCTCCATATCCCTCTAAAGCCCACACTTCCATCTCTCCAAACCTTTGACCACCAAACTGTGCTTTACCACCCAATGGCTGTTGGGTAACCAAAGAGTAAGGCCCCGTAGAACGAGCATGTATCTTATCATCTACCAGGTGAACCAATTTTAATATATAACTATAACCGATGGTAACCTTCTGATCAAAAGGTAGACCAGTTCTACCATCATATAAAACACTTTTTCCATCATTTGGCAGACCAGCTTCAATTAAAGTCCTTTCAATATCATCTTCAGTAACACCGTTAAATACCGGGGTAACAATGTTAAGACCAAGGGTTTTTGCTACCCATCCTAAATGTACTTCTAATATCTGCCCTACATTCATCCTGGAAGGAACCCCAAGTGGGTTTAAAACAATATCCACCGGTGTACCATCAGGTAAAAAGGGCATATCATTTATTGGTAATATCTTTGCAATTACACCCTTATTTCCATGTCTGCCTGATATCTTATCACCTTCAGATATCTTTCGCTTTTGGGCAATAAATACCTTAACCATTTTATTCACTCCGGGAGGTATTTCATCACCATTTTCTCTTGAAAAAAGTTTTACATCAATGACTTTTCCTCGGTCACCATGGGGAACCCTGAGTGAAGTATCCCTTACTTCCCTAGCTTTTTCACCGAAGATTGCTCTGAGCAATCTCTCCTCAGGACCTAATTCTGTCTCCCCTTTGGGAGTTACTTTACCCACTAAGATATCACCTGATTCCACCTCTGTTCCAATACGAATAATTCCATCTTCATCTAAATTAGCCAGACTGCTTTCCCCAATATTAGGTATATCAGCAGTTATTTCTTCTGGACCTAATTTTGTATCACGGGCATCATATTCGTGTTCACTTATATGGATAGAGGTGAAAGTATCATCCTGAACCAATCTTTCACTTATTACTATAGCGTCTTCAAAGTTATATCCTTCCCATGCCATGTACGCCACCAAAACATTTCGCCCTAATGATAAGAATCCCTGATCTGTATTGGGACCATCAGCAATGGGAGTATCAACAGTAACTCTTTGTCCTTCCTCAACTATGGGTCTCTGATTAATACAGGTTCCCTGATTAGAACGATGAAACTTTTTTAGATAATACTCATTTGTAACACCCTGATTATTTTTTATTACAATACGATTTGCATCAACTCTTTCCACAATACCATCTGTTTCAGCCAAAACAATTGTACCTGAATCATGAGCAACCTTTTTTTCCATCCCGGTCATTACCAGAGGCATTTCCGTTTTTACTACAGGAACTGCCTGTCTTTGCATGTTGGTTCCCATTAACGCCCTATTAGCATCATCATGATCTAAGAAAGGAATTAAACTAGCAGAAATGCTGGTCATCTGATTTGGGGCGACATCTATAAAATCAACTTCAGAAGGAGGAACAGTCATATAAACATCTCTATATCTACACGGAACATCTTCCTGAATGATTTTGTTATTCTTATCAGTCTTAATATTGATCTGGGCAATTCTATATTGATCTTCCTCATCTGCGGTAAGATAGATAATCTTATCAGTAATATGCCCATTCTCTACTTTCCTATATGGTGTTTCAATAAAACCATAATCATTTATTCTGGCATAAATACTTAATGAACCGATTAAACCAATATTAGGACCTTCTGGTGTCTCAATAGGGCAAACCCTTCCATAATGGCTGTAATGAACATCACGTACTTCAAATCCAGCTCTTTCTCTGGTTAATCCACCAGGACCAAGTGCAGATAGTCTCCTTTTATGAGTAATCTCAGAAAGAGGATTTGTCTGATCCATAAATTGTGATAATTGACTGCTGCCATAGAATTGCCTTATAGAAGCAACCACAGGTCTGATATTAATCAAAGCTTGTGGAGTCAGGGTAGTAAGATCTGGCTGAATGGTCATTCTCTCTTTAATTACTCTTTCCATTCTCACCAACCCAATGTAGAATTGATCTAACAATAATTCTCCAATTGTCTTTACTCTTCTATTTCCTAAATGATCAATATCATCAATATGACCAACCCCATAATAAAGGTTGACCAAATATCTTATAGAGGCTACTAAATCGTCTTTTGTTAATGCATTTCCCTTTTTGACAACCACCGTTGGCTGAATTTGACCAATTTTATTAATCAGCTCTAAATCCAGCACCTGACCGTTCTGAGCGACTAACTCGCCAGTCTGGTTATCAATAATATCTTCAACTAAAGAAAGGCCAATATTATTTTCATTGATACTTCCTTCTTCTGTATCAAATAAGCTGACAGTAGTCTGCTCTTTTTCGTTATAAACCGAAATTTCTTCATCGTTATTATTATAAACAAAGACCCTATCAACACTGGAATTATTAATCAATTCAGCAATTTTCTTAATAATATGTGTATCTTTTTTTACCAGTTGTTTGCCAGTAACCGGGTCATAAATAGTATTTGCAGTTGTTCTATCCAAAATCCTATTTTGAATATTAAGCTTTTGATTTACTTTATATCTTCCAACATCTGCAAGGTCATATCTTTTTGGATCAAATAACAATCTATCGAGTAATTGCCTTGTATTTCTTTCTGTAGGCGGTTCGCTTGGCCTTAGCCTTCTAAATATCTCTATCAGGGCTTCTCTCTTATTAGTGGTATTATCTTTTATTAATGTCTCCTGAATAACTTCACTACCATCGAATAAATCGATAATTTCTTCGTTGCTTTCATAGCCAAGAGCTCTTAACAGAGTAGTGGCAGGAATTTTTCTTTTCTTATCGATTCTGACATAAATCATATCATTAGTATCAAACCCAAATTCTAACCAGGAACCTCTGTTGGGAATAATTCTAAAATTGTAAAGCGACTTGTTTTCGCTGTATTCTTCAATACCATAATAGATACCTGGAGAACGTATAAGTTGATTAACAACAACTCTTTCCGCCCCATTAATTGTAAAGCTTCCGCTTTCGGTCATCAGGGGTAGTTCTCCCATAAAAACATCCTGTTCTTTTATTTCCCCGGTTTTTTTATTCAGTAAACTAATCCTTACTTCCAATGGTGCAGAATAAGTACAACCCCTTTCCCAGCACTCAAATGGGGAATATTTTGGTTCTTTGATAGAATAACTAATGTAATCAAGAACGAGATTTCCTGTAAAATCCTGAATAGGAAAGACATCTTTAAACACTTTATGTAATCCAATATCCTTTCTCTCTTCAGGCGGTATATCCTTTTGTAAAAATTTTTGAAATGACTGTTTCTGAACATCTAGAAAGTCGGGAGGTTCTATATAGTGTTTTATTTTAGAATAATCAACTATATTTAATTTTCTATTCTGCACTTTTAACACCAACCTTTTTTGAAGATTTATGCAAATTAATATAATATCATTAAAACCGTAAAAAGTCAAGAAGATACCCACTTATATTAGAAAATAGGTATCTTCTTTTTATTATTAATTTAGCTATATTTTATTTACTAGATTAAAAGACAAAAATTTAAATTAATTAACATTATTATACTAATAAATAGGTCTGCATTCTGAAATTAAATATTACCTATTTAATCTCAACAGTTGCACCAACTGCTTCTAATTTTTCTTTTAATTCCTCGGCTTCTTTCTTTTCGACTTTTTCTTTAACTGCTTTTGGTGCACCTTCAACCAGGTCTTTTGATTCTTTTAAACCTAAGCCGGTTGCGGCTCTAACTTCTTTGATTACCTTAATCTTATTTGCTCCTATTTCTTTCAATATTACATCAAATTCAGTCTTCTCTTCTTCCTGAGCAGCTGATGCTGCGCCCTGGGCAGGAGCGGCAGCTTGAGCCATCATCGGAGCCGCAGCGGTCACTCCAAATTTATCCTCTAAAGCTTTAACTAAATCTGCTAATTCTAATACTGTTAATTTTTCAATATTAGCAATAATTTCATTTACTACACTAACACTACTATCTGTATCTTTAGACACTTTTACCTCTTTTTTATCAAGAATCTCTTCTTTTGATTCTATTTTTTTTG
>Ga0265293_10012418_pt1 | contig 11314 bp, 12 predicted proteins | sample Munlanlewell138R_FD_192505 | JGI IMG/M metagenome (GOLD analysis project Ga0265293, IMG submission 192505) | Leachate microbial communities from a municipal landfill in Southern Ontario, Canada - Leachate well 138R | ecosystem: Engineered > Solid waste > Landfill > Unclassified | place: Canada... | reverse complement strand
AAAGACCTAATTGTGAAAGTCACTTATATAGCGCTGAAATAAAAAGGCTAAGAGATTATAATTCATCTCTTAGCCTTTTATCTAACTAAAAATTAATATTCCATACCATATTCAAATCCAAAATATTCTTCAAGTGTAATACTTTTTCCGTAGATATCTGCGGCTACATCCTCGCCAATATATCTAATATGCCATGGTTCGTAGCTATATCCTGTTATATCTGTTTTTTCTTTTAAGAATCTTAGTATAAAACCAAATCTATGTGCATTTTCTCTTAGCCAAATTCCTTCAACAGTTTGTTCGAATTTTTCATTTAATGAGAAATTAACACTTTCACTAGTTACATCCATTGCCAAGCCTGTTTGATGCTCACTTTGTCCTGGTCTAGCAGTTAGTTTGTTAGTTTCCTCAACACCATTTCTTTCTGCTCTATAGTTAAAAAGAAACTCTTGTCTTTCATAGGATCTATAACCTGAAGCAGCATGTAATACTACTCCTTCTTTCTCTCCTTCTTTAAAAAGCTCTTCTAAGGCCTCTGCCGCTACCTTTCTAAGATATCTTTTTTGGTCATTTCCCTCAAATGTAAAGGGTACATCGGGGATAACTAAATCATTTGGTTTATAGTCAGATTCTAAAATTCGTTCTTTGTTAACTAAGACTAATATGTCATCAGGGTTGGTAACAATCCTCTGTCCCTCATTGTTTACATAAACAGTATCTATAAGAACTTGTTTCTTTTCTTCTATAGCCCTTTTTATCTCTCCATCCCTATCCTCAAAATTACTATCACCATTACCTTTTTCATCAATAGTTTCAATAGCATCTTCAGGATTAGATTTGTCTTTCTTAGCTAATGAGTTTTCATCTACCAATGCATAGTCTCCTGTTGAATCACCTACAGTAGCAAATAGCTTGCCCTTAATCTGTGTAAATATTATTACAGAAAGGAATACTATTATGAGTCCACTAAAAAATTTTCTTCTTCTTCTTTTTCTTGAACTAGTACCTCTACTCATATCACCCATCCTTTCATACTGACCTTAAAATATACTTAAGTCTACATACCACTAATTATAGCATATATCGACATGAAAGTAAGGGTAATGGATAAACTGTAATATAATTGTTACACAAGTATTTGAAGCTTAACCCTATTTTATTAATTGCTTAATCAAATTAAATGCTCCTAAAATTCCGATAAACAAACCTGCAGAATTAATAATTAATAAAAATTGTTGGTTTTTAGCTTTACCTTTTGCCCTTATTACCCTTGTAATTGAAATTAGGTTTTTACCAGCTAGGTAAACTAAAACAGCTGTTGGATCATAACCCTTTATATACAAAAACACTGCTAATCCAATAACTAAAATCGTTATACATAGCTCAATTATTTTTCTTCTTTTGTATTTTTTTATCATTTCATTTCTAGCTTCCATATCCATAGTAGTTGTTTTTTTAGACTTAGTGTTCTTATTATTCATCTAATATCTCCTTATTCTTTAATATATCCTAATTTATCTAATACTAAATTATATCCTTCTGCGCCATAGTTTAGGGCTCTATTGATCCTGCTTATGGTTGCAGTACTTGCTCCTGTCTTTTGTTCAATTTCATTATATGTCTTATCTTGCCTCAGTAGCTTTGCTACTTCTAGCCTCTGACTAATAGATTTAAGCTCATTTATGGTGCATATGTCTTCAAAAAACCTATAGCATTCTTCTATACTATCCAGCTTTAATACTGCTTCAAACAACTCATCTAATTGCCTGTCCTTAATCTTTGGCCTATAGTCCACAAAATCACCCCTCAGCAATATAATAAACATTTTCATGTATTATTGTATTATTAATTGAGGGGTTTTACAATAAGAAGTTTCCTTGATGCGGCTTATTCTTCTCCAAGATAAGCCTTACGAACTCTATCGTCGTGTAGGAGTTCCTGTGCATTTCCTGAAAATGTGATTTTCCCTGTTTCAATAACATATCCTACATCTGCTGTTTCTAGGGCTATATTAGCATTTTGCTCTACTAATAGTACTGTAAGTCCAGTTTTTTGATTTAGTTCTTTTATGGATGTAAATATTTCTTCAACTACTATAGGAGCAAGCCCCATAGAAGGTTCGTCTAGCATTATAAGCTTGGGATCTGACATTATGGCTCTACCAACAGCAAGCATTTGCTGCTCCCCACCACTTAGTGTTCCTCCCTCTTGTTTACTTCTCTCTTTAAGCCTTGGGAAAAGCTCATAGATATATTGCAAATCCTTCTCAACCTTTGCTTTATCTTTTATTAAATAAGCGCCCATCAATAAATTTTCTTCTACTGATAGGCTTGTGAATATTCTTCTTCCTTCTGGTACGTGGATTAATCCCTGTGCAACAATTTTTTCAGGTTGAATGTTGTTTATTTCCTGTCCCTTATACTCTATACTACCCTTTGATTTAATTAAATTTGATATGGCTCTTAAGGTAGTAGTTTTTCCTGCACCATTACTGCCTACAAGGGTAACTATTTGACCCTGCTTAACTTCAAAGGAAATCCCTTTAAGTGCATGGATACCACCATAATAAACCTCTAGGTCTTTTATCTTTAACATGCCTATTTCGCTCCTTCCATATCTAATATGTATACTCTTTCGTACTATAATAACATATAGTACCAAAGGAAGTAATCAATTTTATTCTGAAAAAATGAAATAATAAATGTAGGATTAATTTTAGTCCTAATGATCTACAAACATTATTCCCTTAATGGTTTCTTTTCACAATTCAACTTTTTTAGTTAGAAAGCTATCTTTAATCTTTAAGACTTCTATTACATTAAGTTAGCAGGAGGTGAATGTGTGAAAAATATAGGCGAAAAGCAGAAGTCTACTGGTATAAATGGATATGAGTATATACTACAAACATATAATTCAAAAAAATATCCAACAATTGAAAACCAAACTAATGCGACCTTTTTCCCTTGGAGCATGTTAAGAGATGTGGATGCTATAGATACTGCAAAATTTTATGCAGATACTGATGCAGTAGATCATAATTATAATAAATCAGAATAGCTACTGTATTTATTTTGATTTGTGTGAATGTATAATGGGAGCTAATAGCTCCCATTATATTATCCAAGTATTAGCTTTTCCAAGATTAATGGTTCAATATACTTCCCTTCCCTATATGCTCTCATGTTTCCCCCAGAGATTTCATCAATTAAAGCTATTTCATTGCCTTCCCCTATTCTTCCAAATTCAAGCTTTATATCGTACAATTCTATGTCTTTTTTTGCAAGCTCTTCTTTTACTATATTAGATATTTTTTTTGTCAAATCCTTTAGACTTTTGTATTCCTTGAATGACAGAATTCCCAGCATAACAAGAGCATCCTCAGTAATAGGAGGATCCTGACCCACATCATCCTTAAGTGTAAATTCCACAAAGGAATCTAGTTGTTGACCTTCCCTAGCATACATGCCATATCTACGCATAAAGCTACCTACTGCTCTATAGCGACATATTACTTCAAGTCCTTTTCCAAATAACTTTGCAGGCTTTACAGTCATAGTGGCTTTTTCTAGGTTTGAATCTATATAGTGAGTAGGGATACCTTTCTCCCTTAAAATTTCAAAGAAATACCTAGTCATTTTCAAATTAGATTTTCCTGAGCCTTCTATGGATAAACCTACAGTATTAGCGCCAGGGTCAAATACACCGTTTTCTCCTGTTACATCGTCTTTGAATTCTAATAGATAGTTTCCGTCTTCTAATACATAAATATCCTTTGTTTTTCCTTTATATATGCTTTTCATAGCACCAGTCCTCTCTTTTATAAAATTAATGGCGAGATTCTTTGCTGACACTCAAGATGACATAGGTATTTAGTAATTTTTAACTTCATCAGTTTCATAACCAATATCTTTTCTATACTGAATTCCTTTAAAATGAATTTTGCTAATATTTTTATATATGTTTTTTCGACCTTCATATATACTATCTGATAATGTAGTTACAGCAAGAACTCTACCACCATTTGTAGTTAATTCTTTTTCTCTTTTAGTTCCTGCATGAAATACTATTATATTTTCATCTACTTCGTTTATTCCAGATATATTCTCACCCTTTTTACTTTCCTCAGGATATCCTGGTGATGCTAACACTGTACAAATACATGATTTTGGACTCCATTTTAAATCTTCCTTCAATATATCTCCATCTATTGTTTTTAAAATTATATCTACAATATCACTTTCTAATCTTGGAAGTACCACCTCTGTTTCTGGGTCTCCAAATCTGACATTAAACTCTAATACCTTAGGTCCATCTGAAGTAATCATAAGCCCAATGAAAATTATTCCTCTATAATTCATGTTTTCTTTTTGAATTCCTGTTATTACTTTATTTAATATCTCTTTTTCTATTCTACTCATCAAATTTCCGTCTAATACTTTATTAGGAGAAATACAGCCCATACCACCCGTATTAGGTCCTTCATCATTGTCAAGAAGTCTCTTGTAATCCCTTGCACTTTCTAGTGGTATTATTTTATTTCCATCTACTAAACACATAAGAGATGCTTCAATCCCTTGGAGAAATTCTTCTATTATGATTTCATTACCAGCCTCACCAAACTTTCTGTCAGCCATAATGCTTTTTATAGCCTCACAAGCCTGATCTCTATTATTACAAATAACTACTCCTTTACCACAAGCAAGTCCATCTGCCTTTATTACTAATGGAAAGACAAACTCCTTTAAGCCTTCTAATGCATCATCTAATTTGTCATATGCTGCATATCTAGCTGTGGGAATGTCATACTTCATCATAAATTCCTTAGAATATTTTTTGCTCCCTTCAAGTTTAGCCCCATTTTTACAGGGTCCAAAGATTTTTAGCCCTTTTTCATTAAATCTATCTACTATACCTGCTACCAAAGATGTCTCTGGTCCTACAATAGTCAAATCAATGTTTTCCTTAAGGGCAAATGATAACAATTCATCTATCTTAGTATCTTTAATATCCACACACTTAGCAAGCTCCTGGATTCCTCCATTTCCTGGTGCAGAAAAAATTTTAGCTACCTTTGAGCTTTGTGCTAGCTTCCAAACAATAGCATGCTCCCTAGCACCACTACCAATGACAAGTACTCTCATAATTCCACCTCTAACATATCTTATTTTGTAAATCAGTGTCATTACCCGGGAAATGTGTCAGATTAGTGTTTAAAATGCCTTGTCCCAGTGAATACCATGGCAATTCCATATTTATTAGCAACATCAATGGATTCCTTGTCCTTTAATGAACCACCAGGTTGTATAATAGCAGTTATTCCAGCCTTAGCAGCCACTTCCACACAATCAGCGAATGGAAAAAACGCATCAGAAGCCATTATACTGCCTCTAGTTTTTTCCCCACCTTGCTTTATAGCATTCTCCAAGGCCCATATTCTGCTGACTTGTCCAGGCCCCACTGCTACAGTTCCTTTATCCTTTGCTAAAACTATGGCATTTGACTTAGTATTTTTCACTACTCTCCAAGCAAATAGCATATCTTCTAGTTCCTTGTCAGAAGGCTTTTTATCCGTTACCACCAAAAGTCTTTCAAATAAATCGCTTTGATTTCTATCTTGAATCAGCATACCTCCTAGAACCTTCCTCATATCATAGGACAAATACTTGTTGTTGTTGATATTAGGTAAAGCCAGGAGCCTTATATTCTTTTTAGATTCTAATATGTTTAATGCTTTCACTGAGTAGGACGGTGCTATGATTAGCTCTATAAAAATTTCATTAATCAGTCTGGCAGTGTTATCATCTATCTCTCTATTTGCTGCGATTACTCCTCCAAATATCGATTGCTTATCAGCCTCATATGCCTCAATAAAAGCTTCTTCAATAGTTTCTCCACTAGCTACTCCACAAGGGTTTCCATGCTTTACTGCCACAACTGTAGGCTCATAAAATTCCTTCAAAATCTCCAATGCACCATTACCATCGCCAATATTGTTATAGGACAATTCTTTTCCATGAAGCTGGACTGAATCCGACAATGTCCCCTTTATATCAGTTGTTTCTGTATAGAAACCAGCACCTTGATGAGGGTTTTCCCCATATCTTAGGTCCTGTTTTTTCTCATAGCTTAAGGTAATTGTATCTGGAAACCTGATGCCTGCCTTTCTATTAAAGTATTCTGAAATCAAAGCATCATAGCAACTTGTATGTTGAAATACCTTTGCTGCCAAATATTCTCTAGTTTTTTTAGAAACCTCTTCTCTAGCTCTTAACTCTTTAATTACTAATTCATAATCATTTGGATCCACTAATACAGTCACATATCTATAATTTTTAGCTGCTGCTCTCAGCATAGAAGGGCCGCCTATGTCAATGTTTTCTATTATTTCTTCATGGGTAACTTCTTCTTTTAGGATAGTCTGCTTAAATGGATATAGATTGTTCACTACCATATCTATTGGTTGTATTTCTAGCTCTTTCATAGTTTTTAAGTGTTCTTCGTTGTCTCTTAAAGCCAAAAGCCCCCCATGTATTCTGGGATGCAAGGTTTTTACTCTGCCATCAAAGCATTCTGGAAAACTAGTTATACTAGAGATATCAACAGCTTCTATTCCAGCCTCAATTAGCGCCTTTTTTGTGCCACCTGTAGTGATAATCTCCCATCCCATGTTGACAAGGGCTCTGGAAAGTTCTACTATCCCAGTTTTATCGTAAACGCTTATTAATGCTCTTTTCATGATTTCACTCTCCCCAAACCTTTCTTCCTGACACCTTTAATCTTCCTTCACAAAACAACTTAACCGCCTCAGATAATAAAGCATATTCTACTTTTAGAACTCTTTCTTGAAGAGATTCTAATGTATCATTATTATTAACCTCTACTGATTTTTGAAATATTATGGGGCCAGTATCTGCTCCTTCATCTACAAAGTGTACAGTTGCTCCTGTAACCTTTGCTCCATACTCTAATACTGCCTTATGAACCTTCTCTCCGTAGTATCCTTTCCCACAAAAGCTAGGAATCAAGGATGGATGAATATTTATTACTCTATTTTGATACTCATTAATGATTTTAGAACTTAAAATCCTTAAATATCCTGCTAGCACTATTAGCTGAACATCTCTGTTCCTTAGTTCATCTAGGACTCTTTTATTGAAATCTTCATCATTTAAATATTCCTTTTTATTGATGAATAGAGCTTCAATTCCATGATTTCTTGCTCGTATAAGTCCATAGGCGTCTTTTCTATCTGATATAACTACACAAATCTTGCCATTTATCTTTCCCAAATCTATATTGTCAATTAAAGCTTGAAGATTTGTCCCATTTCCTGATATGAGAACTCCAATCCTTATTAGTGACATATATATAATTCCTTCTCTCCCCTTATCACTTCTCCTATTACATAGGCTTTTTCATTCTTGCTTCTTAAAAATTCTATTATACTATCTGAGTCCTTAGGGTCTACTGCCATGACAACACCAATTCCCATATTAAAGGTTGAGTACATCTCGTCTTTTTCAATATTTCCCAACCTTTGAATGATATTAAAAATTTGAGGAACTTCTACATGTTTTCTATCTACAACAGCTCTAAGCCCATTAGGAAGCATCCTTGGAATATTTTCATAAAAACCTCCTCCTGTTATGTGGCTAATACCATTTATATTGAACTTGTTGTTTAATTCTACTAAGGCATTGGAATATATCTTAGTCGGCTTTATAAGTTCTTCTCCCAATGTACTGCCAAGTTCATCGAAGTAATCCTCTGTATCATATTTAAAAATATTAAAGAAAAGCTTTCTAACTAAGGAGAAGCCATTACTGTGTAATCCACTAGAAGGCAGACCAATCAATACATCGCCCACTTTTATTTTCTCCCCAGACACAATCTTTTTCCTATCTACTATACCTACGGCAAACCCAGCCAAATCGTACTCACTTTCCTTATATAATCCAGGCATCTCTGCTGTTTCTCCTCCAATGAGGGCACATCCAGCATCTATACAGCCCTTAGATACTCCTTCTACTATACTTGCTACCTTTGTTGGATTCAACTTCCCTGTGGCTATATAATCTAAAAAGAAAAGGGGCTTAGCTCCTTGGCATAGTATGTCATTTACACACATAGCAACGCAGTCTTGTCCAATAGTATTGTGCTTATCCATTAGGAATGCTATCATCAGCTTAGTTCCTACACCGTCTGTTCCAGATACTAATACAGGTTCATCAAACTGGTTTTTGTCTAGTGCAAACATTCCACTAAACCCACCTAAGTTCGATAAAACTCCTTTTGCGAAAGTTTTTTGCACATGACTTTTCATATTCCTTACTGCTTCATATCCAGCAGTTACATCTACTCCAGAACTTTTATATGTTAGTCCATTACTCATTAATAGCACCTTCCTCTCTAGGTATTTCCATTGGATAATCTCCATTTAAGCAGGCCATACAAAATCCTTCTTCTTTTCCTGTAGAACTTATAAGCCCTCTTTCTGATAAATATCCTAAGCTGTCAGCGCCTATCATTTCACACATCTCTTCTAAGGTTTTATTGACTCCCACTAAATGTTCTCTATATGGGGTATCTATACCGAAGTAGCAAGGAAAGACAACAGGTGGAGAGCTTATTCTCACATGCACTTCCTTTGCTCCAGCCTTATTTAGCATTTTTACTATTCTTTTGCTTGTGGTTCCTCTTACTATGGAATCATCTACAAGGACTACTCTTTTACCTTCAACATTTTCCTTTAAAACATTGAGTTTAATACGTACCCCTTGTTCTCTATTGCTTTGAGTAGGCTCAATAAAGGTTCTTCCTATATATCGATTTTTGATTAGCCCTATGCTATAGGGTATCCCTGATTCTTCTGCATAGCCTATGGCAGCAGATATGCCTGAGTCTGGAACCGAGACCACTATGTCTGCATCAACTGGATATTCTCTCGCTAGTGTTTTTCCGGCTTCTTTTCGTGCAAGGTAAACACTTATGTCATCAATCCTGCTGTCTGCTCTTGCAAAATATATAAGTTCAAAAATGCAAAGCCTTTTTCGGCTCCACTTATCATTGAAAATACTCTTTACACCATTCTCATCTATAATTACCATTTCCCCAGGCTCTATATCTCTAATGAATTCTGCTCCTATAGTATCTAATGCACAGCTTTCAGATGCCAAAACATATCCATCATCTATCTTGCCTAAACATAAGGGTCTTATCCCCTGATTTTCTCTGATTCCTATTAGCTTATTCTCTGTCATCAGTACAATGGAGTAGGAGCCTTTTAGAAGTTCCATGACCCTATTTATAGCCTTTTCTATATCATCCTTATGATATCGTGCTATCATATTAGCTATAACTTCGCTATCATTAGTTGTCTGAAATATGACCCCATCATCTTCAAGTATTTCTCTAAGGCTATTTGTATTTACTATGCTTCCGTTGTGGGCAATGGCAATGCTTCCTTTTTTATATTTAACAACTAGTGGTTGAGCATTTATGGCTAGGTTATCACTATCCTTTGAATACCTAACATGGCCTATTCCCATGTTGCCCTCTAGCTTTTCTATATTACTATTGTCACTAAACACCTCCGATACTAGTCCTGTGTCTTTGTGATAGGCAATAGCACCATTCATGTTAACAGCTATCCCTGCACTTTCCTGTCCTCTGTGCTGAAGGGCATAAAGACCGAAATAAAGCATGTCTTGGACTTTTTGCTCTTTTGAGTATATTCCTATTACGCCACATTCATCTTTTAGCTTATCATCCACCATCAAAATCCCTCCATCTATTAGTTTATTTTAATAACACAATAGATATTTTTTGTATATCATAGTCTTTTCTGGAGTTCTCTATCTTTTTCCTCAACTTCCTTAGCCATTTTTTCTCTGTATTCCTTTAGTTTTTTTCTTAGGTCTTCATATTTTAGGGATAAAATTTGAATTGCTAAAAGAGCTGCGTTTTCTGCTCCGTCTATGGCTACTGTGGCTACGGGTATTCCCTTAGGCATTTGGACTATAGATAATAGCGAATCTAATCCGTCTAATGTTGATGATTTTATAGGCAGTCCAATGACGGGAACTATACTAACTGCTGCTAATACACCTCCAAGATGTGCAGCCTTGCCTGCAGCGGCTATTATTACCTCAATACCTAATTCCTCTGCACCTTTACCGAATTCTACTGCTTTGTCTGGAGTTCTATGAGCTGATATAATTCTAACTTCTGTTTCCACTCCAAATTCTTTTAAAACATTAAGACCTCTCTCCACTACTGAAAAATCCGATTCGCTTCCCATTACTATTGCAACTTTCATGATATTTCCTCCTCCCGGCTGGGAAATACAATAGAAATATACGCTCTCTGTTTCGGTCATGAATAATTCTATAGCTCATTCCGGCGAAAAATCCTACAGCTTGCAAACTCGCTACGCTCAGACAGTGCAAGCTGCTTAACGGATTTTTCACCTCCATTCCCTAAGAATTATAGTCGTGCCCTGCAAATGTTCGCTTAATATTCCCATTGTATTTCCCTTGATAGCTCGAAACTTTTATGAGTATAAATAGTTCTTCTTGCGTTTATTTAAAATATCTAATCCCTGCTTCAAATATTCTTTGATCCGTCTCACCATATACATTCTTGTATAAGTCTTTTCCGACTCTTTCTGAATGTCCCATTTTCCCTAGGATTCTTCCATCTGGACTTGTGATTCCTTCTATGCTTTGGAGAGAGCCATTTGGGTTGAAATTTCCGTCGTAGCTAGGATTTCCGTTAAAATCAACATATTGACTAGCTATCTGTCCTTTTTCTATCATTTGTTTAATAGTTTTCTCATCAGAAACTAATCTACCCTCTCCATGTGATATAGGGACAGTAAATACATCTCCTACATTCACATTATTGAACCATGGTGATAGGTTTGACACTATCTTTGTCTGAACCATACGTGATACATGCCTTCCTAGTTTGTTAAATACAAGAGTTGGTGATTTTTCATCCATCTCTCTTATTTCTCCATATGGCACAAGTCCAAGCTTTATGAGCGCTTGAAATCCGTTACATATTCCAAGGATTAGTCCATCTCTATTTTTCAATAGCTCCATTATTTGTTCCTTAATATATGGATTTCTGAATACTGTTGCTATGAATTTTCCTGAACCATCTGGCTCATCACCTGCACTGAAGCCACCAGGCAAGGCTATTATTTGACTATTTTTTATTTTTCTAGCCATTATATCTATAGAATCCTTTATAGTTTCTGTAGTTAAATTTCTAAATACAAATGTATCAACTGCTCCTCCAGCAATCCCAA
>Ga0265293_10012417_pt1 | contig 11315 bp, 10 predicted proteins | sample Munlanlewell138R_FD_192505 | JGI IMG/M metagenome (GOLD analysis project Ga0265293, IMG submission 192505) | Leachate microbial communities from a municipal landfill in Southern Ontario, Canada - Leachate well 138R | ecosystem: Engineered > Solid waste > Landfill > Unclassified | place: Canada... | reverse complement strand
TCTCTCTATATTCTTTATAGCAGTCAACAATAAGTTCAACAGATCAATAAAATAAAGTTAGCTACGAATGTTTTTATGGAAATATTTTTGCAAAAACTTTATAGGTAAACGACTCAGTATAAATAAAAAATTAGAGTAAACATTATTTTCCTTTAAAGCCTTAAGCTGTTCTTTTGAAGAGACCCAGTAGCTACTAAAACCAGATGTGCTAATACCGCCTTCCCGCATACGAACTAAACAACGATCTAATTTATTAAAAGTTAGTTTATGAATAAAAAAAGCACGCACGAACCACTCAAAATCTGCACTAATTTTGTAATCTATAGAATATTTCCCCACCTTCTGGTAAGCGGAACGTTTAATAAAAGCTCCGGGATGAGCAGGCATAAAACCAAAACGCATTTTCCAAGGAGAAAATTTAAAAGAAGAATAAAATCTAACTGGGTTATTTAAGTTGCTAGGCTTAACAAAATCAACATTCCCTAGGACCATATCAACTTCTGGGTTAGATTCAAAAATTGAAATTATCTGACAAAGCACATTATTATTAGAGTAATAATCATCGGAATTTAGAATACCAATAATATCGCCAGTAGCTAAAGACAACCCTTTATTCATAGCATCATAAATACCATTATCTGGTTCAGCCGTAAAACTGTGAACATTACTCCTGTATTCATCTATAATTTTCAAAGTTCTATCCTTTGAATTTCCATCAACAATAATAAATTCAATATCTGGATAATTCTGTGAAATCACAGATTCTATAGTTTCTCTAATGGTGGTCTCGCTATTGAAACAAATCGTTATAATAGATATTTTCAAAATAATCTCTGCTTGTTTACACTAGTAAAGAACAGCTATACTTTCAATAGCCGAAATCCAATTAAAAAAATATTACAGTAACAATAAAATTATTTTATATATTTTTCTTCCATATTTCCTGATAGAAAGCATACGTTTCCTTGTAACATTTATCCCAAGAAAACTTGCTGGCCTGCTTAAAACCTTTCTTAATAATTTCTTCACGAAAGCCAGCATTCTTTAAATAATTAATCTTCGCGGCAAAAGACTCTACATCTATTGTATCAACGAGTAATCCAGCATTGCCTGCAACTTCAGGAATAGAAGAAAGGTTTGTAGAAACTACTGGACATCCAGCTTTCATGGCCTCTAATATTGGAATACCAAATCCCTCATAAGCTGATGGATAGACCAAGCAAAAAGCTGCATTATATAACAGATTTAAATCTGCAGAAGGAATACCAAGAAAGTGCTTTACTCTATTCGTAATCGGCTCAAGCAGAAGCTGCTCTCTTTTATTAAACGGCTGACCGCCAACAATAACAAATTCAAAATCTGGGAATCGAAAAGATAGTTCTAAAAAAATACTAAAATTCTTATAAGAACTCCGATCACCGACAAATAAAAGAAACGATTTTCCTATTGATAAATTGAATTTATTAGCAATCTCAGTATGATTTTTATTTGTCGGATAAAACTTCGAACCAACTCCATTATGAATCACTCGAACATTATTCTCATCAACCCAAGGATAAAACTTAATTAGGTCCTTTTTAGTGTTTTCGGACACACATATAATACCAGAAGATTTTTTTACAGCAGTTTTTTTTTGTAAACTATGTACCCACTTTCTAATTCCAGAGCTGTAATACTCGTAAGTAAAGTCATGAACAGTAGTTATATTGATAGCATTAGCATCATTAGAATAGCGAAAATAGCTACTATGGAAAATATATTTGCTATTTATATCCAAGAAAAACTTGGATCTAAACGGAAAATATCTGCGAGGTAAAAATTTACAATTAGACTCTTCATACCATTCTAAATTTGCATTACATGCAAAAATATTTTTATTCTCACGACCAAAAAAAACAACATTTTCATTGTTTTTTTGTCTGCAAATAAGTTCAGCCCAGTAAATAGAAATACCGCCTGCTCTTTGGAGCTCAAATATAATATTATCGTAAACTGTAATAAATTTAAAAATCATAATACCCCAAGTAAACAACAATATATAAAGAACTAAATAAAAAATATGCAAAAATATACAAAAATCCAAAAATCTTTTTTTCAAACAAAAGCGTAACAAAAGGAAACAAGAGGATGCAAAAAATTAAAAAAACCTCAGAAAACCTATATGCTAAAACAGGTAATGGCGATAGCGCAGAAAAAACAAACAACCCAAAGCAAACAATTTGCATATAGTAACTATAATATCGATTTAAATTACACGCTTTAAAATAAACAAAAAATAAGGGGATTAAAAAACACAAATATGGAAGTATTCTATTAGCAAGGTTAATATTAGTAAAAACTCCATTTTCAGCAAGATTAATATAATGAACAAGCTTGCCGGTCGGATCGTACGTTGATAATAACACTAGAATATCATGAATAAAGTTCAAAGCTGATGAGAAAATAGCAAGTAAAATACAAGAAATTAAAAAAAATAAAGACCGGTAAAACCCTAACCTTACCGAGCGCGAGACTATTAGAGGAAGAAACAAAACAACAAAACAAGAGTAATGTAAGAAAACAGCAATTAAAGATAAAGAAAAATAACTAAGATAATTTTTATTAAAATAACTAAAGCAAGCTAACATGAAAAAAGATGATGCTATACCAATTCTAATCATATTACCTTCTTGCACAAGAAAGTAATATGAACAAAATACAATTATTGACAAAAAAGGATAAGGTGAATATTTATTTATAATAAATATTTTTACAAAGACGGATACTAGAGCATAGAAAACAAATACAGGAATAACCGAATTAAATAATAAATAAGATATAAATGAAACGATATAAAAAGAAGCTTCAACATTAACATAATCGCCAAATGCAATCAAACTAAAGTAGTTTTTGTATTGCATTGAATCCATGGAGTAACTTGAACTTAAAACAGATGCAACTGCTGTTAATATTAGTGCTATAAACAACAGATAAACAGCTCTTGGGTTTAAATTAATTTTTTTTATTTTTTCAAAGTAAAACATTTTATATTTTCTTTTATGGTTTGTAGAGTCACTAAAAAATAGTAGTTTAAATTAATTCTCCAATAAAGATTTAAAAAGTTCTCTTTTGCTGAGCTACGCCATTCATCATAAACAATATTTCGTTTCATGTCCGAAACGCCTCCAGCAGAAACGCTGGAAATAACAAAGCATAATTTAAAAAATCTTGCCTTATTATTTTTCATAGTAGCAAATATATCAAAGTCAGCTGCTATTTTCTTACGCAAGTTAAACATATTTATTTTATGGTAACTAAGTCGAACAAAAGTAGATTGATGACAGAACTGGCTCCCCTTCCATAGGTTTTTAATTTCGCCAGCTCTAACTTTCTTGATTTTGTCTGAAAATCTCACTTCATGATTTCCATAAATGACATCAAATTCAGAGAATGCCTGGGGACTTTCAAATATTTTTAATAAAATATTTGCATTAAAAAAAACATCTCCTGCATTCATAAAATTTATCCAATCACCACTGCCTAGGCTAATGGCTTTATTCATAGCATCATAAATACCTTTATCCGGTTCACTTACCCAGTAATCTATAGCATGTTCATACTTGCGAATAATATTAAGAGTAGCATCAGTTGAGCCACCATCTACAACAATATACTCTACATTGTCGTAGTTTTGCTCAATTACACTTTTAATTGTTTTTTCTATAAACTTTTCACCATTAATAACTACTGTAACTACGGTTATTAATGGTTTACCAATACTATTATCTTTAAATAAATTTTTAAGTCGCAACCCCCCTTCTGCTATTTTATTATTATTTTCAGTTTTTATCATTACGGATAAATCATGCTTTATTGTTGAAAAACAAACAGGTTTTTTACTAGTCAAGTAATGAGTTGTTGAGTACTCAGAAGTCTCCATCAATCAATTCTCTAAAATCTTGATAAACCAACTTACTTTATAAGTAAGTTGATCATTATATTAAAGTCAATAATGATAATAGCAACATTTTCTTTTACAACCAGATTAATTATTTATTTCTTGCATAATCATCATCTAAACGTACAATGTCATCCTCGCCAGTATACTCTCCTACTTGTACTTCAATCATGATCAAATCAATTTTCCCATTATTTTCTAGGCGGTGAACTTGACCCATTTTTATATAGGTTGATTCGTTTGGGCTAACCAAGAACTCGTTTTCATCCACTGTGACACTGGCAGTTCCAGAAACAACTATCCAATGCTCACTACGATGATAGTGTCTTTGCAGTGACAGCTTCCTGCTTGGCTTTACTACGATACGTTTCACTTTGTACTGCTGGCTGTCGGTAAGTACTTCATAGGTACCCCATGGACGATGGACTAGTCGATGGATTTCTGTGAGTTCGGGATGACTGATTTTCAGTTGTTTGACCACCTCTTTAACCTGTTGCGAACTACCTTTTTTACTAATAAGCAATGCATCAGCCGTATCAACAATGAGTAGATCTTCAACATCAATCAGGGCAATCGGTCGGTCACGGGCTATAACAAGGTTGCCGTAACTATTAATGCAGATGGGCGCTTGAGCTTTTACACCACTTAACAGCAAGGCATTATTTTCTTCTGGCATTTTAATTTCATCGTACAATGCATCATAACTACCCAAATCAGACCAGCCCATATCACACGCTATCATTTTGACTTTATCGGATTTTTCCATAACTGCATAGTCAATAGATTTTTCAGGAATAGCCAACATTTTAGAAGACTGGATTTTCAAAGTTGAATCAACAATATCTAACTGCAACATGGCCTCTACACAAGCTTTATAAATGTCTGGACTGTGTTGCTCTAGCTCTCTTAAAAAAACACCTGCTTTAAAGCAGAACATACCAGAATTCCAGTAATAATCACCTTGTTCTATGTAGATTTGTGCAGTGTCAACATCAGGCTTTTCCTTGAATGACAGCACATCATTACCGCTAGCTTCTATGTAACCAAAACCCGTTTCTGGGTAGCTGGGCTGTATTCCAAAGGTCACTAGGTAATGTTGTTCAGCCAAGGCCTTTGCTTGTTTAATAGCAACCTCATAAGCCCGCTGGTCTTTTACTAGGTGGTCTGACGGGGTTACAAAAACCAATTCGTTTGCATCAAGGGTTAAGCAAGCTAAAGCAATAGCAGGTGCAGTATTCCTACCTACGGGCTCTAGTATAAAAGCCGGCTCTGGGGCGTACTCAGTTATGCTTTGTATCGCTTGTAATTGATCTAAAGCTAAAAAATACTGCTCAGCATTAGTAACAATCAGCGTCGATTTGCACTGATTAGCATTTCGCAATAACGTATTTTGAAACAGTGATTGATTACCAAATAAGCGTACAAATTGCTTAGGTAGTTTGGTACGGCTCAGTGGCCATAAGCGGCTACCTGATCCACCCGACAAAATAATATTAATCATTATTAATCTTCATTGGGAATGGGAAGTCCGTGAGTGTATTTTTAACAGTAAATAACCCTTAGCGTTTTTAAATCTTCTTGCACCATTTCTGCACACATTTATTGAGCAGTAATTTCAACGACCTAACTCAGTTTAATAAAACCGTCACTAATTATTTAAATTAGCCACGTAACTGCTTCTGATTCGCTAAAAACCAATGGTAAGTAGATCTGAGCCCTTCCTTTAAACTAATACTCGCTTGCCAGCCTAGACTCTGCAGACGTCTTACATCCATCAGTTTACGTGGTGCGCCATCGGGTTTACTGGAATCAAAAACTAACTTGCCCTCAAAACCTGTTACCTCGGCTAAGGTTTCGGCTAACTCACGAATAGTGCAATCTTCGCCAGTTCCAACATTTATGTGTGAAAGCATGGGCTGGGTGTTCGCTTCATAGATAGCGCTATCTAGATTCATTACATGCACACTGGCTGCAGCCATATCTTGCACATGAAGAAACTCTCGCATGGGTTTTCCTGTACCCCAAACCACGACTTGCTTTGCATTGGCTTGAACTGCCTCATGGAAGCGTCGCATCATTGCTGGAATCACATGACTATTTTCAGAATGAAAGTTATCATTCTCACCATAAAGATTTGTTGGCATTACGCTACGGTAATCTCGCCCATACTGACGGTTATAGCTTTCACACAATTTAATACCGGCAATTTTAGCCAATGCATAGGGCTCATTAGTTGGCTCAAGTGTGCCAGTTAAAAGAGCTGTTTCAGTCATGGGTTGTTCAGCTAAGGCTGGATAAATACAAGACGACCCTAAAAATAAAAGCTTTTGCACATTATTTAAATGAGCAGCATGAATGACATTGGCCTCAATCATCAGATTTTCATAAATGAAATCAGCAGGATAAGCATTATTAGCGTAAATACCACCAACCTTGGCTGCCGCCAAATAAACCTGATCAAGTTTGTTCTTTTTAAAGAAGGCCTGCACAGCGGATTGGTTAGTAAGGTCTAATTCAGAGCGACTGGCAGCAACAATTTCAACTTCTGCCGTTTTCTGCAACTCTTTTATTAAGGCAGAACCCACCATGCCGCGATGACCAGCAACAAAAATTTTTACACTCATTCCTTTTCCTTATCTAGCTGTAGTTTTCACTAGAAATGGGTAGTTCGTAGCCATGTTCTTTTAACAATGAGTGACGCTTAGAAATTTTTAAATCTTCATACACCATCTCTGCACACATTTGTTGAGCCGTAATGCCCGCTACCCAGCCCAGTTTTGCTTTAGCTTTGCTTGGATCACCCAATAAAGATTCTACTTCTGCAGGGCGAAAATAGCGTGGATCAATACGTACCAACACATCACCTACTTTAACTGCGGGTGCATTATCACCTTCTACCTGTTCGACTATACCTACTTCATCTAGGCCTTTGCCTTCAAAGCGTAGAGTAATGCCAAGCTCTTTAGCTGACCAATCAATAAACTGACGAACAGAATGCTGCACACCGGTAGCAATAACGAAATCCTCCGGCTCATCTTGCTGCAACATTAGCCATTGCATACGCACATAATCCTTCGCATGCCCCCAGTCACGCAGCGCATCAATATTCCCCATATATAAATACTGCTCTAAACCTTGGGCAATATTGGCTAAACCACGGGTAATTTTACGGGTAACAAAGGTTTCACCACGACGCGGGGACTCATGATTAAACAAAATACCGTTACAGGCAAACATGCCATAGGACTCACGGTAGTTGACGGTAACCCAGTAAGCGTAAAGCTTTGCAATGGCATAAGGTGAGCGAGGATAAAAAGGCGTCGTTTCTTTCTGTGGTACTTCCTGAACCAAACCATATAGCTCAGAAGTCGATGCTTGATAAAATTTTGTTTTCTTCTCCAACCCAAGTAAACGAATCGCTTCTAGTAAACGTAAAGTACCCAAAGCATCAACATCAGCGGTGTACTCTGGCGACTCAAAAGATACGGCTACATGCGACTGCGCACCCAAGTTATACACCTCATCAGGCTGCACTTCTTGCAAAATACGCGTTAAGTTAGAAGAATCAGTCAAATCACCGTAGTGCAGAATAAAATTAGCATTATTAACATGTGGATCTTGATAAAGATGATCAATACGCTGCGTATTAAATGAAGACGCACGACGCTTAATACCGTGAACTTGATAACCTTTTTCTAATAAAAGCTCAGCCAAATAAGAGCCATCTTGACCGGTCACACCTGTTATTAATGCTTTTTTCATTTTTTACCTATGGTTTTTTAAATATTTAGTGTGTTTTTTATAAAACAATGAAAATCTTTTACAACTAAAGAATTACTAATAATAAAATCAACTTTATTTAAATTTAAATTTAAATTTAAAATCTTAAAATCTTAAAATCTTAAAATCTTAAAATCTTAAAATCTTAAAATCTTAAAACTATTTACCATTACCAACAAAACAACTAACAACAATATTTCTAATTAACTTAATAATATCTTTAAAAAACTTTGGTATATACTTTCTAAAACCTTTCACCTTTACAACATTTCTCTCATAACAGGCATCATATCTAAAATTAGTTAAAACTAAATCCGGATGTTTTAAAGGAAATTTTAAATCTTTAACCTTCAAATACCTACTTGGTGTAACACCAAATGTATGAGTAGCATCATCTCCAAATCCGATATTACTGACTAAATTATATTTCGGAAAAATACATAATTGATTTTGCGATGAAAGTGAGAAAAACCAATGCCAATCCCATGTATTAACTTCTTTTTTATCAATATACTCTAAGGCTTCTTCATAATATTTAGCTGTTTTACGTCCAGGCCCCATATTTCTCATTACATCGACTGCTTGAGGTAATGTTCTCCATTTCATTTCAAAATCCATATTGTCCCAAGCTCGCCTCCAAGACGCCCACCCCCAACATGCTTTGAATTTTGTATATGAATAATCTGTATTTAAATTAAACTCTTCAAAAACATGGTTAGTACCTACAACAATGCCTAGTCTGTCATCATTTAAATACTTTAATAAGAGTTCCTCGCAAAACCAATAAAAACTCTGAACAGGAAAACAATCATCTTCTATAATTATGCCGTATTCTTCATAGCTAAAAAACCAAGAAATTGCTTGGTTTAAACTTGGACCACAACCAAGATTTTTTTCTCTAAAAAGAGTTCTTATTTCACAATCCCAATCTATATTTTCTAAAATATACTCACGAACAGCTTGTACCCTTTCAGCCTCACCTTTTTTATTCTCTCTTGCTCCATCTGCAGCAATATAAATACGTGGAGGCTGAGCGTTTCGAATAGACTCGAATACTTGTTTAGTTGTATCTAAGCGATTAAAAACTAAAAACAGAACAGCTGTTTCTAGAGGTTTAGGTGGTGTAAATAGCGGTTCACTGCTCATTACTTATTCCAATTATCTACTTTCAATTTCTTGATATAATTCGTTAGTTTTTTTTGGGGTGACCAACCTAACGCTTTAGTTTTTTCAGTAACTACATCAGCACTCATCCGGTTGCCTTTTCGCTCTGGTAGCATTTCTATTTTCCCACCAAAGAGCTCTGCTACTTCTTTGATCGTAAATGTTTCTGGACTGCCTATTCCAAACTCATCACCACAACCATTTTCACCCACTAAAACTAATCCATTGACAATATCATCTACATGAGTAAAGTTACGCTTTTGCGCACCTGGACTCACAACTGGGAGGGGTTGGCCTTGCTTCATCTTCTCAGCAAATAATGCAATGAGAGTAGCGTACTTACCTATAGATATCTCTCGTTTACCATATACATTATAGAAATAAACAATAGCGTAGGGGATGTTAAACCAGTCTCCGTAATTGGCTACCAGCTCAGTATTACTGGCTTTTGTCCATGCATAGGGGCTTTGACTGCGTCCTAAACCACCATCACCAAATTTAGTACTACTGCCAGCATAAATTAATTTTGCAGCTGTTTTACGACAAAACTGTAAAACTGAAAAAATTCCTTGCTTGTTATACTCCCAAACCTTTTCGATATCCTCGAAGCTTTGCTCAACACGTGAATATTCGCCTAAGTGATAGATATAGTCCGGTTTAAATTCGATTAAATCTTCGATTTCGGCGGTGCTACCGCGAATATAGGTCACTTTTGGTACATGGTTTGCTTCACTACCAGTAAAATAATTATCGAGTGAAACCACTTGGTTATTTGGATTCTCTGCTAAACGCTCACATAAATGACTTCCAACGAAGCCCGCACCACCAGTAACCAAAATTTTTTTAATCATATTTAATTCTTTTCTCTATATCCTACACATCCTTTTGCGTATGACAAAAGTACGTAATAATCGGAGCGAAACTTAACAGCCAAACATTATAAATATATCTATCAAAATCAACCTACGATTAATCATAGTTACATATTCCATACAAAGTACATCACACAACTATCTCTAACTATAATATATCACTTACAAATAAATATAAATAACACTTGAAAGCTCTACTTAATAAAGCTCTTAATAAATAATTTCAAAAAATCAGGTGTATAACATTTAAAAATATTTAAAACACTAAAATCATCTGAAACAATAGACTCATAAAATGTTTTATTTCTATATTTCCAGTAAGTTTTTTTATATGGATGTTTGTTACATAAATGCCAGGGCTTAGAAGACCCTGTATAATGAATTATACAAGGGTTTATTTTTGCTTCAATAAATTCAGAAGATTTAAAACAAAAAACATTATCAACTTTTTCAAAAAAAGAAGATTGCTGATTATATTTTGGTGGAAGCTCCAACCAACGCCCATTAATAATAGAGTTGAGACCACACTGTTCAATATAATCTACTCTTTCAGGGTTTTCATTAACAAAAGAAATCACTTTTTCACTCAAATTTATTTCTCTCCATTTCAACACATTAACAACCATAACGCCTGAATTGAAATACTTAGAAGTTGAACTCATAAAAAGAGCTTCTTTATTGTCAAATCCTAGATCTTCTACTGCAGCCACATAGAAATCATTAAGATCTAACTCAAACAACACATCTAATGCTGAGTTAACAACAATATCAGCATCCAAATAAATAACAGTCTCATTATCTGCAAAATTAGGAATAAAAAGTCTATAATAATTAGACTTTTTAAAATGATACTTTAATTTAACTCCATCAATAACCGAATCATCAAAAAAACAGCTGACAATAGAAGCATTGCCATAGCCACTCACCATAAACTCCAAATTTTCCCAATCTTCCTTTTCAATTCCATTGTTAATAACTTTTATGGATATTGGTCTTGCGTTATTTTCTAGTAATGACTTTATAGCAACTGCTAAATGTTTTATATAATTTTTATCCGCCGCAAAAAATACTTCATTTATCATTTTCTAGTCCATTATAATAAATCACCAACTCACACTGTATTGCTAACACTTAGATTTGAAGTGCTGTATAGTGCTACACCCCTAGCTCTAAGCATTCTCCGCCATTTCCTTGAATTTGAGATTGCTCGCCAATAGTTGATTATAGGTCCCTTGGTCTATTACTTTACCTTCATCCATCATGTAGATGATGTCGCATTTTTGTACTGTTTTTAACCGGTGCGCGATCATAATAATGGTTTTTTGACCGCTGAATTTATGAATAGCTTCCATTATTATTTTTTCGGTAATGCCATCTAATGCACTGGTTGCTTCATCAAACACCAGCACATCCGCTTCATGGTAGAGCGCCCTTGCTATACCGATCCGCTGGCGTTGCCCGCCGGAAAGCTGTACGCCACGTTCGCCAACTTTTGTGTCTATGCCGCTGGGTAACTGCTCTACTAACTCTGTTAAATTGGCCAGCTGCAAGGCTTTGTATAC
>Ga0265293_10012416_pt1 | contig 11315 bp, 10 predicted proteins | sample Munlanlewell138R_FD_192505 | JGI IMG/M metagenome (GOLD analysis project Ga0265293, IMG submission 192505) | Leachate microbial communities from a municipal landfill in Southern Ontario, Canada - Leachate well 138R | ecosystem: Engineered > Solid waste > Landfill > Unclassified | place: Canada... | reverse complement strand
ACGGGAAACAACATAGGCTATTTTTCAAGGATAGAAGAAAATGGATGGGGGCTGATGCTCTCGATAGACGAGAACGAGATAATGGCACCCCTCCGCGAAATGATACTTTGGAACGCAATCTTCGCAGCCGCGGTGATCATCGCAGTCTCGATGATCTTCTCCAGCCTGTCCTCCTATTTTTCAGGACCTGTCCTGAAACTGACGGATGCAATGGATAGGTATCGCAGAGGAGATCAATCAGCCAGGTTCGAATACAGGGAAGACGATGAGTTCGGACAGATAGCCGTTACGTTCAACGAAATGGCAGATACTCTAAATGTAGTCCTGTCCAATGAAAAATTGAAAAGCAAGTATTACGAGGACAAATCAAACGTTGACCAGCTTTCGGGCATACTGAACAAAGCAGCCACGGAGACACTGATATCAAAGATACTTGACGACAGTACCGATACCGACGCACATGCGATCTTGATCATGGACATCGACAACTTCAAATCGATAAACGACAATTTCGGACACGCGGCAGGCGACAGAGTAATAATGGAAGTCGCAGCCGAGCTAAAAGAGGCGTTCAGGGAGATGGATATCGTCGGGAGGATCGGCGGTGATGAGTTCATGGTCTTCGTAAGACACGTCGAGGACATTACAGTTATCAGAGAAAAAGCAGAACACATAGCAAAAGCTGCAGCAAAATCATCCTGGACTGTGGAAGGCCTTCCGGACATAACCATGAGCATCGGATGCAGCAGGTACCCCGCAGACGGAATGACTTTCACAGAACTATACGAAAAGGCAGATAAAGCTCTCTACAAAACTAAAAGGAGCGGCAAGAACAGCTTCACAGTATACGAGGCCTGATCATATCACCGGAAAGCAGATGGCAAAAAAGTTTGCCGTCTGCTTTTTTGGGCACTTAAAGACAGTAAAAGACAACCTTTCCAAACGCTTTTTATCTTTATTCATCAGCAGTAACCCGGACAGCAAAGATTTTTTACAACACTTTTTCCAATCAGCCAAAAACACTATGCACAGAGCTTCCATGCAGATAGAATCTGAAAATACACAAGGCACATCTTTATTTACTGCGGAGGAGACAAAATGGCGTACATTCTCGAAAAGGCAGACAGGGACCTTTTTTACAGCAGGAACGACCCAAAGGACAGGAGGCTCGGCGAGCTTGTCCATAGGGGAAAGATGTCATCTGTACGGGATTCTGATGTAGTGATCATCGGCGTGCCTGAAGACAGGGGCATACTTGCAAACAAAGGGCGCGCAGGTGCCGCGAAGGGTCCTGATGATGTCAGGCGACGTCTTTATAAACTTACCCCCGGGTTCAACATGGATCTCGACAGGATCAGGGTCATCGATGCCGGCAATATATCTACAAAGGGACTGACTCTGGAAGAGGTACACCTTGCCCTGCAGGAAGCTGTATCCGATGCAGTCTCACGCGGCGGCATCCCGCTGGTGATAGGAGGAGGACACGACCTTACTTACCCGGGCCTTGCAGGGCTTGTCCAGGGAGCCGGACTCAAAAAAGATTCACTCGGACTGATCAATGTCGACTCACACCTAGATGTCAGGACTGACGAAAGCGGTATAAACAGCGGGACATCATTCTACAGGGCTCTGACGCAGCTTCCCAACAAGGCTCTATCAGGGAACGCGTTCGTTGAATTCGCCATTCAGGAGCCCTACAACTCGCCTTACTATTACAACTGGGTGAAGAAGCAGGGGGGAAGCGTCTTTACGCTCAAAGAGGTCTCCGAACGTGTTATGGAATCCTTTATACAGGCTCTGAGCATCGTAAGCAAGAAGGGGCGGACAGTCGCACTATCCCTGGACATAGATGCCGTCAGGAGCACCGAAGCGCCGGGAGCATCTGCGAGCAACCCGAGCGGACTCAAGGCGCCTGAACTGGACAAGATAGCATACCTTGCGGGGAGGAGCCCCCAGATACGTTACCTCGACATAATGGAGGTCTCTCCGCCGTTGGACCAGGACCACCGAACCGCATCCCTTGCAGCCTCATCTATCTTCTGGTTCCTCAGGGGCCTGTCCGAGAGATAATAAACTTAAACCATTATAACTTTCCCCCGGATTTACCTGCACTCTTTGGAGAGGATCATGTCATGACCCTCTCTTTTTATTTCCGGCTCCTCATGTGACGAGGTCACAGACCACAGAAATTATCAGTGTTATAAAAAAAGAAGAACAGCAAATATAGGATGTGATCATATGGCGGCAGAAGTCATAAAAAGGAAAAAAGCAAAAGTTTTGCGTGAAGATTGTGTCGCATGCGGAGCCTGTGTGAAGGTGTGCCCCGTTGACGCAATAACCGTATACAAAGGGATCTTTGCGGAAGTCGATCCCATTATGTGCATAGGATGCACAAAATGTGCCGCGATATGCCCTGCTTCCGCTATAACTATGGAGGCCCCTGAATGAGCATGAAAAAAAGCTGGAAGGACAAAATGTGGATCATAACGATAGTTTATTTCTCTATCGGACTTTTCAATATTATGTTCGCATGGTTTGGTATGATTTGTTTTCTTGCGCCTATGCTGATGTCTATATTCGGCAAAGACAAGGCTTTTTGCAACAGTTACTGCGGAAGGGGACAGCTTTTCACTCTTCTGGGGCATGACCGCAGAATCTCTCTTAACAAGGAACTGCCTTCATTCCTGAAAAGCAAATGGTTCAGATATGGGTTTCTGTTATTTTTCATGGTCATGTTCGTAAACATGCTTTTTACAACATGGGCCGTTTTTTCAGGAAGCGGAAGCCTGAATGAATCATTGAAGCTGTTATGGACTTTCGATCTGCCATGGAGATGGGCAAACAGAGCCGGTGAAAGCTTTCCTCTGTGGGCTGTCCAGTTCGCCTACGGCTTTTACAGTCTTATGCTCACCTCTCTTATAATCGGACTTCTGAGCATGCTCATATTCAAGCCAAGGTCATGGTGTGTCTACTGTCCGATCGGTACCGCAACTCAGATGATATGCAAGATAAGAGAGGGAGAGAGGCTTTAACTATTATTTGCTCATGCTTTGCAAGAGTTTCTTGTCAACGATCTTTATCCCTCCTCTGGAGAGTTCGACCGCGCCGAGCACATAGAATGATTTTAGCGTCCTTGAGACCACCTCACGGGCGCTTCCTATATATCTGGCGATCTGTTCGTGCGTGACAGGAACGACATTGGTGTTATTCCTCTCGATCTCCTCAAGAAGGAAGTTTGCAAGCCTCTTGTCCACACTCAGGAAGAATATCCTCTGTATAGCTTCCATGACATCGGAGAAACGTTCGGCCGCCACTTTGTATGAGAAATTTTCAACCCATACATTTCTTGCCGCCAGATCAGAGAAAAAATTTGCATTGGCTACAAGTATCCTGCACTCTGTCTCAGCCTCGATCAACACTTCGAAACGTATCAGCTTGAGTACGCATGACGCTGAGAGGATACAGATTTCTCCCGGGTTCAGACGAAAAAGTGTCAGGTCCTTGCCATCCTCGGAAAGCATGTAGACTCTGAGCGTCCCCGATCTGATGAGGAAGACTCCTGCACAGGAATCATCACTTCCGCTGAGGCAGGTCCCCTTTTCGTATTTAATGTCAGAGATATTGTCCATGAGAGCCGCCTTTTCGAGGTCACTTATCTTATCCCAGAAAGAAAAGCTCTTTTCCAGAAGCGATATCAGCTGCCCATTTTGGATCAAATCACGCACCTCCGGTCCAAGTTTAAGGTTCATTATATTGATACAGGGAGGGATCTTCGGTCATATTCCGAGCAGCCGCCCGGCGTTTCCTCCAAGTATCATCTCTTTTTCCTCTTCCGATATATCGAGCGATCTTATCAGTGATATTTCCTGGGAAGGCATGTGCCAGGGATAATCGCTTCCAAAGAGGATCTTTTCGGCTCCGTGCTTTCTTATGATCTTTTTGAGAATCCCCTTATCGAGCCAGGGCTCCGCGCAGTAAGCCGTGTCCATGTAGATGTCCGCCTGTCCTGCCACTTCTTCAAGGACATCTTCTGCCATCTTCAATCCCCCCATATGGGCTGCGACTATCCTGAGCCCGGGGAAATTCCTGGCTATTTTCAGCATCGACTTGGGAGAAGCGTTCAGTTCGTCAGGGAACGAGTAATCAAAACCGACGTGGAATACAACGATCAGGTTAAGCGCCCGTGCCAGGTCATATATGGGGAAATACTGCTCATCATCGGCATTTATCCTCTGAAGTGCCGGATGGAACTTCATACCCTTAAGCTCTTCGTCAGATATCTTCCAGACATACTCGAGTGCGTATACCGAACTCGGGAGGACTGATCCGAAGGATATGACCCGTTCTGAATCAATCTCCTTTGCAAAGCGGAGGACATTCTCATGCTGGCTCTCCTTGGTAACAACGTTGAGTACGACAGACCTGTCCACACCACACTCATCCATAGTTGAAACAAGTCCGTTCAGGGTCGCAGGGGCCGCGTATCCGACGTTGCCATTGGCCGACAGAACAGACATCGCGCGATCCGCAAAACCGTCAGGAAATATGTGCGTATGGAAATCTATGATCATGGCCCTCATATCGCCGCCTTTCCTTTGATCTTCCAAACTATATCACAAAAAAGCAGAGGCCGTAAAAAGTTGAGGACTCCCGGTGTGCAGTCCGGGAGCCCTCTGGGAGGAACGGATGACCTATTGTCTCTGTTCTCTAGAATTCATACTGCCAGGAGAGGATAAACTTGCGTTCGGGGTTGATATAACCCTGGCTGTCAAGCACGAACTCTCTGTTGAAGATGTTGGTGCAGGAAAGGACCAGTTTATTCGGTCCCTCTTTCCATGAGACAGAAGCGTTCATAAGGAATATATTGTCATTGTCATTATTGTAATCTGACCCATCAATGTTTCTGTCTCCGTAGTAATGGGCATTGAGCTCAGCTGCCCAAGGCCCCTTCACGTAGTTGAGGCTTCCGCTTAGATCCAGCCTGGGGAGCCCCGATCTTGTCCATTCGTCGGATCCCTCCGATTTTTCGTCGGCATCGGTCCAGGATATCCCCTGTGTGTAGCTCCAGTTCTCATGGAAGTTGAACTTCATCTCCGCCTCTATACCCCAAGCTCTGTACTGATCAAGGTTGACGTACTGACCATTTTCCCAGAATTCGTCAGATTGATAGTTAATCTTATCTTCCATGTCCATATAGAAGACTCCAAAACTCCAAGGATTGGCAGCCTTTCCGTCCTTAACTCCTATGTCGTAAGTCCAGCCTTTTTCCGGTTTCAGATTGAAGTTTGGTTTTGCTTTATAACTACGTATGGGGTTCCATATCTGGTAGAAACTGGGCATTGCGAAGAACCTTCCCGCTGTCAGATACCATATCTTCCCGGAAGAGCTCTCCCAGTTCAGTGAAAGCCTCGGGATCAGTTCATTTACATCCTCGCCCTCGTCGACGTTCCAGTGCTCGTACCTGAGTCCTATATCAAGTGCTGCTTCACCGATGGGCAGTGATACTTCAAAGTATGGGGAAAAACCATCTCTTTTATAATCCAATGCCTCATGCTCAAATCGTTTGTTAGTATAAGTATCATAGTCAAAAACATAGCCTGATCCTTTGTAGTCAATATTTTCTCTGCGCCATTCAAAACCCCAGACTCCAGCTAGACCAAATATATCTTGTTTGTGGTTAAACATAAGCCCCAATGAGCTGTCTTTAAATTCAGAGTCCTCAGGTTCAAGAGGGTTTGAATAAGTAGAATAATGCTTTTCATTCATGTTGTAATAGATACGCCCAAAATTATCATCATCAGAATAAGTAACAGCAAAACGCTTGTAATTATTTTTCTGAGTATTTGTGTAAACAGTCGATAGATCCCAATTCATTGTGTTTTCCCAGTCTGAATCAAAATCTCCCCACCCTGCAGAAAATGACCAGTTGCCTTTTTCGACCCCAAAAACAAAATCATTTCCTCTGTAGTCAGTGGCAGTATCGTAGGTGCCGTCGGTTCTTTTTCTGATGTTTATTTCGGAAGTTTCCTGAGTTTTGGTATATCCGACCGTGACCTTTACGTCATCGCTCAATACAGCCGTGCCTCTCAAAGACCCTCTGAACCAGCCATGGTTTCCGCCTTCAATAAGCAGAGTCCCGCCTGACTTTTCCATGCCTTTTTTGGTGATTATATTTATAACTCCTCCGGCAGCGTTCGATCCGTAGATAGCAGAGCTTGCACCTTTGACGACTTCTATCCTCTCTATCGACTCAAGCGGTATTGTCCTTAAGTCAAAGGGTGATCCCATCGAATCAGTACCATAGCTCGAAGTAATGAACGGAACGCCGTCGACCAGGAGAAGGACTTCAGATGTCAAGCCCCTTACTACCACGCTCTTGTCAAGGACGGAAGCAGAACTGTTCCTGAGGCCGTTTACTCCGGGCACTCTGTCGAGGACTTCCTGTGTACTCCTCGCTCCACTCATTTCAATTTCCTCTTTGGTGATCACGTAGGCCGGAGCCGGTACCTCCTTGATGTCCTCAGCCAGGCGGGAGCCGGTGACCTCCACTCTGGCCACTTCCCGGACTTCTTCTTTTTTATCGTCGCTGACGGCCTCTGTCGATGTATCTGCAAAAGCGGCAGCAGAAAATGCCATAATAAAAACTGCCATGGATATAATGCTGTACTTTCTGAACTTACTGAACACCTTCAACACTCCTTTTAAAAAATCTATGCATGTTAACATGTCCGGATCCTTTTTCACTTATCTTTCCTTATACCTCACTCCTCATGTAGAGCCCAAAAAAGAGGGACCCCGTGATATCGGGGCCCCTCTGTGACAAACATACGTCGTATCCTCAGGCATAAATGCCCGGTAGGATACAGTTTGCCGCCTCTCGCCCGCGCGATGATCAACATTTCGGTACTTCAGCAGGTCTCCTGGCTCCCGTTCATCCTACTCCCGTGCCTTCCCGTCCTCAGACAGTGGCTTGTTACGGTTTCGTCCCGGTCACAGTAGCGGGGCTGCTCCGGCATCTCACCGGATTCCCTTGACTGAAATTCCATGACGCTATTCATTTGTCAGTAAGTTTTACCCCATGCATAAGCCAATGTCAAGCAGTTCATAAATTTTTCGTAAATTTTGCGTTGATTTTGTCACAAACATTTCATAAATACCTGTTGACATATTTTCCGCCGCCATGGTAGAATTCCCGCAAGTTAGCAGAAGCTAACTATTATATTGGAGGGATCTGTATGCCAATCAATTTTTTATCACCGGGTATGGAGGGCTGTGTCAAAAGAATAGCCGGCAGAGATGATACCAGACGTTTTCTTGAAAGCCTCGGGCTAGTTCCCGGCGGCATGGTGACTATGGTATCTTCCATGGGCGATAATGTAATACTGGGCATAAGAGGAACAAGGATCGCCATCAGCAGGAAACTGGCTGACCGGATCCACATATAAGTGACGGAGGGATCCATATGAGAGCACTAAATGATATCAGCTGCGGCGAAAAGGTAAATGTGATAAGGATAAACGCAAAAGGACCGCTTAAGCGCAGGATAATGGACATGGGCATCACAAAGGGAACGGAACTTACCCTCAAAAAAATCGCTCCTCTTGGAGATCCTCTGGAGATAACCGTCAGAGGATACGACCTTTCCCTTAGAAAGGCCGATGCCGAAATGATCGAAGTCGAATAGAGCCCGTCCTGCGGCCATAGATGAAAATTGGAACGGAGTTTTAAGGAACTCCTTATTTTTAAAACATATGAGTTAGCAATTGCTAACTAATGGAGGTCAGTATATGAAAATGAAGATCGCACTTTTAGGGAACCCAAACTGCGGCAAAACTACCATGTTCAACGCTGTAACAGGCAGTACCCAGTATGTGGGCAACTGGCCGGGAGTCACGGTAGAAAAAAAGGAGGGACCAATCAGGGGACATAAAGATACTTTGCTGGTCGACCTGCCCGGCATATACTCACTTTCTCCTTACACCCTTGAAGAGAGGATCACTCGCAGTTATCTCACCAATGACAAACCGGACGCGGTGATAAACATCGTAGATTCGACAAATATAGAGAGAAGCCTCTATCTGACCACTGAACTTCTGGAAATGAACATCCCTATGATCGTTGCGCTCAATATGACAGATGCAGCTGAAAAAGCCGGGGTAAGCATCGATGCCGATAAGCTCTCAAAAAGCCTGGGCTGCAGAGTGATAAAGACTTCCGCTTCAGAAGGCACTGGGATCGAAGATCTTGTCAAAAATACAATAGATATTGCATCCCTCAAAGAAAGACCCGCATCTTATCCTCGTTTCAGCGGGTGTATCGAAGATACACTTGAAATGATATCTGTCGCTGCGAACAAGTTTTCCGGCGATCTGCCCAAAAGGTGGCTTTCTGTCAACCTTTTCAGCAGGGATCCAATTTTGCGTCAGCAGCTTTCACTGGAGGATGGCCTGAATGAGATCGAAGGTCTAATAAAGAGCTGCGAGGAAAGTGATGACGACGACTCGGAGAGCATGATAGCCAACGAACGCTACACCTGCATAGACGGGATCCTTAAAGGAACAGTTATAAAGGGGCGAACAGAAGGACTTTCAGCTTCGGACAGGATAGATGTCGTACTTACCAACAGGCTGCTGGGGCTTCCTATATTCTTTATGATCATGTGGAGCATCTATTATATTTCAATACAGACCCTGGGTGACATGACAATAGGATGGACAGAAACACTTTTTGGAACTATCTCAGAGAGGGTCTCAGCCCTCCTCTCGTCCGCAAACGTAGCGGAATGGCTCCATGCCCTCATCATTGACGGAGCTATTGCGGGAGTGGGAGCGGTCCTCGGATTCGTTCCCCAGCTGATGATACTCTTTCTTCTGATATCCTTCCTTGAGGACTGCGGATATATGGCCCGTGTAGCTTTCATTATGGACAGGATATTCCGCCAGTTCGGCCTCTCCGGGAAGTCGTTTATCCCGATGCTTGTGGGGACCGGCTGTTCCGTTCCGGGCATCATGGCTTCAAGGACCATTGAGAACGAGTCGGACCGAAGGCTGACCATAATGCTCACACCATTCGTTCCTTGTGGTGCAAAGCTGCCTGTTTTCGCTCTTTTTGCTGGAGCTTTCTTTCCTCAGCAGTCATGGGTCGCACCATCCATGTACATGATCGGCATAGGCATGGTGATCCTTTCAGGGATCATCCTGAAGAAGACCGACCTCTTCGGAGGAGAGCCCGCTCCCTTTGTAATGGAACTCCCCTCATACAGGATGCCAAAGATAAAAGGTGTTCTAACACATATGTGGGAAAGGTCAAAAGCCTTCATAGTCAAAGCCGGAACAGTAATATTCTTTGCAGCGGGACTGATATGGTTCCTGCAGGCATTCAGCTGGTCCCTTCAGATGGTCAGACCTGATGAAAGCATCCTTGCATCCATAGGAAGCTTCATTGCGCCCATATTCAGGCCTCTGGGATTCGGCAACTGGCAGTCCTCAGTAGCTGTTGTGACGGGCTTCCTTGCCAAAGAGGCCGTAGTATCGACTTACGGGGTCCTGCTGGGGGTCGGTGAGGTTCTTGAAGACGATCCGATGCTTGTCTCACAGATATCCCGCATATTCACCCCCGTAAGCGCCTACGCCTTCATGGTCTTCACTCTCCTTGCCCCGCCTTGCTTTGCTGCGCTGGGTGCCATAAGGAGTGAAATGCGCTCGTGGAAATGGACATTTTTCGCTATCGCATGGCAGACCGGCCTTGCCTACATGCTGTCCATGCTTATATACCAATTCGGGGGTCTTTTCTTCGAAGGAAAGGAAGTGAGTGAAATGGCAACCGTAATAGTAGGATCTTTAGTACTCATTGCAATGGGATACTCTCTTTACAGGATAATCAAAAACAGCGTTTCGGGAAAGTGCGCATGCGGAGGCAACTGCGCGAGATGCGGCGCTGCGAAAGCAGGACATTCAAAATAACGACAACTTGGCGGAATTGCCCCTCCTTACAGTTCCGCATTATAAATAACTCTCTCTTACCTCCGCTCCGGGCGGCCATAACCACCTCCCGGAGCTCTATTATTTCAGGACAGGCAGGAAATCTAAGTTCTGGGCTTACCCATTCATCTTTTTTATCGCATTTAAAGAACGATCGTAGTCATCCTCAAATACCTCGATAGTCATTACCCTATCTCTTCCTCCGGACATCATCTCCACGACAGACCTGAAGAGTTCCGGATCCATGTATGAGAGATCTCTGTGGTCGGTCCCGTCGGACATAACGCCGTGGATGTGAAGGACCCTTACGTCGTCTGCCAGGTTCCCCGTAGTTTCAAGCACAGGGCGGTCACATTTGATGAGATGTCCCACATCCAGACATATTGAAGTCCCTGCAAAATCCGCGAGGTGCTTGACATAGCGCGGATCATAGTCCAGAGTTTCAATGCAGATCTTTCTGCGGTCATCCACAGCGCCGGCAATTTTTTCTGCCGACTTGATGCTCTTTTCAAGCCAGATGCCCATCTCAGCACTTGGAAAATTACCTCTCTTTTCTCCAACGACATGAAGTATCCAGGCAAATGGATCAAGAGGTGCAAAGAGTTCGACCGTCCTCAGGCAAAGATCTTCCCTCTCCTGTCTCTCCAGAGTGGAGCAGGAGACGCATATTTCTGCCGGGAAGTGCACAGTACAGGACATATCCAGTTCGCCGCACAGTTCCCGTAGGAGACGGATCTCTTCTTTTGAGGGCATATTGGAGTGCTCCGGGGTATCAAAAAGGACAATTTCCATATCGCTCACATCGGAGGAAAGGTGCCTCATATTATCGGCAAATGTCCCGGGAGTGACCCAGGAAGTCCCTCCAAAACGCAACCCCGCAGGCTCAAGATCTCTTTTTATCATAAATATCCACCATTCTTCGTTCTAAAAATATTTTACCTTTATATTCCTGCCCGGCATGCCTCTTGAATAGCGAAGCGGATATAGTTCAGAGGCGGTCAAACTATCGTCAAACGTTGTCAAACAGTAGTCAAACGATCGTGAGGGGCCAAGAAACACCCCTCTCAGTCTTCCCCGGACGCTTCTTATCAGGAGAATGCCGTTTCCTGTTAAGGAAACATTTAGATAGTCCATAGCATTCGAAATATTTCGAGTGCGTTTCGAGATCGGGGCCCCAGTGTCTTTATATCCTTGCTATCACTAGCATTTTAGAGTCTAAACAAAAGCCGCTGGATTCCCGATTTAAGCATTCGGGAACGACGGAGAGGAAGGCCACTGCCGGGGACGACGGGGATTTTGAACCTCCGCGGCCCTTGGCCGCAATTCTCCGCGATG
>Ga0265293_10012415_pt1 | contig 11315 bp, 12 predicted proteins | sample Munlanlewell138R_FD_192505 | JGI IMG/M metagenome (GOLD analysis project Ga0265293, IMG submission 192505) | Leachate microbial communities from a municipal landfill in Southern Ontario, Canada - Leachate well 138R | ecosystem: Engineered > Solid waste > Landfill > Unclassified | place: Canada... | reverse complement strand
ACCCTCCCTCTGGTGGCCAGAATGAAGTGAAATACATGGATTTCCCCTATCTATCGCCGGTAACCGTACAAGATCTCGCCTCCCTGTTTGCAGGTAAGATCCATGCATTGCTATGCCGGAATTACGTAAAAGGGAGAGATTGGTATGATTTCATCTGGTATACGGCTCGAAAGACCCCTGTGAATTATCGTTACTTTGAAAAAGCATTGCATCAATCAGGTCCTTGGAAGAGCGCGGAGGTTCACGTTAATAGAGTTTGGTTACGTGAGGCGCTATACCAAGAACAAAGAAAATTCAGACCTTTAACATGTTAGCTTACGCTCTACTACCTTACCCATATTTGTAACCTCAAACTCCCCTCTTAGCTTGTGATCTCTCTGTACAACTCTCTAATAACGTGACTCTCTAATAATACTGGATTGTTTTTTAGCCGTGTTTGATTCACAGAATCAACTAACAATTCCAGATCTGTTGCAGAGGCCTCTGCCTCAAAAGAGATTTCTAGCTCTTTCAAGAACTGCTCAAACCAAACAATTGATGCTTCAATACTTTGCTGACCTAGAGCATGGGCAATATCGGTAAAAACAGATGTGAGGTAAGCTTCCCCGCGTACGTCTATACAACCCTCGATATGGTTGGCCATATAGCGCCATATTTTGGGAAGGGAGATTGCTACCGCATGGCCATGGGGAAGATTATAGAGAGCAGTCAACTTGTAGCTCATTGCATGAGCTGCTGTAGATTGCGTTATATTTATAGCTCTTCCAGCATAATTGGCACCTAATAGCATCTGTAAGTTAGCTTGCTCATCATTGGCTAGGTATTCAGCACTATGGGTGGTTATAAGGCTAATTGCTTTTTTGGAATACTCCTTGCTCTCGTCTGTTGAATTAACAGACCACCAAGCCTCGATCGCTTGGCACAAGGCATCGAGCATCGTACATTTTTTTTGGTAGAGAGGCAGAGTTCGCAAGACACTGGGATCTAAAATTGCATAGCGAGGAATAATGCTGTCGTGCGTAACGGACTGCTTTTCACCATTATAGTAAATGACCGCATACCGCGTAGACTCACTTCCGCTTCCTGAAGTGGTCGGAACGGCTAATAGGAGCACATCGTTATCCTGGTAGGCCTGCTTAAGATATACTTCGTTATCATCCATCTCGCTGTAGAGCTTAATACACTTAGCCGTGTCCATGGCACTACCACCACCAACGGCGATGATAGCATCACATTTTTCTTCCCGAAAGAGTTGCACCCCTTTATAAACAGCTTCATACACTGGATTTGGTGTGAAATCCGAAAACCGCACATGGGGAATTTTATTGGTAAGGAAAAAATCCTTGATTGGTAGGTACTGGAAGGAGTTACCACACACAAGGAGAAATTTAGTGACAGCATGCCTTTCCAGTATTGAGGCAATCTGTTTGTGACTATCTATACCGCTAATTATTATTTGACTCACCTACTTCTCCAAAGCAGCCATAAAAGATTTCTTATTCTCAATAGGGGTGGTATCGGGGCGCATAAGGTCAGCCCTTGAACCACTACTTACTATAACGTGCATTAAAAGAGGTTTAGGTAGAGATGAAACATCTAATTCCAAGAACCCTTTTAGCTCTTCTTTTGTGTTAATTGTGAGAGTTTTGGCATAGCCACAACTCAAAGCAACCTTAGGGATATCTATACGACCTGTAACGGTAGGCATGCCCCCGACTGACTCATGGGCTTCATTGTCCAATACGACATGGATCAAATTCTGAGGTTGCATTGTCCCTATGGTAGCGAGGCTTCCCATATGCATGAGAACAGCTCCATCGCCGTCAAAGCACCAGATTGTCTTCTGTGGCTTCTGTAGGGCAATGGAGAGCGCAATGGAACTCGCATGACCCATGGAGCCAACAGTTAAAAAATCATGGCTCAGCGTGGCCGGGTTGGTATGTTTAACGTGCTCAAATAATTCACGGGAAATTTTCCCAGTGGTTGCTACCACAAAATCTTTTGCCCCCAGAGCATCAGCAAGCGTACAAATTGCTGCTTCTCGGGTAAGAACACCCTCATATTTAGTATAAGAACTCGTACTCTTTTCAAAGACCCCTTTTCTGACGACAAAAGCAACACTGCGTCCTTGAGCCAACTCTTCGGAAAATTTCCCAGAGAGTAATGAAGAGACCTCTTCAATGGTGCTCCTCTCTTGGAGCACACTATAGGTAATTCCTAAGGTATCTAAAAGAGGAAGGGTTATAGCGCCCTGTTTCACATGCTGGGGCTCATCATGGATACCAGGCTCTCCTCGCCAACCCACTATGTAGATCACAGGAATTGCATAGACGGCAGGATCGGTTAATGAGGTAATGGGGTTAACTGCATTCCCTAGCCCACTATTTTGCAAGTAGACTAGAGCAGTTTTCCCGGTAGCTAAATGGTAGCCGGCGGCAAGGCCGGCAGCATTGCCTTCATTGACGGCTACGATATGTTTTTCACTATTGAATCCGTAGCGGGTATAGACTTCCTCACATAAGCTCTTGAGCTGAGAGTCGGGGACCCCAGTTACAAAACCAACCCCATGGGACTCTAACACATCTAGAAATGCTGCCGGATTTATCATCTTAGTTCGCCTCGGGTATTAACGTGATAATATCTTTGATCGACATGCAATATTTCTCGCTGGCTTCTTGGCACCTGCCGTGTTCAAGAATAGATCGTGCGGTGGCCTGCATGGCCGGAAAAGCACTTCGGATCAGGTGATTGGCATATATGACTATATTCACGCCATGCTTGGCTAATTCTTCTTCATAGACAGCAGAGAACGAAGAAGGAACAACCACAATCGGGACATTGGGAAACAATGCTATGAATCTATCGCAAAACTCAAATATCTCAGAAGGGTCTTCTTTTCTGCTATGAATCATGATTCCGTCTGCACCAGCTTGTACGTAGGCGCTCGTGCGCTTTATTGCATCGTCGAGTCCCTTATCTAGAATAAGGCTTTCGCAACGAGCAATAATCATAAAATCTTTAGTTTGTTGGGCATGCTTTCCAGCCCGAATCTTCTCACTGAAGTGTGCTATGGTATCTTGGTGTTGTTCGACATCGGTGCCAAATAAAGAGTTCTTCTTGAGGCCCATCTTATCTTCAATAATAATCGCCGAGACTCCAATCCGTTCCAAAGTCTTGACGTTAAAGACAAAGTGCTCAAGCATACCTCCGGTATCACCATCTAAGATAATAGGCTTGGTGGTAACTTCCATAATTTCATTAATGGTATCGAGGCGTGAAGAAGTATCTACAAGTTCGATATCGGGTTTTCCTTTGGCTGTGGAGTCACAGAGAGAGGAGACCCAGATAGCATCAAAGGATGCGATCCTATCTTCTTTTACTACCCGAGTATTTTCTACAATGAGGCCGGTGAGTCCATTATGGGCCTCAAGGACGCGCACTTGTTTCTTTACTTTCAGTAAATTAGCAAGTCTGCTTCGGCGAGTTTCAGTGAGGACCCCATGGGAGTCAATTTTGCCTTTGAGCTTTTCAATACTCACTCCTGCTGTATAAGGCACTTCGACGAGTTGTCCTCCCCATTCTTTTAAAATAGAGATTACCTTGGCTCTAATAACAGCCTGCAGTCCCACTCTCCAGTCATCACCATGGACAACATAGTCTGGTTTAAGGAGCCGAAGATTCTCTTCGTAATCCAAAGAACTCTGTACAAGAACATGGCTGACACCCTGTAGAGAGCCAATAATACTCATTCTCTCAGCACAATTCATAAGGGGATAGCGTTTGTATTCTGCAATTGCTTCGTCAGATAAGACGCCAACATAGAGTTCTCCAAGTTCAGCAGCCTTCTTGATAATATTAATATGGCCAACATGGATAATGTCAGCGCTCATCGCAACGTATACTTTTTTATTCTGGGACATTACCTTTCCTTCTTTAATACATTCTTCGCTCGCATTAAATCTTCCTGATTGTCGACTTCCATACAGAGTTTACCACGAACATCTAGTGGTTTGATATGCACGGTATCAGTAATGGTGTTTAAAGCATCTTCTGCGTAGACATTAGTTTTACCGGCTTCACAGAAACTATGAATGGCCTCTTGCCATAAAGACCAATCTGATTTAGTGAGTTTATAGAGAGGCTGACAGGCAACGCAGTCAGGACCAAATTCATGGATTCCGATCACCGAGACAAGGCCTTTGTCTATCCGTGCTTTGAAGTCTTTTTCAGGAAGAGCCAAGGTGCTATCTACCACCACAGTACTGCCCTCACTGGCAATGACTGATTTAAGGACAGGCTTGGAGAACACGAGGTCTCCATGCATGAGCAAGACGTCATCAGTAAAAGGAATTTCAGATAACTTATCGAGAGAAACAATATAATTGGTAGTAGCGAATACTTCGTTGTATACAAACTGAACAGACAAGTCAGGAAATCGAGAAGCTATGTACTCTTCGATGGAGGAGGCTAAGTAACCGGTGGTAATGATATATTCAGTAACACCACAGGCACTTAGCAGATCAAGCTGACGTGACAGGATGGTGACATCCTGATCTAGTTCAACTAAACACTTAGGATTATCTTTCGTGAGATTATGTAGGCGTGAGCCTTTACCTGAATTTAATAATATTGCGGTCATAGTATGTATATTCCAATAGTAGCATGTTTAGTTTTATCATAACTGGTTACTGTTATTCCTATCCAAAATTTCTGTTATTTCCCCCATATTGAAAGATTTCATCTGATACTGCAAGGCTAAATGATCATAGTGAGCTAATATTTCTTCAAGAATCTGGGAATTTTCTCCTATGTTCATAGCAAATTCATGCGGATGCCACCAAAGATGAAATACTTGAGAGTTTTTGGCAGCATAGGTCATAGAATCTTTTATTCTTTTTACTTTTAGCCCCTCTAGGCTTTTAAGCTTCTCTGAATAGGGTCGCAGAAAGCGACTTGAAGGAATATTATATATATCGAGCGTATCGCATGCTTGTAATGGGTAGGTATTATGGCCAAAGATATTTATATAACTATCAAGTAATCTCCCCATCCGTTGAAATAATACCTTAACGGCATGTGAGGAGCTACTAGCTGGCCGATTAATCCATATGTTCTCATTTCCTCGAAATGCTCGGATACCGAGCTCTTTCAGAACTTTTAAATAGTCTTGGTTGAACTGATTTCTAGGAAAGATTAAACTCTTTACATTTACTCCCCTACTCTTAGCAATACTGATGGCCTGACTTATATCATTTCTAAAATCTTCTACCGTTTGCCCCTCTTCAAGGCAATAATAGTGAGAATAGGTATGGGTTCCTATTTCTTGGCCCTGAGAAGCATGTTTTTGTATTAGAGCAATTAAATCGGGTGCAAATAAGTACTCTTCAGATATAGGTTGCATACTGTTAAGAAAATTATAGGGTGACAACTCTGCTTTCTTATAATTAGGCACGGTAAGGGGCATATGCAAAAGCAGTTCATCAATAGATTGCAAATAGATAAAGCCAACTGCAGCCCAAGTAGCATGTACACCATGTTTAGTAAAAAGCTCTAGCAATTTAGGTACTACTTGCCAAACAGCTCTAATATTGTGGCCATAGTCAGCTAGAGTCCATTTGTCTCTTACGCCCCAAAACAATTCAAAATCTAACGATATGGTAAATATACCAGCTGTTTCTTCCAAGATAACTACCTACTTTCCCCACACCACCCGATTCACATAATCGGTATAGGAGATAATAATCCTAAGGACCTTCTCTGATACATTAGGCATAGTATAATCAGCTACGGGTTGTATACTAGCTTGCTGTTGAGTCTCTAATATTTTTAACCCTTGCAGAATTCTCTCTTTTTGTAACCCCACCATCATAACCACAGCCTCTTCCATGGCTTCAGGGCGTTCATGAGCTTGGCGAATATTTAGAGCTTTGAAGCCTAAGATAGAAGACTCTTCACTAATAGTGCCGCTATCACTGAGGACAGCCTTGGCATGTTTTTGTAGCTTCACATAGTCAATGAATCCTAAAGGCTTTAGGGTCTGCACTAAGGGATCAAACTCAATGCCTTTCTCTTTAATCATATTCCGGGTTCTAGGGTGGGTACTCACTATGATAGGGAGTTTAAATTCACTAGCCAGTGTATTTAAACTCTCTACTAGATCTAAAAAGTTTTTTTCTGAGCTAATATTCTCTTCTCGGTGAGCCGAGACTACAAAGTACTCTCCTGCTTGTAATCCTAAACGCTTAACTACATCTGAACTTTCAATCTCTTCTCGTTTCGAGTTCAACACTTCAAACATAGGACTGCCGGTTTTAATAACTCGATCAGCAGGAATTCCTTCGGCTAATAGGTAGGCACGGGCAATATCACTGTAGGGCATGTTGATATCTGCAATATGATCGACTATCTTGCGGTTAGTCTCTTCAGGGACCCGTTGATCAAAGCATCTATTGCCAGCTTCCATATGGAAGATGGGAATATGTCTTCTCTTAGCTGCAATGGCACAGAGACAGCTATTGGTATCACCAAGCACAAGGAATGCATCAGGCGCAACCTCTTCTAAGATAGGGTCAATATTCTTTAGTATATTGCCAATGGTCTCAACAGCTGTCCCAGTAGCAGCATTAAGAAAGTAATCAGGTTTCCGTAAATTAAAATCTTTAAAGAACACCTCGTTAAGTTCATAATCATAATTTTGACCAGTATGGACTAAAGTATGAGTAATAGCTTCAGAGGTCTCTAGCCTATTAATTACAGCGGACAACCGAATAATTTCTGGTCTTGTCCCTACTACAGTCATTACTTTTAATTTGTTCACGCTTTCATACCTCTAGATAGTACGTATCGGGATGCTCAGGGTTAAATACTTCATTAGCCCACATAAAGGTGACCATGTCAGTATCGCCAAGGTTCTCTATATTGTGAGTATAACCAGGAGGAATATCGACTACTTCGAGTTTCTCCCCTGTTACATGATAAGTCAACACTTCATCAGAGAAGATATTTCTAAATCGAATGACCCCTTTTCCACTCACTACTAAAAACTTTTCGTTCTTAGTATGGTGCCAGTGATTCCCTTTAGTAATCCCAGGTTTTGAAATATTCACCGAGAACTGCCCTCTTTCAGCTGTTCTAATAATCTCAGTGAAGGAACCGCGGTTATCTGTATGCATCTGTAAAGGGTAGCTAAAGCCATCTTCTGGTAAATAGCTCAAGAAGGTACTGTAAAGGGCCTTCTCAAAGCTATTGGCCATATTTGGAACTGTTAAGGTTTTTCTACTCTCTTTATACGTATAAAGCAATTCAACAATAGTTCCTAGCTTAACGGTATGGACCGTGGGTACGCTACAGAACCTATCAGAAAGGAGAACTTCACCATTAAGGGCTCCAATAAAACTACCCACTACATCGTCAATGTACACTAAAGACATTACAACTTCTGGATCATTAACTGTAATAGGAAGGTCATGAGCAATGTTGTGGCAAAAGGTAGCGACTGCACTATTGTAGTTTGGTCTACACCACTTGCCAAATACATTGGGGAGTCTAAAGACGTAGACTCGACTACCCGTCTCTTGGGCATACGAGAACATCAACTCCTCGCCAGCTTTCTTACTTTGACCGTAGGGGTTGTCTAGGGTAGCCTGAACAGAAGAGGTTATAAGAACTGGTGCCGTATTGTGATTCTTCTTTAAAGAGGTCAAGAGCTCACTAGTAAAGCCGTAGTTGCCTTCCATGAACTCTTTTTGATCTTTAGGGCGGTTCACTCCGGCTAGGTGGAACACAAAATCACAGCGTGCAGTATACGAATCCAATAGACTAGGATCAGTGTCGATATCGTAGAGATAGAGTTCTTCATAGCCTCTGTTTCTTAGTTCACTCACAAGGTTCTTTCCTACAAAGCCATTAGCCCCGGTTACTAGTATCTTCATCCTAGCGTTGCTCCAATTCATTCTGGATATAGGGAAGAGTGAGTAACTTCTCTTTGATTTGCTCCACACTTAAGAGTTGCGTGTTGCTAGAGTTAAATTCAGTTATATTACTGCGTGTTCCATTGCCATCCGTGTAGTACTTGTCGTAGTTTAAGTCGCGGTTGTCAGCAGGAACGCGGTAGAAGTCCCCAAGGTCTAGGGCATGAGCACACTCTTCATTCGTGAGGAGTGTCTCATACATCTTCTCTCCGTGCCTGATACCAATAGTCTTAATTTCATTGTTAGCTTCAAAGAGTTCTTTGACAGCCAAAGCTAAATCTCCAATGGTACTGGCGGGAGCTTTCTGGACTAAGATGTCTCCAGTATGAGCATGCTCATAGGCATAGAGCACTAGATCGACAGCTTCACCCAGTGTCATAATAAAGCGAGTCATTAAAGGGTCTGTGACTGTGAGGGGTTTACCTGCTTTAATTTGTTCTACAAAGAGTGGTACTACCGAACCCCGTGAGCAAAGCACGTTGCCATAGCGGGTACCGCAGATAAGAGTTTTATTTTCAGCCACAGTACGTGATTTAGCCACAAAGACCTTCTCCATCATGGCCTTGCTAGTTCCCATGGCGTTAATGGGATAGGCAGCCTTATCAGTCGAGAGACAAATGACTTTCTTGACCCCGGCATTGATGCTAGCGGTAAGTACATTATCTGTACCAATTACATTAGTCTTGACCGCTTCCATGGGGAAGAACTCACAAGAAGGGACTTGTTTTAATGCAGCAGCACTAAAGACAAAATCAACGCCATTTAAGGCATCTCTAATACTTCGGTAATCTCTAACATCACCAATGTAATACTTGATCTTGTCGTTATGATACAAATGTCTCATATCGTCTTGTTTCTTCTCATCTCGCGAAAATATCCGTATCTCAGCTATATCAGTAGCAAGAAAGCGATCAAGCACAGCGTTACCGAAAGAACCGGTACCGCCAGTGATAAGTATGGTTGAATTTTTAAACATAAGTACTATCCTTCACGAAATAATGCAATATATTCTCCAGTTGGTCTATGGGGGTGCCCATTGCAAACTCCTCGAGACTTTAAAAACTACTTGATTGTACTACATTATCGCTAACTAGGCGATTGCTTTTAGCTGGTCAAAGATTGTGCCAGCCCCTATAATTTCATATACCGCTGTTGCCCTGATGCACCTTTATGAATCACTTTGATCTGGCAGTCGTGGTTGCTCACATAACTTAAAAATAAGGAACCGAGTAAAAGCCGATCGCCTCGGGGTATCCTATTCCACAAGTAACCTTTGAACAGGTCCTTGACCAAAAAGCTCTCCCCTGCTCTTAAGTTTTTAGCTTCACTGAGGGCTGTTTTCAATGTGGCATTCATGTCATGCATAGTCTCATTCCTTCACTGTTCAATTATTGATGTTGTGAACAATATCATTTATTGGAGAATATTATTCAGGTAACGTCAAGCAGAGAACTCAATTTGACGTTATCTAAAGGCTTGTTTTCCGATTCGTCGTAAGTAAGGCACACAAGTGGCTTTTTGCTTCAAAGCAGCATCAGAAATTCTTTAACTTTCTTTATTGTTATTAATATTGATATGGTACATGTAAAGAAAAAGAACTTAAACGTTTTAATGTAGGCTGTGTGGTTTTTTTAGATTTCCTACCCGGTACCAAATTTCTCAAAAACCTCTCAGGAACACCACAAAGCCCCCATTTTAGAGGAAAATGTGGAAGTTGTACCTGGTACAAATACTTCCTGGTACCGATTAGCTACAACTTTTGGTAAATCACAATACCCACTCGTTCAATATGGGCCAATAAATCGGGGTTATCAATCTGAGACCATGAAGATATATCAAAGGAATACGGAAGGAGCAGATCATCAATCTCATCTGCAAGCTTGCCAACCAAGGAATCGTTAAAACGCTCGCCTTTTATGGTAATATCGATATCAGAACCTGGATGAAAGGTTCCTTTTGCACGGGAGCCGTAGAGCACTACGGTATCAATTTCCGGGTGTGATATGAAGAGGCTATTCAGCTGCCCAAGAATTCCAGGTCTTAAGCCGAATTGCGTCGGATCAGGTTTTAAGTTCATGGGCAAGGCCTTCAAATGTGTTCTGAAGCTCTTTGAATGCGTGGAAATAGGTATTGATGACACGACCGACAATAGCATTGGCAACTGCAATATTGTAGGTGTGGCTACTCTGGTTGCGGTCGCGTATCATCTCCATCCAGGTTTCTCCATCTTTGATCAATCCTACAGAAAAAGCTTCTCGTGCCGTATCTTTCGAGCCATGCAGCTGTTGGGTCCCCTGGTCTTTGAGATAGTCACGAAGCACATTCCAACTCAACTCATGGGTGTATTCAAAGGATTGTATCATCCCCTGTTGCTCCAATGCACTCAAAGGCCTTTGGTTTGCCAACGAGACGGCTGCCTCCAATTGAGCGAGAGCACGAGAATAATTTGATAGACGCTGAATCCAACGGATATTTTGTTGTACTTCCATATGCATGCTTCTCCTGCATGCAAGTATGGCATGAAAACGAGTTTCTCTCAATTGCCATGTTTCTTTTGTGGGGACGATTCATAGTCCCATCAAATCCAGAAATATTTGATAATTTCTGCCGCTGTAGATTCTGTGGGAAATCCTACCCGGTACCTCGAATCGTCAAATCACGCCCTCAGCGACCTATTTCAGCGGTTTTTGTGGAAAATGTGGAAGTTGTACCTGGTACCGATGATAATGCGACGTGAACGTGCGCACGGTGAATGAACACCTGAAAAAGATTTTTTCCGACAGCGAATTGCAGGAAGCTTCAGTTATCCGGAAATTCCGGATAACTGCCGCCGATGGCAAAAACTACAACACCTTGCACTATAATCTCTCGGCCATTATTGCGGTCGGTTATAAGGTCAACTCGGAACGTGCTGTGCAGTTCCGCAAATGGGCGACCACTGTCATCAAAGAGTACACCATCAAAGCCTATGTCCCACATACCTCACCCTAAAACCAACTTTTGACGGGTAATTATTTTCAGGTTTTTTTTGACTGGGAATCCTCAACTTCCTCGCGCAAAAGGAGCGAGGCAGCCTCGAAGGCATCCTGCGAAACCTCCTTCATCTGCTCGATGATCGATTCAAGCTCAATGCGATTTGCGATCCATTGCTGCACTATCTTTGCATCAGATCCAGAGACAGACTTGCTTACGGTCTTTCCCCCCACCTTGGTGCTCCAGTACAAATACGGGCCATGACGGAAGGCCGGATCCTTATGGCAAGCACAATTGGCCTTGCCGCAGGTGAGGTAGCGGCTGACTAGCGAGCCTGGCCATACGAATCCCACATCCTGCAGTTGCAAGGTG
>Ga0265293_10012412_pt1 | contig 11316 bp, 9 predicted proteins | sample Munlanlewell138R_FD_192505 | JGI IMG/M metagenome (GOLD analysis project Ga0265293, IMG submission 192505) | Leachate microbial communities from a municipal landfill in Southern Ontario, Canada - Leachate well 138R | ecosystem: Engineered > Solid waste > Landfill > Unclassified | place: Canada... | reverse complement strand
CTTCTTGAACGCCACGTCGCTTCGCTCCTCGCAATGACGGTGGAGAGGTTTTCTTGCTTCTTGCTTCCGGTCTCTTGCTTCTTGAACGCCACGTCGCTTCGCTCCTCGCAATAACATTGGTGGGGACTCTTGCTTTTTGCTTCTTGCCCCTTGAACGCCATGTCGCTAACGCTCCTTGCAATGACGTTGATGGGAGTTTCCTGCCTGTTGTTTCCGACCTCTTGCTTCTTGAACGCCGCGTCGCTAACGCTCCTCGCAATGACACTGAAGGGGTTTTTCTGCTTTCCGCTTTCAGCTTTTCGTTTTCGCAAAACAAAAAAGGCGCTATTCGCGCCCCTGGGGTTATTGCTCCATTTGTTTTGCCAAAAAACCTGCCGCCGTCTCTGCTAGTTTCACTTCCATTTCTCCCATTACTACATTGGGCTCCCTGGAGCAAAGTATAACTGCCCCGATAGGATCTCCTTCTGCAATAATTGGAGTAATTACCTCTGCCACGAACTGGCAATCCCCTTCCACATCGGCAATAATACAAGTTTTACTGCCGGAGTTATGTTTGCCGGGTGAGTTTACCAGAACTGCCTTGCGTTCCTCAATAGCTTTTTCTACTGCTTCTCCAATGGATTTATTCAAAAACTCTTTTTTTGGTGCACCCGCTACAGCTACTATCATATCTCGATCCGCTATACAAGCAATGTGCCCCACTGCTTCATGTAAAGAATCCGCATACTCTTTTGCAAAATCACCTAGCTCACCGATGGGGGAATATTTTTTAAGTATAACTTCCCCCTCTCGATCCACAAAAATTTCTAATGGATCTCCTTCTCTTATCCTAAGTGTTCTTCTGATCTCTTTAGGAATAACTACTCGGCCTAAATCATCAATACGTCTTACAATACCTGTCGCTTTCACTTACGTGTTATCCCTCCTTTAGCCTTGTTTCTAGGAGTTTTCAATCCTAGTATATATGAGCCATGTCTTTTTTATTCACCATTTCCCTTTGTCCACAAAAAAATACTTTCAATTATTACTATAAAGAGTTGTCCCCGAGGCGCCGCCGGGGATTTCATAATTAATGAAGTAATATTATAATTCGCTATTACAGGCAAGATTATGCATAAAAAAAAGCCCTCAGGGCTTTTTTTTAGTAGACAGCAGACAAAACCATTCGGTTGCCAGTCCGGCCGTGGTGAGGCTTCTTAAACCAATGGCTTTCGGCTTGTTAAACGTTACAACACTTGGAATTCTGCCTATAATTAACAAAAAATAAGACATTAAAACCTTTTACAACGCGAAGACCTTATTTTTCTAAATGATTGACTACATTGGCCTTGTCCATTACTTCGCCAAAATAATCATTGAATTTCTCGTTCTTGATCTCTCTTTCCAAAATGGCCTCCACACTTGGCCTGAGCTCCTCAAAACCTTCCCTTTTATCTGTAATTTTTATAATATGGTAGCCGAAAAAGCTTTCTACCGGCTCCTTAGAATACTCCCCTTTGCCAAGTATTACCGCTCCTGCAGTAAATTCTGGCACATAGGGGCTATCCCCTTTGGTGAAATATTGACCAAGATCTCCCCCAACTGCCGCCGAACCATCTGCAGAATGCATTTTGGCTAATTCCTCAAAATCCGCGCCCCCATCCAATTCTTTGATGATGGCAATGGCTTTTTCTTTAGCCTCTTTATCGGCGGCATCTCTATCTTCCATTTCTTCGTCCGGTCTGATTAAAATGTGGCTGGCCCTATACTCCACCAGATTGTCCTTGTGCTCCTGATAAAAGTTTTCAATTTGTTCCTCGTTAATTACCACATCAGCGGTAACCTTTTCAAATAAACCTTCTTGCAGTAGCATTTGTTTGATCTCGATTTTAAATTGATCTACCGTAAGACCCTCCTGCTTTAACAGCTCACCAAAGAGCTCATCACCATAAGGGGCTTTAATTTGTTCCAAGGTATTGTCCACTTCTGCCGCGGAAACTGCTATGCCAAATTTTTTTGCTTCCTCGTTAATAATGACCTCTGTAATCAATTGGTTTAATACTTCCATTTTAATAAAGGACAGCATTTGTTCTCCTTCTTCACCCACAAACTGATAGCCACTTGCCTCAAAAGACTCCTGGGAATACGCAACCTTTTGATCCAACTCCGTCTTGGTAATCTTTACCCCATTAACTTCAGCTACAATCTCAGCGCTTTTAGCGCAACCTCCCACCAATAAAAAAACTAGCAATAATGCTACAAACATTAAACTAAGCTTCTTCCTCATCCTTTTACGACCTCCCTAATCTGGGTTCACCTAAATCACGCTTATTATATCAACCTGCCTTAAGTGAAGCAAGACTTTTCATTTTTTGGAGTAATCCCGACAAAAATTCTAAAATTTCTTTATCGGAGGGATTCGTTATTTTGGCTTTGATAGTTAAGCCGCCGGCAGAAGAAAAACTCAACCTCCTCGGAAAATCCTGTGCCAATATCAATAACTTGTCTCCTTTGAGGGGAAATTCCGGACCTGCTTCTATTATCAGTTCCTGCCTACCCTGATAAATCCTTTTCAGCGACAGCAAATTGCCCAAAATTCTAATTTTAGCAATCTCCAGCAAATTTTTAACCGGCTCCGGAAACTCTCCGAAACGATCATATAATTCCTCTTCCGCCTCATCAATTTCCGCTAAATCCCGCGACTCCGCCAAGCGACGGTACATTTCCATTTTAAAGCCTGAACGATTAATATACTCGTCAGGCAAGTAGGCATTTACCGCCAGCTCTACTACTGCTAAGGGCAATTCAACTTTAACCGGTTCCGTCAAGGTCCCTTTAGCCTTGTCTACGGCTTCCTCCAGTAGGCGGCAATATAAATCAAAACCCACGGCCAAAATCTGTCCGTGCTGCTCCGGTCCCAAAAGATTGCCTGCACCCCTGATCTCTAAATCCCTCATAGCTATTTTAAAACCAGAACCAAATTCGGTAAATTCACGAATTGCATTCAAGCGCTTTTGAGCTACCTGACTGATAATCTTGTCGGGCCGAAAGGTAAAATAAGCATAAGCCACCCGATTAGAACGGCCTACCCTGCCCCTTATTTGGTATAACTGGGCCAAACCCAGGTGATCGGCATCGTCTACAATGAGGGTATTTACATTAGGAATATCCAGGCCGTTTTCAATTATAGTGGTACAAACCAAAACATCATATTCTCCTTCTACAAAGGCCAGCATCACTTCCTCCAGCTCTGTTTCTCGCATTTGGCCGTGGGCCATGGCAATCCGCGCCTCTGGCACCAGTTGGCTTAACTCTTGGGACACCCTTTCTATGCCTGCAATCCTATTATGGATATAATAGACTTGCCCACCCCTGCCCAACTCTTTTCTGATTGCATCCCGAATCAATTCCGACTGCTTTTCCACCACATAGGTTTGCACCGGATAACGATCCTCAGGGGGAGTTTCAATGACGCTCATATCCCTGATTCCAGAAAGTGCCATGTGGAGTGTCCGGGGAATTGGTGTTGCTGTCAAAGTTAAAACATCCACCCTTTGGCTTAAAATTTTTAATTTTTCTTTGTGGGCCACTCCAAAACGCTGCTCCTCGTCAACAACTACCAGACCCAAATCCTTAAACAACACGTCATTGGATAAAAGGCGGTGAGTGCCTATTACCAAATCCACCGACCCGGCTTTTAGACCATGCAACACCTTAGCTTGTTCCTTAGGCGTTCGAAAACGGCTGAGCAAACCGATGTTAATCGGAAATCCCGCCATCCGCTCAGCAAAGGTATTGTAGTGTTGCTGGGCCAGCACTGTTGTCGGCACCAAGACAGCCACCTGTTTGCCATCATTGATTGCCTTAAAGGCCCCTCTTAAGGCCACTTCTGTCTTACCATACCCCACATCTCCACACAAAAGCCTTTCCATCGGCTTGGGTTTTTCCATATCCCTTTTCAGCTCTTTAATGGCCTGCAATTGATCGGGGGTTTCTTGATAGGGAAACAGGGCCTCAAATTCCCTTTGCCAAGGTGTATCCGAGGAAAAAGCATAGCCTACCGCCGTCTCCCTAGCCGCATACAGTTTTAGCAAATCTTCCGCCATATCTTCAACTGCCGCTTTAACCTTGTTTTTCACCCGATTCCATTCTGTCCCGCCCAGTTTATGCAGTCGGGGTGCCTGGCCCTCCGCCCCGATGTATTTTTGAATAAGATCTATTTGATCCGTGGGTATATATAAGCGATCCGCTCCGGAATACTGAATTTGCAGATAATCCTTAAAAACCCCTCCCACTGCCAGCTTTTCAACACCTAAATATTTACCAATACCGTGCTGATTGTGAACAACATAATCACCTTCTTTTAAATCCGTAAAGGTGCGAATATTAACTCCTTTTTGTGAGCCTGGCTTGGTTTTACTAATTTTTCGATGCCCCAGAATTTCCTGCTCGGTAATTACCACCAGCTTTATGTCCGGATAATGAAATCCTTGAACCCAGTCCCCAATTGAAATTACAATTTGTCCGGGGGAAACCATCCCATTTGCTTCGGTTTGCACTAAAACCTCTAACCCGTGATCCCAAAGCATTTCCCTTAGTTGCTCTGCCTGCTCCGAGCCATGAACAAAAATCAAAATAGAATTGCCTTCTTTTTTCCAGCGCGATAGATCCTCCTTTAGCATTCCCAGCTTCCCAAAGAAGGGATGCATTGTTTTAGTCTGGATGCTAATGGTCTCTTTTAACTCTAAAAGAGAACTTTTTTGGGGTAGGGAACTAAAGGCCTGGACGGAGCATTCCCCTAAAAGACTCTTAATTGCTTCTGTTTCTAAATATAATTTAGCTTGACCGGGGAGAACCAATCCTTTTTCCAACAAGTCTACAAAGGCTTCCCCTCTTTCCTGTTCATAATGAAGCCATTTTTCCAAAAGTCGCTGGGGCTCATCCAGTAAAACAACGGGCTTAAAACCAAAGTAATCCAAAATACTTTCCTGTTCGGCAAAAAAATAGGGCTGCAATCTTTCGGTTTCGTCAAAACCGGTTTTCAACTCGAGGTTAGAGATTATCCTTTCCATCCCCTGGTTTAATTGCCTTATTGCCTCGGGGTTTTTTAATTTTTCAAGGTTCCGAACGGCCCTGGCCCAATCATCTTTAATTTTATCCACACCCGAGGAATAATTTTGGGGGGGCAAAAGCATTTCCCTGGCCGGAGCAATCACAACCTTTTGCAGCATCTCCAGAGTCCTTTGATGATCCTGATGAAAGTAACGCAAGGAATCAATTTCATCATCAAAAAAATCAACCCTCAAAGGTCTTTCCAAATTGGGCGGAAACACATCCACCAAACTGCCCCTGACCGCAAACTGGCCCTGGGATTCTACCAAATCCTCCCGCTCATACCTGAGTTCCACCAAACGTTGAACAAGCAAATCCCTGTTCAATTGCATGCCCACTCCCAATTCTAAAAGGGAAGCCGCAAAAACTGTTTTTGGAATTAGCTTTTGACAAAAAGCTTCCGGGGTAGTTACCACAAATAGAGGTTTTTCCAATACCAGCGTTGTTAAAGCCTGAATTCTTTGACTGCTTCCCTCCCTACTGCGGGCATAAACCTGGTAAGGCAAAAAATCCTGTCCGGGAAAATAAAGAACCTCTTCTTTTGAATAAAAAGTCCTTAGATTTCTAACGGCACTGCTAGCGCTGATTTCATCCGGCACTAAAATAAGGTATTGGTCCCGTCTTGTCTTTGCTAAAGAGCCCCACCAAAAAATCTTTGTCCCTGTTGCCAAGCCAAAGATCCCTAGCTTCATGGAGTTTAAAGTGGTGCCTGTAACCCTTGATCTAACAAATTCTTTATTTTCTTCTAATAAATTCAGTAATGATGCTAATTTCATTTTACCCTCCGCAATCCTTCAAACTAATACCGCAAACCACCAGGTCCTACATCCTTTCAGCTAAATGCAGCGCTAGGTTTAAGCCCGAGTGTATTAAAATTGCCAACAAGACACCCAGCAAAATATTGCCCGAAAACTGAAAAACCCAATCAGTTATAAAGCCCAAAAAAAGGTGAGTAAAGAATCCAATTAAACCGGGTAGCCATTGCCCCCTACCCGGTTGGAATAAATCCCAAAAAAATTCAACTAAGCCAAACACCCCGTGGGTGCCTACTAAATTTGCACCCATTATCCGACTAAGACCAGTTTTCAAGGATTCCTCCACTGACGGAATCAATCCCCATACTGCCTTTGCTCCCCACTTACGGTCGAGCAAAGGATTTATCAGCAATGCCAACAGGGCCGCCAGCCCACCGGCAAAGATAACAATAAGGCTACACTCCTTTTAAAACCGAAAGCGTAAAGCTAAAGACTAAAAATCAAAAACCGGGGGATTTAGGGCCTTATTTGCGATTTCGGAAGGTCTATTGTCTGGCTTTTTTAGTTATTGTATTTATTCATTACCTTTTCCAAGCTGTTCTGGATAAGTTCCAGGACGGCTTCAGCTGCTGAAGGCAATACCTTCTGCATGACCTGCCAATCTTCATCGGAAAAGATGCTTAAAACATGATCTGCGGATTCCCAACCCTCGGGGGGACGACCTATGCCAATTTTAACCCTGGTCAGCTTTTCAGTCCCCAACGCCTGTATAATAGATGCCATACCTTTCTGCCCCCCGGCACTGCCCTGATTTCTGATTCTAATTCTGCCCACTTCTAAATCCATATCATCATAAATTATGATTATTTCTTCGGGGTTTAGCTTATACCAATTTTTAAGGGACAAAACAGCATTGCCGCTTAAATTCATATAGGTTAGTGGCTTTGCCACCAAGAGCTTTCCCCCTTTGAAGGAAGTTTCCCCCAGCAAAGCATGATGCCTGCTCTTTTTAAAATGGATGCCCAATTGATCCCCAATCAGATCCGCCACCATAAATCCCACATTATGTCTTGAAGTTTCATAGCGAACCCCCGGATTACCGAGACCTACTACTAATTTCATGTTCCTCCCCCAAGTTTTAACTTACTTTATAGGATATTATTCTGCTTACAATTCCTATCTCCTTTAAAAAAAATAATCAAAAATTTTAGCGGCCCCAAAACCGACCAGGCCAAAGACCAACCAAAACCAGCCCCCAACAAAAGCCAATCGGGCCTCGGTCTCTCTTTCTGCTTTCACCAAAATAGAGCTGAGGCCCAAGATAAGCCATAAACCTATTAAAATAGTCAGCAATAACCACCAAAAATTTAATATACTGGCCAAGTAATGGCCCAAATCATTTAAATGAGTATTATTCACCCAATCACCCTATCTTAGCACACCTGTTCTGCTGATGGTCAGATTTACCTCAAGATCAATTTCCGCGGCGGGATAATACTGATCATGCCAATCATTTTTTATGTCCTTCCATACCTGGGGATAATGGCGCTCAACACTTCTGCCAAAATCAAAGATATCCAACTGCCATTCTTGCTGGGTTTTTTTAATTAATGCTTCCATATCCTTTTTAAGAATCTCCGCCAGTTCAATTGCAATTTCTTTTAAAAGATCATCCTGCCAAGCACTTTCAAAGCTTTGCCTTTCCAAGAGCTCACCCTTAGTCATTACCTTAATTTCAAATTTTAACCTGTCATCTTCAATTACCGGTCTGATTGTAGTTTTGTTTCTAGATGCCGAGTAGCCATTAATTAATTTTGCCGACTTTGAATCGGGCAGGGTGGCTATAATCGGGGAGACCTCTACTTCATTGATAACCCACCTATAGATAATAGTTTCTTCTTCCCCCAACCAAAATTTAAGACGATCCCCATAAAAAACCCCTGCTCCCGCCAGCTTTGAATCCTGTTCTCCTACGGTAACACGAGGCACGACAAAGACTGCTTTTTCTCTCATCCCTCTTAATACCTGGCCCAAACGCATTTCAGGGGCTATGCGATGGGCCCAATCATTGTTGCGCATCAGTTCGGCTAAATAGATGGCAGGTGCAGCATCCTGCTTGGTGTAAACAGTTAGCACCTCCGCCACATCATCCTGGGTAACGAATACCGGCACATGCTTCCGTACATTGGGATCCCTAACCAAGCGGTCAAGAACGGAGAAAATACCTGCCCGAGAGAGCTTTTCTCCTAAAATTAGAACCTGGAGCTGCTCTACATCTGCCTTACGGCTTGCCCTGGTAGCAGCCAGACCCCTGAAAATTAAATTCGACATAGGTGCCGAAGTTGTCAAATTATAAAAGCCGGGTCCCTCTCCGCCCTTTTCATCCCCGCTTAAACCCGCCGGAATAGCAAACTGATAGGTAATTCTAACCCCCCGATTACTATGTTCCTCCTGTAGCTGTCCCTCTAGGCCAACGGAATCCGCCACCTCCTCCAAAGGAATTTCATCTATACCCAGCCCTAAAACCAACCCCCTTTCTTCAATCTCCCAGAGGTCCCAGCAACCTGTGCTGTTTAAAGCAAGAAACAAGATGGCTAATAAAGCAGCGAGCTTTTTAATTAGGGATACCCCCTTTTCTTTTTTTTCGCCAGGCCAACAGTAGCAACAACACAACCGCTAAACTAAAAAAAAGACTAATATAACCGATAACAACTCCTATTAATTCTGTGGTTTTAAAGCCCTTAGGCAGCCTAGCAAGCAAAAAAATCAAAGGGAGTGCCAAAAAAACCAAGCCTTCGTTATCACGGAAGCCCAGCGCTTGTGTACCTATCAAAACGGGGATATAGTAAGTAAAGGCAACCGTCACAAAAACTGTCAAAATCCAAAAGGTAAGCAAAAATAAATCGAGTTTCTCCAATAGTACGTTTGCAATTTCTATTTCCCTCACAAAGTCAATTACAGGGAACAATAGATATTTCATTTCCACAGGCCCAAAATGAGATAGGGTTAGGATAAAAGACCAGAGAAAAAAGAGTAACAAAAATCCGACACCTATACCAACCGCCTTGTATCCTTTCTTTGGTTTGTCAAGAAACTGCATCAAGTACATAATTATTCCCCAACCTACAAATACAGCTATAGCCGGTGGCAAACCCTTCAACACCGGCAAAAATCCATTTGCCATTACAGGCAGTATTTCTCCAAAATCCATCCTGCCCTTTATAACAATGCCCAAAAGCAAAAAGGGAATCAAGGTAAAGGGGAAAAAAACTTGTGTAACTCTTACCAAAGGGTCAATTCCATTGACTATTAGGTAGGCTACCGAAATAAGAAAAGTGATCATAATTACCTCGGTCGGTGTCCGGGGCAGCAGATAAATCCTGATCATATCGGTAAAAATTCTAAGGGACCAAGCACACATCACCAAATAAAACACACAGTGTAAGGTGATGAATAATTTTGCGGGCCATTTGCCCATTAATTTCGGCAGCCAATTAATGGGGGATTGCCGGGGAAACATACCTCCCAAAAAGGCCAGCGACATGGCTGCCACTAACAGCCAGCCGCCGCCCAGTAATAGGGAAAGCCAGCCGTCTCTGCCGGCAGCCGCCACTACCATCCCGGGCATGGCAAAGCCATCTATCCCCAGAATGGCGGAAATTAGTACTATAGTCAATTGGGTGGGAGTAATTCGGTCCCTAGGTTGCTCCACCGCTAATGTTCCTCCTTTGGCGGCCCTTGCCTGATGCTGTCTTGAGGTTTAGTAATCACCGGCCTGGTTATCATTTTGCGCCAAGAAACGCGTATCAGTAAATCCTTCCAATCTCTTACCTGGTAGGGAACAAAAGGTGCCAAATAGTTTACTCCGAAGGTTTTCATAGTTACCATGTGAATATTAATTAAAATAAAAACCAGCACAACTCCATAAAGACCCAGGGTCGCACCAAGGAAAATTACCGGAAAACGTAGAATGCGAAAACCAATCCCCAAATTGTAGGAAGGAATGGCAAAGGAGGCAATAGCAGTAATTGCGACAACAATGACCATAACGGGGCTAGCAAGATTTGCCTTTACCGCTGCATCCCCGATAATCAGACCGCCGACGATTCCTATGGTTTGTCCGATGGAACGGGGCAGTCTAGCACCGGCCTCCCGTAAGAATTCAAAGGATATTTCCATTAGCAAGGACTCTACCACCACAGGAAAAGGAACCCCCTCCCGAGCAGCCGCAATTGCCAGACTCAATTTAATCGGTATTAGGCCAGGGTGAAAAGAAACAGCGGCTACAAAAAGCCCCGGAACAAAAACGGCAATATAGGAAGCTACAAAGCGAATTAGCCTGGTTAAAGAACCGATAATCCAGCGCTCATAATAATCCTCAGGACTTTGGAAGAACTGGGCAAAGGTGGCGGGTACGATTAAAGCAAAGGGAGTTGTATCCACCAAAATTACCACCCTACCTTCCAAAATGGCGGCGGCGGCTTTATCGGCTCTTTCTGTATACTGGATTTGGGGAAAGGGTGAAAGAGAACTGTCCTCAATTAATTGTTCTATGTAGCCGCTTTCTAAAATTGCGTCAATATTTATTTTATCCAGCCTAGTTTTGAGTTCCTCTAAGACAGCCTTATTGACAATGTCTTTAATGTAGCAAATACCTATCGCCGTTTTGCTTCTGGTCCCTATTTTTTGACTCTCAATTCTAAAACCAGGATCCTTGATACGTCTCCTTAATAGGCTGGTGTTAACCCTGAGCGTTTCGGACAAACCTTCCCGAGGGCCCCTGACTAATACCTCCGTGTCAGGCTCCTCCAGACCGCGGGTTGGCCAACCCGGCGCACTGATGATTAAAGCTTCATCGGTATCTTCTACAAGCAACACTATACCACCCGACAAAGCAGCCCCGAGAAGCTCATCAAAACTTTTTTCCTTTTTAATTTCACCACTTTGGATAGCCCTTTTTGAAAGCCTTGCCAAAATGGCATCCACCAATAGCTTTTTGCCGGTCTTAGCTTCCAGGATGGGCAAATCCATTTCCAAGGGACGTAAAATATCCTGGGTAACGATTTGCCGATCAACCAAACCGTCTGTATAAACTAAATAAGCCGTGAGTTCATCCAAACCTATTAAAAATTCATGAAAAATAATATCAGGACTATCGCCAAGCTGACTCTTTAAAAATGTTATATTAAATTCCAAATCCGGCCTTAGAAGTTGATCCCCCTCTTGCCTGCCGGTTAACACGCCTTCCCGGGTTTTTCTTACCGCCTTTTTGTCCGGTCTTTTTGGTTTTTTCACCTTGTCTCACCTTTAGTCCGTTATTCCACAACCTTCAGTTTATCCAAGTTTCAAAAAAGATATGCCGAGAGAAAAAAGAACAAAACCCGAAACTTTTAAGTTTCGGGTTTTGTATTATAAAGGAGGGGGATTAAAAACCATTTTAGAGATATCGTTTAACCCTACATCATATTAA
>Ga0265293_10012410_pt1 | contig 11316 bp, 13 predicted proteins | sample Munlanlewell138R_FD_192505 | JGI IMG/M metagenome (GOLD analysis project Ga0265293, IMG submission 192505) | Leachate microbial communities from a municipal landfill in Southern Ontario, Canada - Leachate well 138R | ecosystem: Engineered > Solid waste > Landfill > Unclassified | place: Canada... | reverse complement strand
ACTATAATTAGAAATTAAATTCCTATAGCAATGCGTTGTTGTTCTAGTTGGTCTTATTTTCAAATTTAATTTATAAATTTCATTTATTGAATAAACTAAATCATATTTAGTTACAGTATCTGGTGAATGAATATGTCTTGTACCCACCCAAAAATTATTTTCTGTTATTATATTATCTATAACTTTACTTAATTCTAAACAAGTAAGTCCATTCCATTTATGATTAATGTAACCCTCAATAACACTATATTGTTCTTTAGATTTAACCCATTCTAATAATGATTTTTTATTTAATTTTTCCTCACCAATTATCGATGTTCTAATATTGGTAGTATTTTTTGGTTCTCCTAGTGATTTACTTTTACCATAATCATCGTGTGCATCATGTATATCACCCTCACTATACGAACCAATAATACCATTAAAAACACAATCTGTTGTTATATGTACGACTTGACAACCAATTTCATCCTTAATTTTAGATAATAAATGTGGGAATAAACTATTAACCTTAATCATATCAATACTATTATACCCTCTTTGCTTGATTATACCACAAGCATTTATTATAATAGAATTATTATCCACGTAAGATTTTATAAATTTTAAAATATCATCATCGCTATTTAACGATATATCTAAATCATCTCTGGTTAAAGGTATAACATGATATTTATCACATAAATAAGAATTTATATAATTACCTAACATACCGTTAGAACCAAATAAAATTATTTTTCTCATATTCTATAGAAATTTTTTTCAAATAAATATTCTTCTAATTCATCCTTTGTATAGCAAAAATCTTTAGATGAATATTCATTATTTTTAAAACAAACACCATTGTTTTGAGTTGGGTGTAATATATAACAGTTATCCAATTCCTTCATTCGCCTAATTTCTTCATTAGATGCCATTATTTCATGAATCTTTTCACCCGTTCTTGGTTCAGTTACTTTGAATTTTAACCCAAAATGTTCGGAATATATTTCAAATAAATCTAAAACTTTAAATGATTTAGCTTTAGGTATTAAATTACAACCCTTATGAAATGGTGATATCATAATTAAATCTATGGCATCTTGAACATCTAGTGAAAATCTAGTCATATCTTCACCGTATAACGGTAATTCCTTATTTTGATTAATGAAATTCCATATTAATGGTATAATAGAACCGGTTGAATTCATAACATTACCATATATTGCAGTCGTTAAATTACAATGTGATTCCCCAACAATAAAGCTCTCACCAGCAACATATTTCATTGCACCGTATAGCGTGGTTGCTGACCTACTTTTATCAGTTGAAATAAAACAAGCTGATTGAAAATTATTTTCTTCAGCCGCTATTCTTGAATTTATACCACCATCTATAATAACCCTACAAGCTTCTTCATAATTATCAGTACAAGCATCTATTTGTTTTAATGAAGCGGCGAATATACCAATATTATGACCTTTCGATTTTCTAATTAATAAATCCCTATTTCTAACATCACCAACCACAAAATTAACGTTCGGATACTGTTTTTTCATATAATAATGTTTAGCCTCATCACGTGAATATACTGTTATATCATTATCATTATATAAACGTTTAACTAAATTAGTACCTAAAAACCCAGCACCACCCGTTATGAATATTTTATTTCCCCTCATTTATAAATTAATTGTTTATCTCTTTTTATTTTTTTTACAATGGTTAAACCAGGATTTATTGGTAGTGTTATTATTTATATTCATCTTTTATTACCCAATCACATGTAAATATAGTATATATAGCTCTTTCTATCATATGAGCCTCACCAATAACTATATCCCAACTTAAAATATCTCTTATTCGTTCATAAAACTTTTTACTATTTTTTAATATATTTTCTTTTGGAATTATATAATTACCACCAGGTGAAAATCTTATATAATCTAATTTTGGTGGGTTAACATACATATCATTAAAAAATGTATTTATATTATTATAATATTTTGATTTATGGTGATTGAAATACCAACTAGTATTTATTTCTAAGAAACTATTATCTGGACCAAGCTTGCTTGAAACACCATTATGTACCTCCGGACCAAAATCATGTACCTCGGTAAATGTCTTATTATTCATTATTTTATTAAAGTGTTCCTCACTACAATTACCACGAGTTATGTTTGGATTGGTTCCATCATCTTTTGGGTAAAAAAGACATGCTCTACAAAAAATAGTTACATCGGGTAATTCATCATAATGATTTACAATAAAATCAAACATATCATATATATTTTGACCAACATTTTTTTGATGTTTTATTTTTGATGTCTCTTGAAATCTATGATATCTATCATAGATTAAGTAATTATCACTATATTTATTAACCCAACTATCTTCAATGTTTTCTGGTAACCAATTATAATCGCTTACAACTAAAAAATTATCTTTAATTAATTTTACCATATTATTTAATATATATTTGTTTAAATTGATTAACACTTATTAAATTTAGTGCTAAAACCCTATTTTTACTTAAAAAATCATAGTTATATACATCTATTGTATTATCCGGTAGAAACAATAACTCCTGTTTGCCAGGTTTAATTATTGCACACCCCTCATCAGTGTCAACGGTATGTATTGATAAGTTAGGTTCTTCCATTCTAAGCTTTACGACAGCCTTCCAAACATCACCATGCCATGCATCTGATGCTCGTATAACACGCTGAGTTATTTCACTTATCGGGTTACAATCATGTACAACTATTACCCCACCGTCCTCTAAATATTTCAATGAATTAATTATATCACGATAAACTTGGTCGAAGATATGTAATCCATCAATAAAAATTATATCATATTTTCTTTCGATGTGTGATTTGAAGAATTCGTCAGATGTAACCTTATATGTTGTTTCAACTTTTGGGTCAACCCCATGCTTTAATTTCACATTAATACCAACCCAGTTATAACCAGGTTGTTGTGGTGTGTTAACACCAATTTCTAAGTATGATTCATAATTATTATTAGTTATTAACATGTTAATTAATTCTGTTCTAGTCATATTTAAATAAATGTTTATATTTCACCTCGTTATTTTTGATATATTCTGGTAAATCACTTGAATCTATGTGTGACCCAATTTGTCTTGATATCATATAAGATTTAGTATAAACTGGGTGTTTGAAGTCATCTATTTTCTTATCAGACCCACCCAATGCGTTAAAATGCCACCCACCGTTCTCATGATATATATAATAATCTTTCATTTTTCTAAGGGTTCTTAAATGATTTAAACACGTATTTTTTACGTTAGAATATTTTGTAATTATTGGACCAGTAAAACATTTCCAATCCTCACTAGTTCTAACGTTTAAATAATTTACATAACACCAATTAATCATTGGTTTATGTATGTTATCATCAATTTCAATATTTAAATTATAATTCCATATTTCATCAACATCAGATATTATACATATATCATCATCATTTAATGATGATATAGCTTTTTTTATAACTTCTTTTTGGTAAAATTCTTTAAGCCAGCATAAGTGTTCTCTCGTTACATTATCACTATTACAAGCCATTTTTAACACTTCTTGGTCACAATATTCATCATTAAAATTTCTTGGTGTGTCTCTAACGACATAATGAATTATTTTATGATTAAAATTTGAAAATCTATCCTTGTTTAACTCGTAATAAAGTGGTTTTTCAACACCACTAAACGTTTCGGTTGCCTCAATTAATACAAAATAATCAACATAATCATTTAATATATTTAACCGTATCTCTAACATATCTAACTCATTATTAAATGAGAATATATCATATTTTTTCATATTTTTAGTTTTAGTAAACTTCTATTAACCTCCATAATTATAATATCATGATTGGGTAAAAATTTATTAACATATTTTTTTAAATACTCATAATCTAAAAAATCATTATTATGCCACTCTATATCAATATACATAATATTATTTAAAAATGAAGTGTTCTCTAATAGATTAAATTCACCACCTTCAATGTCGATTTTAATAAAATCAACCTTGGGTAATTTTAATTCCTCTAATGTAACTATGGTTACTTGTATACCAGAATTATCATTTTCAACTAATGAAAATCCACCAACATTATTATTAAATTCTTTTAATGTAGCTGATTTAAGATTATAACCAATACAAACATTATAAGTTTTAACATTAGTATTTTTTAGATTATGTAACATAAAATTATAGTTATTAATCTCCGGCTCTATTAAATAACCCATAGTAAGGGTCGGTATTTTTTCAAAAAGAACATTACAAAATTCTCCAACATTAGCACCAACATCAATATAACTTTTAATTTCATTATTATTTAACTCTTCCAATATTTTTATGTAATATGAGTTATTTTCTAACTCATTTCTCGTATAAATTACGTGGTCTTCTCTAGTTGTTGGCATATTTATAACCATAGATTTTTGTTATTTTTTTTATAATCCTCAAATTCTAATATACATTCATCATAAGTAAAAATATTATTATTTCTATCAATATAATTGTGATTATGATATATATTATACCCACATGACCAATATCCATCAGATATATTATGTCTACCCCAATACTTTGGTGCTATTATATATTTTATAGTTTCACTAGTAAAAGTTGGAAAATAAGCAAAGCTTGAATTAGATAAAATTAGATAATACGCATTTTTTATAATACTATAATCAACACCAATTCCATAATGTAATACTTTATAATTTGGAAAAAATTGTGACGCTCTTCTGACATCATCAGTTATAACTATAAATTGAAAATTAGGGTTTATTTGTAACATTCTATTAACCGCATTATCCCAATAATTTTTATTTAAGAAAAATTGTGGTACATTAGCATATTCCCCACCACGAAAATTTATCACACATATATTATCATTTGAATAATCATGGCAATCGAATTCGGGTTTTACCTTAAACCATTGTTTTATTTCATTTTTTCTATTTATAAAATTTTTCTCTGATTGTAATACACCATCAATTTTTGTATTATCTAGAATTAATTCTAATTGTGGGTCATCTAACCTTATATCACTACCATTAGGATGACGCACATCTCTTTCTCTAAAATAATTTGTTATACCATTTGGTAATGTTGTTGGTGGTGCTCCTTCATATGGGCTACTACCACCTATTACCGGTAATCCAAAGTCTAAATCCATGAAATCTAAGCACTTTAATTTATGTGGATTCATGATACCAAAATCAAAGCCTTTATCATTTGCTATAGCTCTTGTTGTGGCATAACAAACTAGTTGATTACCTAATCCTTGCCCATTATATATTTCTGTTACTATCATATTTTTCTTTCATTAATTTTACTTCACCATCTTTAATGCTCTGTGATATAGTATTAGTAACACTATTGCTCCACGTTCTATTTACTACGTTAATTTTTTGTAAATAAGATGGTTCACCATACTTATCATACATTCTTTTATAATAATCAACATCCATTAACCAAATTAATTCATCATCAAAGTATAATTTTTGTTCATCATTTTTAATTGTAATAACACTTGGGGAACTTATTCTATTATTACCCAAATAAATATCGTCGGTCCATTTTGGGTAAAATGGTCTATATAATGTTTTCCCATCATTGGAGTGCTCACATGCAGTTACGAACCAATGTTTATCGATATTAGATTTAATATGTTCACTTAAAATTAATAAAGAATTTTCATCTAATAAAAAATCATCTTGTAGTAGTATCTTAATAAAATCACCGGTACAATTTATAATCGCATTATTTAAATTAGGTGAAGACCATCCACGTTTCTCATGATTTTTAATATATTTTATATTTAATATTTTTTTCCATATATTAACCACGTCTAAAATATCATCATTTATACTGTGGTCTGATATAACTACCTCAAAATCTGAAAATGATTGTTTACTTAATATACTTAAACTATGGTCTAGAAATGAATTCCCATATCCATTCATCTCATATGTTGGTATTGCTATTGATAAATATGACATAGTTAAATTTTAATCCAATTATTTGGTATTATATCATTTTGTTCTTTCGGTCCTAGTGGTCCAAACCATTTTTTAGGTGCTATAACAGTATTATTATATTCACAAAAAAACGCACCCCACCAACTAAAAGTACTGTTAGATATTATTTGATTATTACATTTACTAATTAAATATAAATCTTCTATCTCATTTGTAAATGGAGAATAATATATGTTATCACCACTAAAGTTATTTTTACACCAATTAATATCATCAGATATTAATATAAAATTAGTATGACCAACGTATTTAAGTATCTCTAATATAGCTCTATCGTAATAATCTTTATCACATATCATATGAAAATTGGGGTGCTTTAAATAATCACCCCTTCTAACATGTATCGCAGTTGTTGAATTGTTATTTATTTCTCCAAGTAAATATTTATTTACGTTATTAATAATATTTTCTGGAAATACAAATAATGATTTAACATCATCAACAAAGTCTGAAAAATATTTATATGATTGAAAATAACCATCTAATAGTATATTCCTATCACCCATATCGGGGATTTCAGAATATCCAAAACTACTTTCCTTATATTTAAATTCAACACCATATGGTTTTACGTTGGGTATGTTTTTAAATATTGTATTAGAATATACTGATGATACATTACCCTGGTTTGGCGTATAACATGAGTCTAAATCAAAACCATATTTATAACCGTGTCTTTTAGCATATGCATATGTGGTGGCTATTTGAAACATTTGATTACACAATCCACCATATAAATTACCTCTTATCATCTAATTAATCTATTGTATGGTTTTTTATTTCTAATTCTCATAGCGTGGTTATTAACCATTGTCATATCTAATTTATGTTCGTTAATAGGATTAGTTTCATTATAAATATAATTAATATCTTTCATAAAAACATAGTGCTCCGGACCAGCCATTTCTAACATTGGGTACATAAAACATAAATCACCACTCCACTGCCAGTAATTCCCATATTCATCCTTTAAATCATCTTCATTTATTGCTCTCCATAAAAATGCCCTCCATGTTCTAATATGTGATGCGGTGAATCTTAAATTCCTAATATTATCGAATTGTGTTTGAGGGGAGGAGAATCCATTAGCACCACTAGAATACTTAAAACTACCATTAGCTATCCAAACATTATCATCTTTATAAACTTCATTAATTCTGGTTAAAACGTCTCTATCAGGTAACCAATCATCACCATCAACCTCAACACAAATGTCATTATCTTTTATATTTTGATTTTTTCTAATAGTTCTATCAAAATTACCGGTTTGATATAATTTTATATCATTATCCGGCATTAAAATAAATCTATCATCATCTCTAATCATATCGTTAACCAATTTAACCGAGTTATCAGTTGATAAATCATGTGTTATGTAACAAGTAAAATCTTGAAATCTTTGTTTCATAATTGAACCTAACGATTTTTCAATAAAATCCTCAGCATTATAAAATCCTGTTAATATTTTCATAATTAATATATTTTTTTATAATATTTTTATGATAAGCATCATCATCATTAGAATATATAAGACCTAAATAATTTAATGCATCATTTATCTCACAACTATTATTTATTAAACACTCATTGTATGGTAATTTATCCACCAAACTTATATTTACTGGTAACCCTAAATCATAGCCTATATATAAACTTAATTTAATCACAGTATCATAAGATATATGTGATAATATTAATGTTTTATTACTTTCTCTATCAATACAATATTTTACTATATTAATTAAATCATCAATATCTATTAGTGAGCGTTTTATATTAAGTGTTGTACTTATTTCCCCACCACTTTTTATCGTATTACATAAATAATTAAATAAAGTGTTTTTATTACCGCCAAAACCAATTATCTGGGGTATTTTAAATATTAAATAATCATCTAATGTCTCTAATTTTATTAACTCTTCAATATATTTTTTATGTTTATAATATTTGGTGTTGCTTATATCTGATAGTACACTAGAAAAATATATAAATTTAAATCCAATATTATTTTCAATTGTTTCCTTAACTAAATTTACTTCACGCTCATACTCTTTATCATCATCACAATTTGAGTCTGAAACTCCTGATGCAAAAATTATACAATCTTTAAAATTTTCATCATATTTCCTAAAACTATTTCCTATTAAACCATTACCTATAATCATGATTATAAATCAAGTAATTTAACCCATCTTTTTATTATTTCATCATTAGATATATCCTCACCATCATTGTCCGTTGCTAAATTACCGTAAAATATAGTGCCAGTTGAGTAACATTCATCTTTAACTAATGATGCCACCTCACTTTTTGACGATAAATAAACTCTACCAACCATATCATACATTTTCTGTTTATCAGAAACGAAACCATATTCAATTACTTTATCATTAAGTAATGGTTTAATCATATTATCATAGTAATTTTGGTCAGATATATTACCAAATAAATATATTTTTTCACAACCATCATTCAATGCTCGTTGTATTGAAATATGTGTTTGCTTATTTATATCATACGAACCTATTATACCAGCAATATTATTTAAATTAACTTTATCTCGTTTTATAAATGGTTCTTTTAAGTTTGGTATAATTGTAAAACTACCCGTATAACCAGAATGGTATTTTCTATGTTTATTATTTAAGAATACTACCTCATCCCATATAGGATTCATTTTACCAACCTCAAATAAATCTTTTTCATGACATGATAATATAAATTTTTTACCTTGTCTTGGTATATTAATAAAATGTGTGATTACTAAATCATCATCATTAATTTTAAAATTTGGTGTTATAATACCACCATTACATTTATCTAAATGCCATGTATGTGGTCCATAGAATTTAGTTTCATAACCACACTTATTTAATGTATTAGTTAAATTTATAAAAGAAAATGTTGAACCACCTTTATTAGACCAACCAGAAATTATTTTTATCATTATACAACACTTTTAATTAATTCTATAATATCATTTGGTGTTTCCACTAAAACAATATTATCACCACTCATATCATAACTCCTCATTATACTAGTTTTAAGCTCTTCATTTCTAACCATATATTTTTTAACTATTGGGTTGAATGATAAAACATCATTTATATTATAAATTGGTTGTATTAAACTAATATTAGGATATAATTTAGAAAAATAATCTATAATATCGGTTTCATTAGATATTAACACATCTATCCTACCATCACTAATTTTATATAGTTTACCGTCCTCAGATTTTACAGGACCATTTTGTGTCGGTATTACCCATTCACCATCACCTCTTTTATAATTAGGTGGCTCAGTTATATTACTAATATTAAATTTCCACCCACGTGATTTGGTTATTAAATCATCCGTTATTTGCGATGAAACAGTTACATTACAACCATTTTTATTCATTAAATTAACCAACTCTAATGTTTCTAATTTTTCTGAAATAGTTCTACAACCAAATATCGTAATTATTTTTTCATTTTTTATAAATTCCCTATTTAATGTAACCGGTAAATTATCTTTAAATTTTTCAGAAAATAATATACGATTTTTTTCCCATTCATCATTAGTTTGACCAATTGAGTGGTGTAAAATTTTAATATCGTAATGAACACCAATTTTAACACCTTTAATAAAATTGTTAAAACAAAAATCTATATCATAAAAATGAAATCCACTTACATTTTCATCAAACCTTTCTTTTATTCTTTCCTTATTTATTGAGAAGAATACCCCGTCTACGATTACAGTTTCATTTAACTTATTACCCAAACTATCACTATATTTTGATAACCACGTTTTACCATTATGTGAATGTGAAACTTGACCATACATCTTATTTCTATTTTCCCACCATTGTCCTGATTTCGGTAATTCTTTACTCCCAGCAACACCTAAAATACCAAATTCTTTATTTCTCTCATAGTGCTTTAATAGTTTACTACCCCAATTATTATTTAATACATCAATATCATGATGTAAAAAAACAACTATATTAAATTTACTTTCATCTAGCCCCTTATTATACAATTCGGTTAGTGAGTATTTACCCTTATTTTCATAAAAAATAAATTCAGCATTTGGTAATCCACATGTTTTAAGTATATGGTCTTTAAAATCATTTTTTGGTTCTTGACTTGAACAAATAATACTAATCATATTTTTACTTATTAAATCTTTTATATGCGTTCTCTGTTATATTAATCTTTTTACATAAATGAAAATCACTTAATTTCAATGTATTAGTATAGCTCATAGCTGACTTTAAATAAGCTTTAAAATTATCAACCCACCCGTCTAAGGTATACTCAACCTTACGTCTAGTATTTATCCCCTCAGATACTTTTAAAGTTAAATTTCCCCATTTTTTTTGTACTTCTTTTGTTGACATACCCCTATATGATTTATATATTGTAAAATTACGTTTAAATAATCTTTCAGCTAACCATTGTGATATTTTAATTACTTTAAATATATAATTATTACCAGACGATTCAATTGATTTATTAAATAAACTACCTATCATAACATAATCAGAGCCTAGTGATAACGCTTTTATAATATCACTATATGATTTCATTCCGCCATCAGCAACTATCTTCGCAGGATTATCTAAAGTACAAGATATTTCATAACATTCAGTAATTAATGAAGCTAATGGATAGTTTATTCCAAGTTGTTGAGACGTTAAACACGCATTTCCAATACCAATACCAACCCTAATATAATCAGCCCCAGCATTCGATAATAATTTATATGTTTCCGGATTTGCAATATTTCCAACCATTAATTTTATATTTGGAAATTTATCTTTAAATTGTTTTGTAACAGTTAATAATTCACTCATATGACCGTTAGCCATATCAATTAATAAACAATCCATATTAGGTATTATATTACCATATATGAATACACATTTTACATAATGTAATGAATATGACTCAAATATCAACCCATTAGATGATTTTGTAGTTGGACTAATTTTTTCACCTCTTGGTATACAAACATGTATTTTATTTTTTATATATTTTCCCACATTTTTCTCACTAATGACCGAATCCATTGGTGAAACAAAAAGTGGTAAAAACCCGTAATCATCATATACATCGATTTCATTTCTACTTATTATATGACTAGTGGTCTCTGGTATTATACTTATATCATTAAAATCGTATTTTAAACTCATATTAAAATTATTTTCTTATTATAAATAATGATTTACCACTATGAAACTGTGATTTACCATAATATAAATCAAA
>Ga0265293_10012409_pt1 | contig 11317 bp, 8 predicted proteins | sample Munlanlewell138R_FD_192505 | JGI IMG/M metagenome (GOLD analysis project Ga0265293, IMG submission 192505) | Leachate microbial communities from a municipal landfill in Southern Ontario, Canada - Leachate well 138R | ecosystem: Engineered > Solid waste > Landfill > Unclassified | place: Canada... | reverse complement strand
CGGGCGACGATCAGGGTTGAGAAGCCCGCCTGCCGCAGGGCGGCCTCGTAGGTGCGGATGATTTCCAGCGCCGACTGCCCCTCTGCGTGATTGTAGTTGTAGCGGCTGACCTTCCCTTCGAGGGTCTCGATCGTGACGGCTTTGGACGCTTGGTCGTAACCGGTGGCCATGTCGGCTGCATCGAACGCTTTGATGTCGAAATCGTCGATCGCGGCGCCCGGGTAGAACTTCACCACGGGATGTTCCGGCACATCCGCTGGCGCGTATTCGGCCTGCGCGAATGTGGACGCGCAGCTGAGGGTTAGGACGGTGGCGGCGGCGAGCGACCGCCAGCGGATGTCTCGTCTGCGGTGGGGCTTCATGGGGGATCTCCGGCTCGTCTGGAACAGGGCGCATTAGCCTCGTCCCCGAACGCGGACCTCCTCCGTTCGAACGAGGCTGGCCCGCCCACGGACGACTAGGACGAGCAGCATCCCGCGGCCCGGTTCGGCGCCGCAGCCTCTTCCTGGAGCCCATCCATGCGCCGTTCCTGTCTCATCATCCTGTCGAGCCTTCTGACCACCAGCGCCGCCGCCGCCGCCGACTCCCCGCAGGACAGCTGCGCTGCGCTCAGCCAGGACATCGCTGCGATCGAGGAGCGCCTGGCGTCGAGTCGGGCCGGCGCCGCCAGGGGCTTCCTCGCGGGCCTGGCGAGTAGCGCGCTGGGGGCGACGCCCTACGTCACGATCAGTGACAACCCCCTCGCCCAGGCCGTGGCTGACAACGTCCAAGGTACAGTGCGCGACACGGCGACGGATGTGGTGCGCGGCGACATTCAGGCGCCGACCGGAGATGCCAAGGCCGATCGCAAGCGGTTGAAGAGCCTTCAGCGGGACGCCCGCGCGAAGGGCTGCGCCTAGGCGCCACGACCACATCCTCCTCACACATCGCTCTATTCGGGAGATTTCCACATGCCACGAGCTTCGCGAGCCGCGGTCGTCACCGCGACCGGCGTCATGGCGGCGATGGTCACCTCCGCCGGACCGGTGGCCCAGACCCGGCCGCAGGGGCCGGTGGCCACCTATTGGGCGACGGCGGAGACCAGTACCGGCATAGCCGGCGGAAGCATCGACCCGATGGCGTTGCTGTCGGGCGGCGGCGCACGGCGAGATCTCCACCTGGAGCTCGAGTCCAGGCTGGCGCCCAGCGGTACGCCGAGCGCCGAGCACCTGCCGCCCGAGGGGCTGAAGGCCGGTCCCAGCCTGCCGCTGCGCTCTCCGCGCACCACCTCCGGCCTCTCGCCCCGATCGTCCGGCGAGTTCAGTGGGGACGCCCCAAAGGGACGAATGCTGATCTACTGGGGATGCGGTGAGACCGTGCGGCCGGGGCAGCCCTTGGTCGTCGACTTCGCCCATATGACCGGCCAGTCCCTGCCGGACCTCGGCGTCCGCGAGCCGGTCGGCCCGTCGGCGGGCGGCGGTCGGACCTATGGCGAATGGCCGAACGAGACGACCCGCACGCGGGTCCCCCAGGACGGCTCCCTCGTTGGCGACCATCTGGTCCGCGGCAACTACACGCCCGATATCCGCTTCAGCCTGAGCTCGGGGCAGGACTTCATGGGCGCCTTCCGCCTCAGCGGCGTGTCCGACCATGAGCAGGGGGCGGTGCCGCTCGGCTGGCAGCCGATCAGCGGCGCCAAAGCCTATTTCGCCAGCACCATGGGGGTGGCCGACAGCGGCGATATGATCGTCTGGAGTTCGAGTGAGATCGCGGTTTCGCCGGGTTCGATGCCGACACACCTGTCGCCGGCGGACATTCAGGCCCTGCTAAAGCGCCAGGTCATCCTGTCCCCGCAGACGACACGCTGCGCCATTCCCGCCCAGGTCGCCGACGCCGCGCCCGAGGCGATGTTGCGCATGATCGGCTTCGGCGGTGAGGTGAACTTCAGCTTTCCCCCGCGCCCGGCGGACCCAAAGGCGCCGTGGGCGCCGGAGCATGTGGTGAAGGTGCGCTACGCCTCCATCGCCTCGACGATCCTGGGCATGCCCGATCTGTCCGAAGCGGCGGGTGAGGCCGACGAAGGTCCTCGGGCCGGTCCGCTGCGCGCCGGATCCTTGAACGCCGATCCCCCGAGCGCCAGTCCTCTGAGCGCCAGTCCTCTGAGCGCCAGTCCTCTGAGCGCCGGCAGTTTGCTGGGGGCGGGCCTGGGCGGCCTGCTCAGGGGCTCGTCTCTGCCGGGCGCCTCGGACACGGTCCGTTCTCTGTTGAAGAGACCGGCTCGGCGGCCGCAGGAGACCTCGCCCTCCGTTCCCGGCTCCCACTAAGTGGGCCGGCCGGCCGGGGGTTCCGGAGGCGGGTCCGCCGGGGGCCGCCGGCACAGGGAGGTCTCGCAGGACGCACGGAGGCGTCGCGCGATTTCCCTTGCAGCGGGCCCTGGGGCGGATCGGTCCGGTTCCGGATGGACCCGGACCTCGGCCCCCTCAGGGCTTCCGGTCCAACGCCGTCCCATTCACGTGCAGCGTCGCCGGCGAGCGCCCCGGCGGGACTGCCGGCGGCGTTGCGACCATCAGATAGGCCGTGAGCCCGCTGTCATACCGCAGCTCCAGCGTCCCGCGCCGGATGCTGTAGGCCCCGTTTCCAGAGCGCGGCATTCGACCTTGTCGCTGAGCCGAGTCGGCGCCTAGATCGGCCCAGGAGAGGTACGGCAACAAGCCAGTCTCGCTGAAGCGGCCGGACTCCGTCAGCCGAATGGCCGTGATGGGCTTAGTCGACCCGGGGTCGAAGATCCCCCAGGTCCCCTCGAGCCGCGCGTTGTCCAGCAGATGCATGGCGCGATAGCCCTGTGTCGAGCCGGACTTCCGCAGCACTCCGGACGCATCCATCGTGAAGCGAGTCTCCGCGCCCGCGGCAGCGTTGTGGAACACCACCTGAGCGCCCTGCCGGCGCCAGGTTCCGCATTCCGCGAAACGGCATTCGTAGTCCCAGTCAATGGGACGACCGAGCCCCTCGGTCGGATAGCCGCGCAGCGCGCGCCCATCGTGCAGGAAGGTGTAGTGTTCGGCGCGGACCTTGTTATTGAGCTGATCGGCGCGAAAGCCGTAGTAGACGCCAGCGGGATCGCCCTGGGCGAAGGCGGTTGCGGAGCTGAACAGGGCCGCGCAGGCGATAAGCGCAGTGGGCAGGTGTCGCATCGGGGAGTCTCTTGTAGGGTCGGCGGTCTTGCCGACGGCGGAGCATCCATCAACGGCCGGCCGCCCGCCTCGTCCGTTCGCAGGAGGCTCACTTTCAAGCCGTGGCGCTCCTGCTGCGAGGGGCTATGGGAGGCGAGGCTCTCCGGAGACCCGCTCAGTCGGACTCCCACGGCGTGCCGGCCGGGCAGGGCCCGATCTTGCGGCTCTCGAGCCGCATGTGCATGGCCTGATCAACTCCGTCCATGCTGGAGCGGGTGGCGATCACAATCCTGGCGGGGGAGAATTCCGCCGACCCGGTCGTGCGGGACGTCACGCCGTCCTGAGTACAGACGGTGGTGAACGTATAGCCGCGAGCGGTGTCCGAGCGCGTGACCTTGGCGCACCCGGCGTCCCTGGCGAAGCGCGCCAAGGGATCGAACGCGCCGCTCCTGACGCAGGCGCGCGCCACGTCGGGCATCTGCTCACCGCCAATGAAGACGCGGGTCTCCCACAAGCCCGCCTCGTGCAGCTTGCCGGCGGCGGCCCCCTGACGGGCCGGCTCCGAGGGTGGTGAACAGCCAGCCACGCCGATCACCGCGCCGAGCGCGGCGACAATGAGGAGTCTTGTCAACGTCATGTCCCTCACTTGATCGTCCGCCACCCAGGTGGAGAGGCGGCGGCCTACGCTTGTGCGGCGTGCGGGTGGTCGGCGCCTCGTCCGAACGGACGAGAGGATGCGGCGAAGGATCGGACTACGGGGAAGTCACCTCGGCGGCCATCAGCCGCGTCTCGATGGATCGTCGCGTCAGTAGCAGCTCGCCATCGGGCCGAACCGCGAAACTGACCAGGAGCAGAAGGTCCGAGGTATCCTCCAGAGGCGTATCCCGACCGCTGGCGAGATCGCGGCGCCAGATCCGTCCGCCCAGCCCGTCGGGCGATCGGCGAACATGGAACAGGCCGCCGCCCCGGCTGTCCCAGTTGATCCAATCCCAAGCCTGCTGGTCTTCAAGGATCAGCGTCCGGGCGCCCGTCTCCCGCCCATCGACGAGGCGCAGCCGCCAGATGCCCGGACGGCCGTCCAGGATGGCGAGCAGCCGGTCGTTCCCGTCCGTACGGACGGCCCGGGGACCCGGCGCGCTGACCGGCGCGATGCCGCCGCCAGACGCGTTGATCCGCCAGATCCGCCAGACGCCGCCGCGACGGGAGGTGAAGTAGATCCCGGTCCCGTCCTCCGACCAGACCGGCGAGGCGTCGGCGGCCACATCATCCGTCAGCGCCGTCACGCGGCCGGTTTCGCGATCGGCTATGTAGAGATCCGAGGCGCCGTCGCGCGTGGCGACGAACACGACGCGCCGGCTATCCGGCGACCACCGCGGTTCACTGATCGTCGCCCCCGGTATTGCCGCGACGGCCGTAGGCTGGCCCTGGGCCTGGATCCACAGCCGCTCGCCGCCGTCCCGATCGGAGACCATCGCCATCGCCCCATCGGCCGCGATCGTCGCAAACCAATCGGAGTAGCGCCCCTCCGGGGAGGGGGTGTCGGCGACCGGTCGCCGCACGCCGTCGTCACCGGCCTGCACCAGGTCGGTCCGGTCCGAAATGACCTCGAAGACCAGTCGGTCCTGGTCCCGCGCCGCGGACAGGGCGCGAAAGTCCAGTAGGCCGGCCGAGATGCGCTTCGGACTCCCGCCGCCGCGCGCGGGCGCCCACCAGAGGCCCGTGTCGCCGCCGCGGTTGGAGGAGAAGAAGACACCCCTGCCGGTGCGGTCCCAGGCCAGGCTCCATATTCGCCCGCCGTCGACCGTCAGCTGCGAGGTCCGGCCCCTCGCGATGTCCAGCACATGGACATTGGCCGACGTCCAACTGCTCCGGCGCAGGAAGGCGATCTGCTTCCCATCCGGTGAGACCGCAGGCGCTTCATCGCCGTCGATCTCGGCCGGACTGGTCGTCAAGGCGCGGGAACGGCCGGTTTCGAGGTCGAGCCGGAAAAGGCCGCTCGGGAATCCTGGAGCGGCCTTGTCGGTGAAGTAGATCGCCTTGCCGTCCGCCGACCAGGCGAGGCGCGACGTGGTCGCCACGCGGCACGCGCCGACGACCCGTTCGTGCCCGTTCGGCGGAGTCATCACGATGATGCGGCAAGGCGCCCCACCTGTGGCCTGTGATCGCGTGAAGGCGAGAACACGTCCATCCGGCGACCAAGCGGCATTGTCATCGATGGCGGGGTCGGTGGTCAGGCGGATCGGGGCGCCGCCGGTCAGGGCTCGCAGGTAGAGGTCGCTGTTGCCAGGCGTGATGCGGCGCGACGTGTGGGCCACCAGCTCCCCGTTGGGCGACAGCGCCGGATGGGTCATTTCGGGTTGCCGCGCGAGTATGGTGACCAGCGGACCCAGCGTCGGCGCCTCCGGGGGCAGGCGGCGCCATCCGGCAAGACCGGCCGCCACGACGCCGAAGATCACGACAGCGCACCCTGCAAGCCACCAGAGGCGCCGGCGTGGCCAGCGCCGCCTCGCCGTGGCGACGGGCGCCTCAACCGTAGCGCTCGCGGGGGTGTCCGCCTCCGGCCGCGACCTCCGACGTTCGGCGATCTTCCGATACAGGACGCGTGTCTCGTCTTCCGGCTGAGCGCCGAGCTCACGATCGAGCAATGCGACGAGCTCACGGTATTGCTCGATCGCGGCGGCGGGGCGCCCCTGACGGGCGTGCAGCCTCATCAGCGCCCGGCGCGCGCCCTCCTGGAAGGGATCGAACTGGAGTATGCGCAAGGCCGTCTGCATCGCAGCCTCAGCGGTCTCCGGCGCCGACATCTCGGCCTCCAGCCTGCGTGCCAGAAGCGCAAGCTGAGTCTCCCTGAGGCGCTGTCTTTCGAGCCGGGCCCAGGCCTCGAATTCGTGGGCGTCTCGGATCGTGAAGTCCTGCAGGAACTCGCCTGTCAATTCCTCCAGCGGCAGATCGGGCGACGGCGTGACACCACGGGCGGCCGCTTCCAGCGTGTCGATGTCGCAAGCAACCACGTCGGCCCGCAACTCGACCTGCTCCCGCGTGATCAGCAGCAGATCGCTCCCGTTCGCCTCACCCACCGCTTTGCGCAGAATCGAGAGCGCCTTGCGCAGGTTGAGTTTGGCCTGGGCGCTATCGGTGTCGGGCCAAAGCAATGCGGCGAGCCGCTCCCGGGACGCTCGACGCTCGGGCCGCAGGGCCAGGTAAGCGAGGAGGCCTAAGGCCTTGCGCGTTGGAAGCGCAACCGGCCTCCCCGACGGCGCGCGCAGCTCGCATCGGCCCAGGAGCGATAGTCGCCAGATACTCACGCCACCCCACGTCCCACCGGGGGAACCTACACGCTCGCCCTCGGGAACTCACTCGGGAATCAGTCGCACCTTCCGTCAAGCATTCGCTGGTTCGAGCGCCAGGCGCAGGGCCGGGTCGGTCAGCGCTCTTCGGACCAGGTCGGCCTGGCGGCTCTCACCAAACTTGAGGAACAACTGGCGCAGATGGGTCTTGGCGGTTGTCTGCTTGATGCCGAGGCGCGCCGCGAGGTCCGCGACCCGGTGGCCATCGATCAAGCCGCTCAGCAGCCGGGCCTCCGCGGGGGTGAGGTCAAAGGCGCTCTGCAGGCGCCGGCAGTCAAGAGGCGGCGGACCTTCGGCCGCCATTAGCATGGCCAACCTCTGGTCGCCGGGCCAGTCGAGTGGAGCCACCACCATGCGAAGGGCGTGGCTGGCCTCTTCGATGGTGTCGACGAGAACTTCCTGCGCGCGCCCCCCGGGTCCTGCGGCGGCCGCGATGGCGTGGCGAAGCACCGGGGTCGCGCGCTCGTCGGCCGTGGTCAGCCGGTCACCAACCAGCCGGAGTTCCGCGCCGATGAGCGCCTCTCCGTAGTGATTGGCGAATTGCAGCCGCCCAAGGTGGTCGGTGACCAGGACGGCGATCCTCGCGTGTCCCAATGCCTGACTGAGCGCGCTTCCAACCAGCGCACCTCCGCTGTCAGGCGTCATAAGCAGCCCAGCGCTACGTGGCGACCGGACACTGTAAGCTGTAGCCATGTGCCTTCTCCCGCTTTGTCAGGAGAGGTTCACGGTGCTGGCGCCGCACGCCGTGGCGTGGAGCGTGAAATCAGCGTGAAATCAGCACTTGGAAGCGAATTTTCGCGTCCGAGGCGTTCGGCGCGGCGGCGGAGGGAGCCGGATCCTGCAGCCCTCCTCGTGTCGCCCCGTCCAGTTCGATGCACAGGTGCGTCAGGGGGCGCTGAAGGTACGCTTCACGGCGACGCGACAGCCCGAGCCGCTGGGATAGAGGACGCAGGTGAGGCGCCTGGCGGCGTCGTACTGGAAGGTTGCGCTGCTCTGGGGCAGGGCGGGGGTGGTCCTCGGACCAACTTAAGGGATGGATCACTACGCGGGGGTCAGACCACGATTGGGAGCCCGCCAAGCCCGCTCACCCCGCCGCGCCCGCCGGCTGCCGGGCCGACATCGCAAGCGCCCGGCGGTACTCGCGCGCCGCTTCCTCGACCGCGGGGGCGACGTCGCGGGGCAGCAGCACCCCGGCGGTGACGGCGGCGTCTGCCGCCTGCTTGAACCTGGCGAGATAGCCGGCCTCGTCGCCGTAGAGGGCGGAAAGCGTCGCGGCGTCGAACGGGCGGTTGGAGCCGCGCAGGCGCCCGGCGAAGTCGTCGGTGACCGGGGTTGCGCTATTCATCGCCACCGGCGCGTCGGCCTGCGGCAGGCGGGCGCCGCCCCGGGCTATGCCGTGCTCGTTGCGCAGCGGCCGGCCGTCGGCGTCGAACTCGATCAGCGGCTGGCTGGGCGGCGGGGCGCCGCCGTTCACCCAGCGGTTCAGGTGGTGCAGAGCCGCGTCGTAGAAGGGCTGCAGGTAGATGCGGTTCATCTGCTCGGACGGCGCCGGCGGCGCCAGGCCGAATTCGCGCTGATACTTGGCGTTGCGGGTCAGCTGCGCCTGGTAGGAGACGTGGGTCAGGGCCGCCGCCTCCCAGGTGCGGAAGCGATCGGTGTCCGGCTGACGCACGCCCTGGCAGGCGATCGCCTCGAGCTCGGTGTTGACGATCATCGCCGGCACGTCGAGGTCCTCGCGGATCAGGTTGGCGCCGCGGAGCATGGGGCGGGTGTTTCCCGCCGCCGGGTTGACCGGCCGGTCGCTGTTCTCCAGCGGCGTGCCGGCGCCGAAGTAGATCTGCAGCATGAAGCCGTCGAAGGCATGGCCGCCTTCCTCCGGCGGCAGCGGATGGATGGCGTTGACGTAGGTCGACAGCCGCCCGGCCGACTGCGAGGCGCCGATGCCGATCACCTTGCGCACGTCCAGGCCGCCGAGCGGGTCGACGGTGCGGTCTCGCGCCGGGCCGACCGCGCGGGCGACCTGGGTGTAGATGTCGTAGGAGGCGTCGTCGGTGGGGATTGCGAGGTCGCCGTAGCGCTCGGGGTCCCAGGCGACCAGGCCCTGCGGATTCTGGGCGAATCCGTGGACGCCGACCCTCTGGACGCTGGCGCAGACGAAGGCGTAGCCGCCTTCCAGCACTTCCGGGCTCTCGCCGAAGAACAGCTCGTACCCGGCGGTGACGTTGTTCCAGCAGACCACCACCGTCCCGTTGAACTTCGCCGGATCGGCCGGCCGATAGACCAGGAAGCGGGTCTTGAACGGGACCTTGCCCTTGGGCCGGGCCAACCACTTCCCGTCGCGCCCGAACGCGGCCCCGGGCGCCGGCGCATAGGTCGTCGCCTCGCCGGATAGAATGTACTCGGCCTCGACGTAGCCCTTCTCGCGCAGGTCGATCAGCGGCCGGGCGAAGGGCCAGCCGTGCCTGCCCCCGGTGACGGGTCCTTCGATCATCTCGTCCTCCCTGACGGCCGGCCTTCGAGCGGGCCTTCGAGGCCCAGCGGGCGGTGTTCCTGGCCGCCTCGCAGCGGCCAGGATCCTGATATGGGGCGTCAGATCGCGCGGCTGCGGCCGGCCCAGTAGGGGGCGCGGACCTTGTTCCGCTGAATCTTGCCGGCTTCGCTGCGCGGCAGGTCGTCCACGAAGTCGATGCCGCGCGGCACCTTGTACTTGGCCAGCACCCGGGCCGCGTAGTCGAGGATCTCGCGCTTCAGCTCCTCGGAGGGCTCGTAGCCCTCGCGCAGCTGGATCACCGCCCGGACCTCCTCGCCCCACTCCTCGTGCGGGATGCCGACGCAGCAGCTGTCCTCCACCGCCGGATGCTTGATCAGCTCGTTGTCGATCTCCTGCGGATAGATGTTCACCCCGCCGGCGATGATGGTCTCGGCGCTGCGCCCGGTGAGGAACAGCCAGTCGTCCTCGTCCAGGTAGCCGATGTCGCCCATGGTGAAGTAGTCGCCGCGCCGGTTGGCGTAGGTCTTGGTGTCGTCCTTCCAGTAGCTGAAGCCGCCCTGGTCCTTGAGGCTGAGGTAGATGTGGCCGGGCACGCCGGGCGGGCACTCGTTGCCCTCGTCGTCGAGGATCTTGGCGGCGTCCTTGTGCGGCCGTCGGCCCACCGTGCCGGGGCGCGCGAGCCACTGCTCGGAGGTCACCGTGAAGCCGACGCCGCCTTCGGAGCCGGCGTAGTATTCGTAGAGGATCGGCCCGAGCCATTCGATCATCGCCCGCTTCACCTCGGGCGGGCAGGGCGCCGCCCCGTGGGTGATCCGGCGCAAAGAGGAGAGGTCGTACTTGGCCCGCACCTCCTCTGGCAGGGCCAGCATCCGCTGGAACATGATCGGCACGAAGTGGCCGCGGGTGACCTTCTGGTCCTGGATGGTCTTGAGCACGAACTCGGTATCCCACTTGTCCATCAGGACGGTGGGCACGCCGTTGTTCAGCGCCCGGCGGATATCCCCGGCCAGCGGCGAGGCGTGGTAGGCCGGGCCGGTGCAGATGTGCTTGTCGACCGCGCGGTCGTAGATCGCATCGAAGCCGCCGATGGCCTGGGCGTTGGGCTTGTGGACGCCCTTCGGCCGGCCGGTGGTGCCCGAGCTGTAGAGCATGGTCGAGCCGCGCACCGGGTCGGTGATGTCGTCGGCCGGGTAGTCGTCGATGGTTTCGTGGGGGATGAAGCCCGGCAGGTCGCCGCCGATCGAGACCTTCAGGACCAGCAGCGGGCACTGGGCCGCGGCCTCGGCCACGCCTTCGACCCGGGTGTCGGCGAACACCGCGCGGGCCTCGCAGTTGTCGATGACGTAGGCGATCTCCTCGGGCTTGAGATGCCAGTTCACCGGCGTCATCCGGAAGCCGCCGCGCAGGCAGGCGAACAGCACGTCGGGGAACTCGAGCCGGTTGGAGCAGACGATGGCAACCGCATCACCGGCATTCAGCCCCCGGTCGCGCATCAGCCGCACCAGCCGGTTGGCGTTGGCGTTCAGCTCGCCGAAGGTGCGTGTCCGGCCGGTGGCGGCCTCCAGCACGGCCATCTTCTGCGGCCAGATCTGCGCCCACACGGCCGTGCACATGCCGGAGTCCACGGCCGCGTCGACCCTCGCCTTGAGGTCGGACTGGTCCAGGGTCGCCGATAGGGTCATTCCGCTTCCTCCCGGTTTTCTCGTTGCAGGCCCGCCGCTCAGCTCCAGAGCGGCGAGGACGGCTTCATGGCGCGGATCATGAAGGTGACGCTGGCCACGTCCTTGCCGGTGGCCGCGTCGGCGATGTCGACGTCGTACCAGGCGTTCTCGGTCTTCGGGCTCTCGGTCAGCTTGCGCATGGTCGTGCGCCCGACGTAGTCGCGGTCGGCGAAGATCGGGCCGGCCAGATGACGGACCTCCAGCGCGCCGAACAGGCCGACGTAGGGGGTTTTCGACTTGGCCAGCACGAACGGTCGGCTCATGTGGGCCAGCCGCACGACGTGGGCGGGCGAGAGCACGCCGTCCCTGGCGTAGGCCGGCAGGTTCTCGGTGATCCGGCCCAGCGAGGCTTCGTAGCTTTCGCGGCTCACCTTCATCGGGATGTCGGAGGTGGTGTCGCCCACCTGGATGTCGGCATAGATGCGCAGCCGGCCGGGCTCGGCGGCGGCCTGATCGGCCAGCCGGCGAGCGACTTCGGAGCCCTCGTCGCGGGCCTTGGGCGAGGCGCTGCCGATGCAGATCTGCTGGCCCTGGCGATTGAACATCTGCAGCCGGGCGCGCGGCTCGCCCGGATCGACGATGGCCTGCACCTCCTCGCGGTCGACGGTC
>Ga0265293_10012408_pt1 | contig 11317 bp, 12 predicted proteins | sample Munlanlewell138R_FD_192505 | JGI IMG/M metagenome (GOLD analysis project Ga0265293, IMG submission 192505) | Leachate microbial communities from a municipal landfill in Southern Ontario, Canada - Leachate well 138R | ecosystem: Engineered > Solid waste > Landfill > Unclassified | place: Canada... | reverse complement strand
CCGTATGGCCCCATATGAACGTCTTTGACAATATCGCCTATCCCCTTAAAGTCCGGAATCACTCTACAGATCAGGTCGCCGAACAGGTAGATCGGGTGGTATCTCTTCTGAACCTGAAAGGGCAAGAACGGAAAAATCCGTCGGAGTTGTCCGGTGGGCAACAACAGCGGGTAGCCCTTGGACGGGCGCTGGTTATGGAGCCCGATGTTCTGCTTCTTGATGAGCCCCTCTCCAATCTGGACGCCAAGCTCCGGGATAAGATGCGGTTTGAACTGAAAGATGTGCAGCGGAAGTTTAACCAGACTATTATCTATGTGACTCATGATCAGGACGAGGCAATGGCCGTTTCCGACCGTATTGTTCTGATGAGCGCCGGTGTACCTCAACAGATAGCTGAGCCCCGGCAGATCTACCATAAACCTTCCAATTTGTTTAGTGCCCGCTTTATTGGACGGAGCAATTTCCTTCGGGGAACTCTTGCTGATATAGACGAGACCAAATGCGTCGTTGCCGTATCGGGTCTTTCCGATCCGATTACCATTGGCGAGTTTAACGCGGTAGACCTACAGGTGTCGGCCGAAGTTGAAGTGGTTGTCCGGTACAAGGACATCGATGTTTCCGATAAAGGGGCTCCCGGAACCATTGAAGGGACGGTTCTTGCGTCAACCTACCTTGGCGGAGCGGTCATGTACGAAATTGAGACCGTCGCCGGGGTGCTATTTGTAGAAACCAGCGATACTGTCGATTACTCGTACAACGATACGGTGTACCTGACTGTTCTTGGAGCACATATCTTTCGGCCCGGCGGGAATGAGTAAATGGGCGATGCCCAGACGCCCGGGCCGCCCGTCCGATTCCTTCAGATTTCCGACTCCCACGTGCAGTCCGTCAGCCGGTATTTCCGGGGAGTTGATACGATCGAAGCACTGAGAACCGCAGTCGAAAGGATCGACCCGACGTTGGACTTTGTCATACATACCGGAGACTTGATCTCCCGTCCGGCTACAGAGGCGTCATACGATGTGTATGAATCGGTAATCAGTAAAAGCCCCGTACCTGTGTGGCACATACCGGGAAACCACGATGATCCGGCGATTATGGCTAAAAGGGTGGGGGCGGCGCCAAATGAATATCCATGGCTTCGAACCGTGAATGGTATACGGTTTTTGGGGTTCGACAGCTCGTCGGGGACGATTGGCGAGGTTCAGGGGCAGCAGGCAATTAAAATGCTGGATTCAGCAGATTCGTCGGAACCAGGTAAGTCGGATGTTCCGGTGGTGATCTTCTTGCACCACCATATCTGTCCCATGGAAAGTTCGTGGTTAAACCCATACGCCTTGGAGGATACACACCACCTTGAAAAAATCGTTCGTCGCTTCAAGGTCATTTGCTTTGTCCATGGCCACATCCACCACGCAGCTAAATTCACCTTTTGTGGTGTCCCTGTTTTTTCAGCGCCGGCACTCGCCGCGCAATTTGAACCTTATGGCAAATACCTGGAGCTTGCTGCGGATCCGCCCGGATCCGCAGAGTTTTCCGTTACTACCGACGCTGTTGTGACCCGAACGATAATTTGGTATCCACCGACGGGTGAAGAGCAGGGGGACACCACAAAAGAGGAGACAAGTAATGCAGCAAGAACTGATTGAGACTATCCTGGCGTTTGCCGGGGAGGCGAGTGGAATTGCCCTCACCGAGCAGGCGAATCTCTCCGCCACCGAAAAAGCGGACGCGAGCTATGTGACGCAGGTGGACTTACGGTTGTCGGAACTCGCTTTTACGCGATTGTCTAAAGTCGTACCGGAAAGCTCTATTGTGTCTGAGGAGAACTTGCAGAATCTGTCGTCTCTAAGAGCAGATTATCCAGGAACAGACGATGAGATTACGCTGTTTATCGATCCAATTGATGGAACGCGAAACTACTTTCACAACATGCCGCTGTTTGGTGTTTCAATTGGTGTTTTTAGAAACCGGGAACCGTGGATGGGGGTAGTTGTCTTTCCGGCTCTGGATGAGTTGTTTTGTTTTGACGGTCGGAAGGCAACCATCACTACCGGTGCATTTCGGGGGAATGCCGAACGTCGACCTCTGGTACTGGATGCTCATGTGCTGGACATGAACTCGGTTATGCTCTTTGCAAATAGTTTTGTGCGCCACTATCAATGGCGTTACGATGTATGCACCAGTCTGGTGACGGCCTGTGTTGCTCTCAACTCCTGTTGGCCCCTGGTGCGACGCGGTGTGGGCACGATTCTCAACGACCATATCTGGGATTTTGCCGGTGCGTGGCCGATCCTGCAAAGTGTCGGATTTGAGCTTCGCGGGCTGGATTCGGAACGGTTGTTCACAAAGTACCACTACAAAGATTACGATGACGACACTCACCTTCTCAAAGAACCGGTAGTTGTTTCCCGCCCGGAACACTTCAGAAGTATCAAAGCCGGAATCATACCGGGTGGGTGGGCTTAAGGATATAGATGTGGAAGGAATTCGACTGAAACAACGAGACCGCTTCTCAATTGAAATCAAGACCCGTTATCGGATCAAGCGCAGTTCCGGTATACGCAACAGCTACGCCGTCAAGTTTCATTTCTTTTTTCCGACCGTTTTCGGCATTTCGCCGTCGTTGTATGAAAGGCAGCTTTTTCTCAGGCAGTTGCGGATGTACCTGCGGTTTGACACTCCGCGATTTACCGTTCAGGAGCTTCTGGACCCCGATTCGGACTGGTCACCTCTGGCCCGGCTGGAGAGGAACGTGTTCGGAGAGGATCGATCGAGCGAGGGTCTGGATAAGCGTCAGTTTATCTACGAATCGAAACTGCTGGGCTGTGTCTACAAGTCGCTGCTGCGGGACTACACCCAGTATCTGCGGGACCACCCCGCCGAAGGGACCGAAAGTTCAATCAAAGAGCTGCATCAGATACCCAAACGTTTCCGCAGAATCCGGGACGAAGTGGTTGCGCGGACCACGGATGAAACTCTGATTCACCATACCGACATGATAGACGAACACCTGTCCCTCCTTATCGGTCGGTACTTTATTCTCCTGCTGAACGAAAAGATCGGACCCGACGGTGACTCGACGCTGGACCAACGGATCGTCAAAACTATACGTCGGGAGATCAGCTATCGCCGTTCCCGGGGCTATCCCAGTGTCCCCAAACCTAATCAGTCCGACGCCGAGCTGGAAGAGTACGTGTACCGTGAAAAAATGCTGAAGAAGTACGTCACGGAGGCCCTTTTTTTTGAAGTACAGCGGACGGACACGTTAAAACGGACCGAACACATGACCTACGCCCTAGCGGCGGGAATTGCGATGGTCGTGGCAACATCGATCGCTTTTTTTGGTCAGCACCGGTACGGGAGTCTCACAACAACCCTTTTTGTCGTGCTGGTGGTCGGCTACATGCTAAAGGACCGGTTGAAAGATTTTTTCCGGGATGCACTGTTCAAAACCATGGGGGCCCGCTTTACCGTACGAAAGACGGTGATCCGTGACGGGCGTAAACGGCGGCGTATTGCCCATTTGCGGGAGCGGGTCGGGTATCGGTTGGAAAAAAAACTCGATGATGAACTCCGGCAAACTCGCAATCGGGGCTACTTTGAGAAGATCCTCTTTGCCGAAGACAATGAACACATTCTTTCATACGAGAAGCACATCTCTCTGAGTGCCCGGACAATTGCCAACCTGCACACCCGGGTGGATGCTGTGGCCGATATCAACGTTATCAATCTGCGTCCATTTCTTCAGAACCTGGGTGCTCAGTATGGAATTGTTCCCGTTGACGCAGCACACAAGACGATCAAACCGCGGGTTGTGAAACGGGTCTACCACATGAACCTGATCGTTGAATACGACCACCTGGACGAAAAAATACTGAACCGCTACCGGTTGGTTGTTGACGGGCGCGGTATCAAGCGAATCGAATCGGTGGGCGAGAACACCGCCGTCGAACCCGGTACCTGGTCTCTGGCCTACAAGATCGGCGCCCTGGACGACGATGACCGGTGATGTGCTACTTTTCCTCAAAAACGACCGGCAAAACAGCAAGGGCAGGGCGGTTGTTATCGTAGCGTACCCTGACCCGGGTCCCCTGTTTCATTTCCTTTAGTACGGTACATTTACGCACGGCCAGGTTAACAGTGATCTTCTCTTCCGCATGGAGAAAGGTAAACTCGATGCGCCCCCGTTGTCCTTGAATCATGACTGCAACTATGGTTCCAACTGTCTCAGTACCATTCCGAAGTATGTTCAAGACGGCAAAGCCCCGTTTCAGACCAAGTGTACAGAGGACGACCGTACCTGCCAGGGCAATACCAACCCATATGGCGATATCGTGTCCCCCGATATTTCGGATGATGACTGCCGCCCACAAGGCAAAAGGCGATAGAAGAAAAGCGGACACAAGATAGTCGTGGGCGACGACGTTGCGCAGTGTCATGTCAGCGTACCGGGCCTTCGGAAATCAACGGTGTCAGGAGGGCTTCAACTTCCCTGGCGGCAGCGCATGAAAGGCAACGCCTCGCCGTGTCGGCAACTGCTTCACGAGACAAGCGGCGCAACGCAGACTTCACTTCAGGAATTCGGCTACCGGCTATGCTGAACTCGTCCAGCCCTAATCCAAGGAGCAGTGGCAACGCCAACAGGTCCCCGGCCATTTCGCCGCACATCGCCACATGACATCCGTTGTCGTGTCCTGCACGGATGATCTGTGCGATGAGACTGATAACCGACGGGTCAAAAGGGCTGGCCATAGACGATACAAGCTCATTTGTGCGGTCAACAGCCAGGGTGTATTGGGTAAGATCATTTGTACCAATACTAAAAAAATCGACATAACCGGCAAGGCGGTCCGCGATGATCGCCGCCGATGGGACTTCAACCATAATTCCCACTTTCATGTCCGTGTCGTATTCAACCCCCTGAGTGTCCAGTTCTTTTCGGGCAGTCTGTAACTGTTCCAGTGCCTGCTGCAGCTCGTCGGCCGTGGTGATCATTGGGAACATGATACGCATATTGTATCCATAGCCGGCGCGCAAAATTGCCCGTAACTGTGTTCTGAACACCAGGGGCTCTGCCAATGACAGGCGTATTGCCCGTCTTCCCAGGAATGGGTTCTCTTCCGGCGGCATCCGAATTCCCGGAACGGACTTGTCACCCCCCACGTCCAGCGTCCGCACCGTTACCGGTTTTTTGCCGAACACCTCGGCAATTGAACGGTACATGCGAAACTGTTCATCCTCGTCGGGAAGAGTCTTGCGATCAAGGAAAAGAAATTCCGTTCGGAGTAAGCCGATGCCGTCGGCACCGAGTTCGCGGGCATGTTTGGCGTCGTCAAGGCTGCCGACATTTGCCGCAACTTCCAGGAGCACCTGATCTTTGGTGATAACCGGTTTGCCGGTTTCGACCAGCAGTTGTTCTGTTTGTAGCTGCTTTTCCGCTTGGATACGTCGGTATTTTTCAATGGTCGGTCTATCTGGAGAGAGGATAAGCTTGCCGGAGGATCCATCCAGTATGACAGTTTCACCGGCTTCGACCGCTACGGGGCCGGTACCGACTACTGCGGGGATCCCCATGCTACGGGAGAGAATAGCCGTGTGTGATGTGGCACTGCCTATTTCGGTGCATAGCCCCAGTACCAGGTTCCGGTTAATAGAGACTGTATCGGAAGGGCTTAAATCTCGAGCGACAATGATAACTGGGGTCGTTATGGATTGCAGAGTCCTGTCCTCTATGCCCAGGAGAGATCGTGTCAGCTGTGTACCCAGATCGCGTATATCGTTGGAACGCTGGTGGAAATACTCATCATCAATCGCCTCGAACTCCGCGACCAGCTCGTCAACGACGTCTTTTACGGCGGCTTCGGCGTTGATGTTGGCGTTCTCAATCCGATTGCGAATTTCTCCACCGAATGTGGGGTCATCAAGAAATTCTATCTGAACATCGAATATCTCCGCCTCTTCTGTACTGGTTTTGGCAAGCGTCCTGGACAGTTCCCTCAATCGAACGGTAACTGCAGTAACGTGACCTTCCAAACGTGTCAGTTCTTTCTGAGAGTCAGCAACGTTCCACCGCTTTACCTCCGGTTCCGCAGGGTGGTACCGAAAGACCGGTCCGATGGTGACACCGTTGCCGGCAGGGATACCCGAAATTTTTGTCACTGTTCAGTCTCCGGGATATTCGTGAAAAAATCCTGCAGTGCGGCGACGGCAGCATCTTCGTCGTCGCCGGAGACGGACAGGGCCACTTCATGGTTCTGCGATGCCGCAAGCTTTATTACTTTTACCAGGCTTTTTGCATCCACTTCCTCGCCTCCGCGAGTGATGTTCTGGATTGTGATATCTGACTGAAATCCTTTGGCAATTTTGACGAACCGGGCCGCCGGCCGGGCGTGGAGCCCGACCGTGTGTTTAATCGTAACGGTGAGGTTTTTCACGCCCCCCCCTGAATTCCCAATAGCTGATCCTGCAGACGGCGGAGGTGAAGAATAGTCTGTCCCTCCAGCAGTTGCACATCACCGTAGGAAACCGGTTCTCCACCCTTTATATCACGGGTAACTACCGAACCCGGTGCCAACCCGAGAGGTAACAACTGTTCCCTGACGGCTACATCGGCTCGTTCTATCATCCCATAGACGGTGTATCCACCCAGAGTATCGATGGTATCTCCGGCTTTAAGATCTTTCTTGGCGTACGTCACGGTCTCACATACGGGAGGCAAGTCGGTGGCGATAGTTGTTTCATCTTTTAGAACCGCTCGGGCAATGGATATGGGTGTTTCCAGGCTGGTCAAATGGTAGGGACGGTAGAGTGCCCAGTACGGTCCGTCACCCATGCTCAGGTATGCAAGATCTCGTGCCAGCTTGGGATGTTCTGTGGTAAAAACAACGAAGACGCCGGGGGCAATACCAAGGGCGTAGTCAACGACACCGGTGTTATTCAGAACACCACCGTGCTCTTTCGGTACGAAGACTTTCTGTATCGTCTTTGGTTCCGCCGCGGGTCCGTGCATTCCGCGAATATCGGGGACAAAGCCCATTGCATTACCAAGGCTTGTCATCTCAACCATCGTCTTCGTACCGTCAACAAAGGAAGCAAGCATTTTGGGATTCATCTGTTGCTTTTTCGCTTTTTCCGCGACGGACGTGGGATTTGCAGAGCGGTCCAGGGGGTTGTTCTTACCTTTTCCGGCACTTACAACGGTAAATCCCAGCGATTTGGCAAAGTCTACCAGCTCCATCGTGGTTCCGGGTTCATCTCCGGCGGTGAGAGTGTAGACAACGCCGGCAGCAGATGCCATTTTACGCAGATAGTAACCAACGGTGGCGTCGGTTTCAACGTTCATCTGCAAAACGTGTTTTCTGTTCAGTATTGCATCGAGGGCAACCCGTGCACCCACCTCCGGTACGCCGGTGGCCTCAACGATGATATCAAGACCGGGAATACCAGTCAGCATCGACGCATCCGTGGTTGCCAGGCATTTTCCGTCTTCGACGGCCGCCGCAGCGGTATCGGCTTTACCGGTCGAAACGACCTTCCTGTCGTCAATACCGGCAGATTTGAAAACCTCTTCGGCTCTGCCTTTTCGCACATCCGCAATTGCAACGACCTTCATTCCGTGCATCAGTTCCATCTGGCAGGCGAGGCCCTCGCCCATCTGGCCGGAGCCGACGAGGCCGACCCGTATCTGCCGTCCCGATTTTTCGTAGTTTAACAGTCGATTGTAAAGTTCCATATTTAATACCTTGTTGTTTTATATTTTCGTATTAGAATCAGTCACTGGAAGAGGTGATCCTAATGGTTGTTCCTTGTGTCAGAGCAGGAATTGACCCCTCCGGTACACATACATCGCCTTTCATTTCAGGTTCTTCCAAGCCGTTGAACTTGATAACCAAGTGGCCCAGGTTGCGCAAATTGTCATTTGCAACGGGGCCTACGGCCAGAACCGGAAATGAATGGGACCCAAGTTCAATAATGTCTCCTGGAATGACATCGGCAGTTGGTTCAGTTTTGTGTTCTATGACAACTGCCGTTTCCAGCAGTTCTTCAGGGGCCTCTTTGCCGAAGAATACGAGTATTCCTTCGTTTACAAATTCCTGAAGAAGTTCGCCTGTACCGATGACGGTTGTCTCATATTTAACCTGGGTCATTTTATAAGTTATCCTTCTCGTGTTAATTTTTTGACGCATTCCTGGCGATCAAAAGGCCGTCGGAGATTCTAGAGAACCTCCGACGGCGGGGGTGTCAGCCCACAGTCAGTCAACGGGTCGAATGTTCTCGACCTTTACACCGGAGACAAAATTTTGCTCCGTTATGAACTTTGCGAGGGGACCGGCCGGAGTGGTTGAGTAGATATCAATGGTCGGAATACCCTTCATGGGATACACACCAATACGTGCCGTTCCACCACAGTCGATTACCGCACAGGCAATCTCTTCGAAGGCAGCCTTGGACTTGAAACCGTCAAAGGGCGTCCCCCCAGTAAGGTCGGCGATTCGCTGCGCCACAGGATGAATTCCGCCACCGGTTACCGAGTAAATAAGGTGACGGTCAGGTTTTGGCGTGATGGTCAAAGGACCACCCCAGCCTTTGTATCCCTGTTCAACGATAACCGATTTGTACTTCCCGGAAGCCGAAGAATCAACTTTTTGCTGATCGGCCACACCGGTTGGACCAACTGGTTCCGCTGCCTTAGAAACCTGCTTGGGTTCTTCCTTTTCGGGTGCCTCTCCGACAAGAGCCTTTTTCACGTTATCCCAGAATCCCATCTATCTACCTCCTGCTTTACAGCGGTCAGCTGTAAAGACCAACGCTTGCCAACCAGCCAATGACGACAGCCAGAGGACCGGTTATCATTCTGGAAAAGAGGATCGCTGGGACACCAACCTCAACGGTTTCCGGTTCGGCTTCACCAAGTGAGAGACCTACCGGGATGAAGTCACAACCAACCTGGGGGTTGATAGCCCAAAGTGCCGGCAGCGCGTATTGGGGAGGGATGTTCCCCGCGCCGATCTGTGCACCGATCAACGTTCCGATAATCTGTGCTATAACCGCTCCAGGCCCCAAGAGGGGAGAGAGAACGGGAAATCCGACGATAACCGAAAGGATCAAAAGTCCCACAATGTTACTTGCAAGACCTGTTAATCCCTGTGCGATGATATTGCCAATGCCCGAGGCATTGATAATTCCGATAATCAGGGCGATGAACGCCATGAAGGGCAGGATATTCCTGATGACCTGATCAACAGAGTCACGACCCGCCTGGTACAGTGCAGAAACTACACCACCTACGGCCCGTCCGATTCTTTCAAGAAAACGAGTAATTCCACCAGCCATTTAAACCTCCTCTCAATCAGCCTTGAGCGCTGGATCGACGCGACCACATGACGGCGGTAATCCGTTCTGTCACAATTCCGCGAATAAAAATGACGATAAAGCCGGTCAACAGATAGCGAATAGCCAAGTCGCCCAGCCCAAGTCCAAGTTGTTGAATTCCTCCGGCGATTCCCGCCCAGACGAAGATCTCACCCGGATTTACATGGGGAAAGATACCAAGAGGGGGATGTACAAACGATACCGCAGAATCATAAAACGCGGGTTTGAACTTTTCGGGGAGAAACCGACCCATCGTGTACGCCATCGGGTTCGTCAGAAAGATAACGGCAAGGAACGGCAGTATGATGTAACGAAGCGGGTAAAAGAGAATGCCGTCCCGGGCAGCCCATTCGCCTACTTTATCAATCCGTTCCGGTCCGATCATGGCGATGATCGCGTTGAAAAACGTCATCAGGACTATCAAAAGAGGAACGATCCCGGTGACAAGGCCCATGAAGGTGTCACCACCGGCCTGAAACAGCCCGATAAAACCTTCACCAATCCTAGCAAGAGTATCCATAGAATACCTCCCTGTGTGAAATTTCCCGCAGACTTACCGTTGTGGATTTGTAAGTCCGCGAATTACGTGTCAAGTTCTTTCTGCACCTCCTCACTGCCGTTTTCACAGTATTTTTTCCGTTTTTTTCATATTTTCCGACAACACCGTGTTGTTATCAGCTGGAATAGTTTCTTTCACATATGATGCGGCGTTTCGAAATGCTTCCAGCACCTTGGAAGAAATACCGTCGATCGTCTCGTTTCGGATTTCCTCCAGGGAGCGTCCTGTCAACTCAGGCACCGGAACAGGGTCTGCAAATACGGTGTATCCTGAGAGTTTCTCAGCACGGACAACCACGTCCGACTCGTCAAGGACGATGACCGCGTAGACTTTACGACGCCAGGTACTGCCGCTTAAGCCTACACTTGTTCGAGTCCCGTACCGACGCAACTGGGAGATTCTCCGGTTAAACCGTTTTGACTGAAGTAACGCAAGAAAAAGCTGCAACAACCACACCAGAGCAAGCACTAAGATTATGTAACCGACCGGTATCCGACTGAAATCCATATATCCGCTACTCCCTATCCCGTATTTCCTCTTTGCATTGCGATTAACACGTTGGCTGTATTTCCGTCGGTTACCAACACATTCAGGTGTCCTCCCCGGATTGCCGCGCGGACCGCATCGGCTTTACCCGGATTACCTGCAACGGCAATGACCGACGGTACCAGGTGCAGCGTTTCCAGTGGAACGGAAATAACGTGCCGGTCCTGGGGATGCCTCACAAGTTGTCCATTACGGTCAATAAACCGATAGAGGATGTCCCCGACGGCGCCGACGTCTCTGACTTCCTTCAGTTCCTCACTGGAGATAAATCCACCGTGGTACAGACTGGACAGTTCATTTTCGGCTGAACCGATACCGATAAGTGCCACATCTACGTTCTGGGCAAACTCCAGGGCCGCTCTGATCGAATGCTCTTTCCTCAGTGATTCTGCAGCTTCCCGGGTATTCACCACTGCCGGAGATGGGAGGTACCGATAGTCGGCGCTCAACTTGTTCGCCAGCAACCGTGTCAGCTCTGAAGAATCTATGGATGGATGGCGATCACTAAGGCTGCCGATTAACTGGACGATGGAGGCTTCCCGCAGTTCCAGAGTTGGCATTGCACGAATTACCTCGTGGACTGCTTCGCCCAGACCAACGCCAATACAAATACCGTCAAAGAGACGTGATTCCAGACAACGGGCTCCCAGTTTGCCAAGGATACGCATCCGGGACTCGGTATCTCCGTCCAGGCGCGATCCTAATACCCACGCCTGGTCGAGTCCGTACAGACGTTCCAGCTCCTGTTCAAGCCGGGTATCGCGGCGCAGCGGATAATTTACCCGAAACTCCACGATACCCTCACTCCGAACTTCGTTCAGCATCCGGGACACCATA
>Ga0265293_10012406_pt1 | contig 11318 bp, 9 predicted proteins | sample Munlanlewell138R_FD_192505 | JGI IMG/M metagenome (GOLD analysis project Ga0265293, IMG submission 192505) | Leachate microbial communities from a municipal landfill in Southern Ontario, Canada - Leachate well 138R | ecosystem: Engineered > Solid waste > Landfill > Unclassified | place: Canada... | reverse complement strand
AAATATCCTTTACATCATACTCTTCCCAAAGTCCATCACTATCTCTAAAAGTACTTATCCCAGACTCAGCACTTATCCCAGCACCACTCAAAATCACTACTTTAGCCATCTTTGTTTTTCCTTTTATAGTTTTTACTCTTATCTTTTAAATAAGCACATTGTAACTATGTGTAAATTATTACATTATTTACACATAGCTAATGTGATATGCGTACTTATGTGTAAATTTTACCTATATACCTTTTTGCAATAAATTAAATAGTTCAATATTAATAATAGTTCATCACTTTCTGGAACCTCAAACTTGTTCGAGGATCTTTCAATATACCTACTAAATAGTTTACTCTTAGATTAAATACCAAGAGTTTCAAGAAGCTTTTAGAGGTTTCGTTATACCAAACCGAAGATATACTACTCGAGCATTGGTTGCATTTTAGTTGCTCTAAGCAGCTGAGTATGGATGTATCAATCTTTGCTAACGAGACTATGGAGTTGCAGAGGAGTCAATCAAGAGTTTGATACTTCCTGCTACTCCTGATATAAAAGTGATAAAAAAAAGAACTACTCCAAGATACTCGTGTATTAAAGTACCGACAATGCCAAGGAGTAGAGCAAAAACAAGAGTTCCAACAAGATGGACAAAAAATTGTAATGCTGATTTTAGTGGGTTTACTAAGCTATTCATATCAACATTATAGCATAGGAGGATTTATGTTAAGTGGCTCTATGTTTTGTGCTTTGCTTGCTATGAACTTAAGCTTATTTTGTAGCTCATCTGAGTCTTTTACCCCTATTGGAGATTTTCATTTATGACCCTTTGTGATACAATTTGTATTGTGGATAAGAGAAACACAGTGAATGCTCCCTGCTGTAGAACACGCTTAGGCGTGGGTCGCGTGTAGGTCTCGGGAGTCCTACCTCTTATCCCCTTGAACCTCTTCAAATTTACCAAACTCCATAGTTAAATGGAATAATCTTGTTTTATTTTCTAAGCTGCCTATTCGGCAGTTCACTTAGTTTAATGTTGTTATAAATTTTGTGAAAGCTTCCAAGCTGCCTATTCGGCAGTTCACCTATAGAGATTTTCATTTTATAGCCTTTGTGGTATAATTTGTGTTGACTTAGTAGGTGGCAAATAGCGTACGCAATGGCAATGACTTGGTCAGTCGGGTAAAGCTTAAAACGGGATTACCGCTTTCCGTTCACCTACTTCTTTTTATACTTCTTTTCTAATCTTCTTATCTTTTCATTCATTTTTGAGCCTAAGTTAAAAAGGCTTACCACAAAAATTTCATCTTTATCTTTAATGTTCTTTAATGCTAAATGGTAGTAGGTTCCTAGCTCTTTGATGATGATGTATCTAGTGTCATTTTGAATAAATATATGTTTATCATCTTTAAGCATGAGCGGAATCAAAGAGTAGTCAAAAGCAGTTATGTCTTTGTGATGAAGATGCCCCTGCACAGTATCGCTACTGAGAAGTACTCTCTTTTGACTCTCAAATATATCACTCTTACATAACTCTACTTTTTTATTTTTCTTTGTAAATAGAGTCTCTACTGACTTATATAAGACTACTTCCAAGCTGCCTATTCGGCAGTTCACGTAAAAATGTATGACGATGGAATATCTTTAGACTTCCAAGCTGCCTATTCGGCAGTTCACACTTACCAAAAATTGATTTAGTGGACACTAAACTTCCAAGCTGCCTATTCGGCAGTTCACAAATACTACTAATAAAGTCACTCAGAGTAGGACTTCCAAGCTGCCTATTCGGCAGTTCACGTGCAAATAGCAAGTTGCATGCTATGAGTGATCTTCCAAGCTGCCTATTCGGCAGTTCACGCATTGTTTTAGAATGTTGGCAATGAATTTAACTTCCAAGCTGCCTATTCGGCAGTTCACTGGTTTGTTTTTTATAGTGGGGCTTACTACTGCTTCCAAGCTGCCTATTCGGCAGTTCACTTGAGTTTACTTGGAAAATTACCTTTTACTATCTTCCAAGCTGCCTATTCGGCAGTTCACAATATCTAGCATTTATGAGCGTTCTTTTAAGTCTTCCAAGCTGCCTATTCGGCAGTTCACTTAGTGCTGAGAGAACTACTCAAAGCGAGTTACTTCCAAGCTGCCTATTCGGCAGTTCACATGTTCCTAATGCTTCGTTGTAGTTTGTTAATCTTCCAAGCTGCCTATTCGGCAGTTCACATTAGAAGTAGATGAGAGCATAATTAAATTAGCTTCCAAGCTGCCTATTCGGCAGTTCACCTCTCTAATGCTACTTTTTGACCTATTTTAATCTTCCAAGCTGCCTATTCGGCAGTTCACGGAATTTATTACCATTTGCACAAAACTTCACGCTTCCAAGCTGCCTATTCGGCAGTTCACAATAGACGCTATGCAAGATTATTTTAAAATATCTTCCAAGCTGCCTATTCGGCAGTTCACGCGAAATTGTCAAAGTATTAAATAAATAGGATCTTCCAAGCTGCCTATTCGGCAGTTCACTGGTAGCGAGTCGTGAGTGAAGCAACATTAACCTTCCAAGCTGCCTATTCGGCAGTTCACATAAGTAGGATTTCCTGTCGTTGGCGTAATTTCTTCCAAGCTGCCTATTCGGCAGTTCACTTCATAATGTCATTCCGTCACTAAAGGGTAGACTTCCAAGCTGCCTATTCGGCAGTTCACCTATTATCGTATTTTTTTACTTATGGCTTGTTCTTCCAAGCTGCCTATTCGGCAGTTCACATAGTAAGATTTTAAATCTAATATAACAAAAACTTCCAAGCTGCCTATTCGGCAGTTCACTTATTAATGAAACTGGTGTTGCAGGTTCAATCCTTCCAAGCTGCCTATTCGGCAGTTCACCGTCTATGGTGCAGGCAATGGGGTTGTAGATACTTCCAAGCTGCCTATTCGGCAGTTCACTTGGCTATTGTATTCAAAATATGCAGAGTGTGCTTCCAAGCTGCCTATTCGGCAGTTCACCAATAATAAGTTTGTTTTTGCACCTTTTAAGACTTCCAAGCTGCCTATTCGGCAGTTCACCAATCATTGCGGGTGCTTTGCCCGTCTCTTTTCTTCCAAGCTGCCTATTCGGCAGTTCACTATGCTTTAAAAGCTATTACAGTACCGCCTATCTTCCAAGCTGCCTATTCGGCAGTTCACAAGAGGATTACGCAAAAGCGTATCTTGAAGCGCTTCCAAGCTGCCTATTCGGCAGTTCACCTTTGTTGACTCCATTTCAGCAAATAGGAGAACTTCCAAGCTGCCTATTCGGCAGTTCACTCTTTAAAAGTGTTTTTGATAATATAATGAAGCTTCCAAGCTGCCTATTCGGCAGTTCACCTTATGGAAATAGTGGAACAGTAGTTGTAACACTTCCAAGCTGCCTATTCGGCAGTTCACAGAATATTGTATCAGGACAAAATTATAATAAACTTCCAAGCTGCCTATTCGGCAGTTCACGATTTGTACCACCTGGAATAACAGTTGCACGACTTCCAAGCTGCCTATTCGGCAGTTCACCAGATTGTCAGCACGAAGATTTAGGAAGCTTACTTCCAAGCTGCCTATTCGGCAGTTCACAAAACAAAACCGTAAAACCACCTCATTTATGGCTTCCAAGCTGCCTATTCGGCAGTTCACAGCAGGGTTAGCAGTAGATAGTGATAGATCAGCTTCCAAGCTGCCTATTCGGCAGTTCACTTGACTTGGTAACAATGCTACAAAATTGTAATCTTCCAAGCTGCCTATTCGGCAGTTCACCTTTTACGGTTCGTGGTACAATGGAACAACTCCTTCCAAGCTGCCTATTCGGCAGTTCACCATAGCGAAAGACAGAGCCGATGAGGTTGTTTCTTCCAAGCTGCCTATTCGGCAGTTCACATGCTATGACTATAAGGATAGCTCTCAGTGGACTTCCAAGCTGCCTATTCGGCAGTTCACTTATTAAATAGCGCTACAAGTTCATCACCTGTCTTCCAAGCTGCCTATTCGGCAGTTCACGACTTTTGGAAAAATAAAGAACTTTGGAAAAACTTCCAAGCTGCCTATTCGGCAGTTCACAATGTGGAGAAGAAGTCAGAGCTGATGATTATCTTCCAAGCTGCCTATTCGGCAGTTCACAGAAAATGGCATTAGCAGTTACAGATGTACAACTTCCAAGCTGCCTATTCGGCAGTTCACGGCATAAAGCCTCCTGGTAACATAAGCCTCAACTTCCAAGCTGCCTATTCGGCAGTTCACAAACTATTACAACCATAAGCGTTTCGATTAAACTTCCAAGCTGCCTATTCGGCAGTTCACTCGCTTTAGACCAGTTTGCTGCGGTTGGCTTTCTTCCAAGCTGCCTATTCGGCAGTTCACCTTAGAAGGGGGAATTTATCAAAGTGATACACCTTCCAAGCTGCCTATTCGGCAGTTCACTAATTGATGTTTTTGGAACGAAGCATTTATCTCTTCCAAGCTGCCTATTCGGCAGTTCACTAAGGGATGAGGGGTTAAGATGTATTTCTTGTCTTCCAAGCTGCCTATTCGGCAGTTCACAGCCTCTTTTTTGTGAATGCTAATTTAATATACTTCCAAGCTGCCTATTCGGCAGTTCACCAAACCCTAGCGTAAAACCACCTCATTTATGGCTTCCAAGCTGCCTATTCGGCAGTTCACGTTCTGCAAGTGTTGTTTCGCTTGTTAATTGCCTTCCAAGCTGCCTATTCGGCAGTTCACTTACTTTCGACCAAAACAGAGAGCAAATAGAACTTCCAAGCTGCCTATTCGGCAGTTCACCTAGGTATGGAGCAAAAGGAATAACCGTTTGTCTTCCAAGCTGCCTATTCGGCAGTTCACATAAAGATGTGGCTAGTGTGTTGTCTGATTTTCTTCCAAGCTGCCTATTCGGCAGTTCACTTAGAGTCAAATAGAAGTTATATTGAAAATAACTTCCAAGCTGCCTATTCGGCAGTTCACAGCAAATAAATACTTGAAAGTTCTCTATTTGCTTAGGTTTGGAAGCATTTTATTGAATTATACCATTATTTTTATTAGAGGCTTAAAAGCCCTATATTTGGTTACTATAGCTTAGAACAAAAAATATAGGTCTTTTTTCATACTTGCTTTAAAACCAAGGAATAGTTGCAGACTTACTCAATCCAAATAAATCAAACTCTCCTTTAACTTGTGCATCTTGTACTTCTCCAAACTCTAAAAATCTTCTATGCAACTTACCATTTGACATACTTACTAACTCTACATAAGGGTTTTCTAAGCCTCCTTGAAGCATTTTGATTCTATACCTTTTTATATCTTCTTCGGAAATATTACCTCTTTTTATGAGTCTTCTCAACTTTGATTCTGTCATGTTTTGTTGAATTCTTGATACCGTTCTATGCTTTGCATCTGTTGGAATTTTCTCTATGGTGCTTACTTTACAAAATTTCTTATACTCACCAAGCCAATCTTTTTCATTTAACTTTTCGAGAGCTTCTTTGTCTGCATGTATGCGAAATAATTTACCCAACTTTAGTCTATGCTCAGGGAAACTAACAGCTATATTATTGGACTTTAAGTCATATAATCGTTTATGAAAATAGGTGTAGACTTGATTAAGTAAAATATTTTCTCGCATCTCTTTGTTAGGTACTAACTTAATATCCATATAATAATCCATCATCTAACCTACCTCTCTTGTATCAATATTTGTAACATACGCCAAACCTTTTTTACCTAAATAGAAACTAGAAACTCCTGCATTTTCTATAAGCTGTTTTAATGACTTAGCTTCCTCTCTATTTATATCAATATATATTTCTAAAATTCCACTAGCTTTAGTTAGCATGGAGGTTACTTGCCCTTCTCCTTTTACAAAACTTTTTACTATATATGGATTTCCAAAGATTTTCTTTTTTTCACCAGTTGTAAAATGATTCATAAAATCTTTTTTGGTAAAAAGTCTTTTTGAAATTCCTGTTATTGTTCCTGTTTTTGTAAGTGCTGAACTTAAATCATACTCAACAGATAGCCTCTCTAGTTGTAGGTATAGAGCTGAACAATATAAATTTAGTGGTACTACTTGTTCCTTATTGTTCTTGTAATTTGTTCCTTCAAATTTACTCTCTAAAACAGCTAATGCTTTAAGCACTATTTCATTTTCTTCAAGAGCTTTTAGTTTACTTATCTCTTCAAATTTATCTGAAATGGTTAAAGGATCTAAATCTATAGAGTTACTAACTTTTGTGTCTTTTAAAATAAACTCTAGTAAGTCTTCTACATCTAATGCCAAAATACCCCAAAATTCTTTAGAATAATCAGAAGAAAACATTGGATCATCTGTTTTAATCAGACCTGTATATGAGTTTTGATCAGTATTTCCTGACATATTTCGTAAATATACAAGCTCATTACTAGATACCTCTATGTTATCTTTAAAAGAGACCAAAGGTTCAATATCTTGAAAATAATACAACTCATCTTCTCGTGCCTGATATAACTTTCTTTGCTCACCTATAAGTCGATTTAAAACACCCATAACAGTATTTAAAGTAACATCCCTTTTTATATAGTTTTCATCTTTTTTTAAAGCTTTAATCGAACCAATAAACTTTCTTCCTTTATTGGGCAATTTCTCATTATCATCTCCATCAAGAAAGGAATTTCTCCAACTCGCTTCATACTCTATTTCTATCTTCATAACTAATCTTTACTATAGAAATAATTTGCATACTCACCTTTTAAGGTTGGTGAAATAGAACTTTCATCACTTTTTATTCTCATCATTTTATTGCTGTCATTGTAGTCAACTGTGATCTCATCTACATACATATATGATTTAGCTTGGCGGATAGATAGTTCTTTTAATTTACGCAATGTTTCATCTATTAAAACAGCAACTGCATCATTGTTAAGCAATATTCCATTTTCGCCCTCTTCAAAGATTGTTCCATTTCTTACACAATTTTTGTGAAATGTTGCTTTAGGTAAACGGTTACTATCTAGTGATTGAATGTAAGCCTCAACAAGTTTAGCTACTTCCTCACCCTCGCCTTCTTTAATTGACATTGCTTCTCTGTCAAACTTTCTATCCAAAGATATAAATTGAAGCTGTTCGACACTAACAGAACCATAAGAGATATACTTAGTATCTCCAAAAGTTGTTTTAGAATAAAATGAAGAACTATCTCTCTCGCCTGCTTGACCAAATTGCTCAAAGTTTCCATTTCCAAGTTGATCTACAAAATCTTCTAGTAGTAGTGGACTTGTTCGTTTATTTTGTGTTGCAGGTACTACAAAGCCTCGTACAAGCCCTGTTAGAGAAGCTATAACCTCTTTAATATTTTTAGCATTGGCATAGTGCAAATCAAAAGCTTGTTCACGAAAAAGATGGTGTCGAATACAATTTTGACTAATGTATAAAGGATTCACTTTAAAATCAATATCTGTAGGCTCTTTACGATACTTATACCCTGTGTCTTTAACTCTACCAGATAAGTTTGTATAGCCTCTTAACTTTGGCATAGTATGATTATCAACTGTTGTGCCATTCTCTTGTGCAAGATTTGTTGGTCCGTTCCAGTTAACAACACCATGTCCTTTAGCAACTATCTTAAAATCAACACTTCTAATTCCTGTTATCTTTTCGCTTTTCATCTCTTTTTCCTTTTATTTTATTTTTCTAATTGCTGTAATGATATTACACCAATAGCTTGTTTTAAACCCACTCCATAATATTGTGCATATGGGTGCGGTTGTGTTTCTACTTTCTTTAAATCTTCTAGCGTATAGCTCAAATATATAGGAGTATTTGGATCTCTTGCTTCATTTATTAACTGTACATCTTTATATGACTTTTTAACATCTTTAATATTATGATGTTTTTTTGCCATAAAGAAAAGTAGATTTTTTTTAGAATCTCCATATCCTTCAATAACCTTACTCTCAAGAGTTAAAGCATCTTCTACATCACTATAGGCATATTCATCCAAAATCTCAAAATCTGTAGCACTATTTATCTGGCACTTAGCCATCTGAACAAACAGGCTATTACCTCGTAATGAATTTTTCTTGATTTTCATACCCCCTTTCTCAACTTTATTATTTTTTGGAAAACTTTTTGGATCTAGTATATTTGCTTCTATAACTCCCACACTTTTTTTAAGCGCTGATACTAAATCCTGTCGTATAAGCTCTTTTACATTTTCAGCTTCATAAAAATCTTTATACATTATATATATTTCATTTATAGTATAACTATCTTTAGTTAAAGAATTCATCAAAAATTCATACCAAGATTTAGCACTTTGTAGAGAATCTAACTCATTTAAAAAACGAGAACTACCATCTTTAGACTTTCCACTTTTCACACCCTCAGTAATTGCAATTACATAATGATTAACTTCACTACTTTCCCCAAAACGGTCTAATCTTCCTAGTCGTTGTAGAAAATTCTCTGCATGAGTCATCTCTGAAATCATTTTTTTACAAGTTATGTTTAATGATGCTTGTATTACTGGTCCACTTCTAAGTACATCATACTTTTTGTTTCCTTCTTTTTTAAATGAATTAAACACTTCGGAAAAAAGATACTCTTTATCTTTTTTAGTAAATTTTGAATGAAATAATATGCTATTTTCTTTATTTTGATGTTCTATAAAACTATGCTGAGCCATTATCGCCGTATTACTAATCACAAATATACTTTTTTCTTTTTGTTCTAGCATCAAAGGATTCGTAATTTCATCCTGTTCATTATACTCTAGAAACTCTATTTTATAACTAGAATGGTTAAAACTTGTCATATTTACAATATTATTTTTTAATCCTAAAAACTCATCTATAAAAAGAGGATTTGGTGTAGCAGAAACAAGAAGTGTATTAGGGAAAGTCTCATCTGTTTGCTGATATTTTTTAGCTTCTATAAGTTCAGCAAATAGCAGGTTGAAGCCTTGCATTGTAATATACTCATGATACTCATCAAAAACTACATGAGCATTCATAAAATCCATAAGTGTTGTTATATGCTTATGAGTTGTAATGCTGTTGATTATCTGGTCTATAGTGGTAATGATAATATCAGAAGAGAACTCTTTACCTTCAATGGTTTCATCCACTACACCTTCTCTCAAACTCTTTTTAATCTCTCCTGTAACAATCTCTATGTGCGCATTAGGTAGATATTCATCAGAACAAAGATCATAAAATATTCCCTCACACACTTGCACTCGTGGACAAACCCAATAAATTTTTTTAGCAGAGCTATTTAATGCCCATTCAAGAGCTATCTTTGTTTTTCCACATCCTGCTGGTCCATTTAGCACACCTATAGTTATCTCTTCATCAAACAACTCTTTAGCTGTCTCTTTTTGTTTCTCATTTCTTTCACTGTTTTGGTATTTCTTTTCAAAACCATCTAAACACTCTTTTATCTGAACAGTTAAACCTCTATCTTCTTTTAGAGCAATATCTAGTAGACTTTCTAAGCTTTTATATGAAATATGCATATCTAATTCATCAGCTGTTAACTTTGAAATCAATCTATCCGCTGTCACGATGGCTGTTCTTACTAAGTTATTTTTTGCATTAAACCCCAAGTTTAGTTTATATCCGTCTATAGATTCTTTTTCTGAATACCTTTTATATATAGGTAAATCATTTCCTTCTAAGTACGATTCTATATCATTAACATGAGAAATATTCACTTGATTTATATCTATATTATTTGCATCATAATCATTTGAAAATTCGTCTACAGAAGCCAATAAAGTTTGAACCATATCTACTATATCTCTGTACTTACTTGCAAAATCTTCAATTTTATTATAGATTCCTACAAGATTTTTAATCTCTTTTGTTCGTAAAGGTTTAGCATGGTGCCAATAAATAGCATGTTTTACTCTTGCTAATGAGTCTTTATTAAGATTATAATCAAACAGTATTTCAAATAATAAAAGTGAAAGTTCATTATGGCGAGGATACTTTTCCCATGAAAACACCCCTTTTTCAATGTGTACTCCCTCATCAGGAATATCTTTGTACTTTTTAAGCTTTTTAAGCTCTTTAACAAGCCAATGCTGAAAATTTTCATCTATTTTTCCTATATCATGCCAGCATCCTGCCACATAAGCAGACTCTGCTAAATTCTCATCTTTGGGAATTGTTTTCTCAATTAAAGTTTTTGCCAAATATCCTACAGCAAAAAGATGTTGGTCTAGTCTTTGCCCATTTGTGTTTGCATAAATTTTTTCTAACATGATCTCTTTCTCTCCTATAAATCTTTTAGTTGTGCCATAATTAACGGGTACTACACCATGTTCATCGAATTCATCTTTATTTCCCACTACCCATAAAAAGTCGCTGCGACTGCGACTTCGTATCCAATGACAAGATACTGCTGTACTTTTAGATGCTGTTTTTCTCAGTAGTTTTTGTACAGCGTTTAATCCTTCTTGTGTGATGATAGTTTGCCAAGTGTTGTCACCAATTCGATTTGCAAAAGAGTCTAAAACTCTTCTTGTCTTTTTTAGAGCGTTTTTCTGACATTGAGAGACTAATGTAACCATCATAATAATTCATCCTCTTCACATTTTATACCAGTATAAAAAAGAGAAGCTTTTTTGACTTCATTAAACATAAAGTCAATAGCTTTATGCTCTACAAAAGTTTGAAGACATTGTGTGCGAAATTCTTTTTCACTCTGTTTCTCTTTGGCACAAACAAAAGCCCAAGGTAAAATCAAAGCATCTTTAACTAAATCAGCAACATCAAAAACCAATGCACCTCTTCTTGTTTTTCCATGCATCACTGCAAAACCGTGGGGAATTCCAAGTACCCATAATGTTGTAGCCCCTAGACCATAAGCTAGATAGTTTCCATGATCCAAAAAACCATTTGCCCCCTCGGCTTTAGAATGCTCTCTTGTAAAACCTAGTTGATTTGTTTTTTGTGCGGCATATTTGTAGAGTCGTTTAGTTAAATCAGCTTCTAGCTGTAGAAGTTTGCCCACAGTATTGGCATTATTGATATTATGTATAGCAGTTAAAAATTCATTTTCTAATTCAGAAATATCAAAACCTTCTAGTTTTAGTTCTCTGTCTTTTGTCCATGATTTTTTAATAAAGTTTATTCGTGCTATTTGAAGTCTTTTAGCGGTTTGGAGTCGTTTAGATTCATCAAACCAAAAACTCATCCAGCCTTGTAAATACTCTGTAGGTCTATACTCGCTTTGGGGAGTAAACCACTCTATCTCATTTGCCATAAACAATGGAGTTGCTCCACCTCCACAAAAACCTACAAGAACACCAGCTTGTGCTAACATTCTCATAGCTGCT
>Ga0265293_10012404_pt1 | contig 11319 bp, 9 predicted proteins | sample Munlanlewell138R_FD_192505 | JGI IMG/M metagenome (GOLD analysis project Ga0265293, IMG submission 192505) | Leachate microbial communities from a municipal landfill in Southern Ontario, Canada - Leachate well 138R | ecosystem: Engineered > Solid waste > Landfill > Unclassified | place: Canada... | reverse complement strand
ACATCCGCAAATACTTTGGTGCCGACCTTCTATTTGCGGATGTTAGTTTTCGGGTTACCCCGCGGGAGAAAATTACTCTTGTTGGCGGCAATGGCAGCGGCAAGACTACTTTGCTCCGCATTTTGTTGGGGCAAATAGATTATGATGCCGGAAGTATCGAAGTACATCCGAGCTGTCGCCTGGGATACTTGAGTCAGGATCAACACTTTGCCCCAGATAAAACCCTCTATGAAGAGGCTGAATCAGTCTTTGCCCATGTTCAAGAGTGGGAGCAATATCTGCACAGCCTCGAAGAGCAGATGAGTTCTGCCGATGGTGAAGAGCTTCAAGTGGTAATGGACAAGTACGCCCGGGCGACGGCCAAGTTTGAATTGATGGATGGCTATAATCTCACGGCCCTGGTGAAAAGGGTTCTGTTTGGTTTGGGATTCTCCGAAAGCGATCTGACGATACCGGCGGAGCGGCTCTCTGGTGGGCAGAAGGTACGTTTAGCTTTGGCCAAGTTGCTTCTAGAAGCCCCAGACGTGTTGCTACTGGATGAGCCGACCAACCACCTGGATTTGGCGGCTGTCGAGTGGCTCGAAGGCTACCTGGCCGCGCTCGATTCGGCGGTTATCGTGGTCTCCCACGATCGGTTTTTCCTCGATCGCCTTGGCACTCGAACGATAGAGCTGGAGAATCAACGGGCTATAGACTACCCTGGCAATTACAGCTTTGCGATGGCGGAGAAAGAACGTCGCCAGGCCGGGGAGATGGATGCTTATCTACGCCAACAGGCCGAGATCAAAAAGTTGCGTGCTTTTTATGAAAAATGGCGCTCGACACCGACCAAAAAAGGCCAGGCGATGAGCCGTAAGAAAAAATTAGACAAGATGGAGATCTTACGCCGGCCCAAAACGACCTCCCGTACGCTCAAGTTTTCATTTCAGATAGCAGAGGCCTCGTGGAAAGAGGTGTTGGTGACCGAAGACCTCGGATTAAGCTTTGGCGATAAGAACATCTTTTCCGGAGCTAACCTGCGGGTGGAAAAAGGTGAGCGAATTGCGCTGTTGGGCCCGAATGGAGCCGGTAAAACCACGTTTTTGAAGACAATTAACGGGATGCTTGAGCCGACCGCAGGAAGATTTCGCTGGGGTAATCGGGTCAAAATCGGCTATTTTAGCCAACAGCTCTCCGGGCTCGCTGAGGATCGGACCTGCCTTGAGGAGATTCTCCAGCTGCCTGGTTTCACCCGTAACGATGCTCACACGCTCTTGGGACAGTTTTTATTCTCCGGCGATGATGCCTTAAAGCAGATCAAGAATTGCTCCGGAGGTGAACGGAACCGGCTGATCTTGGCAAAATTGATGGTTGCCGGCGCGAACGTCCTGCTCTTGGATGAACCGACAAATCACTTGGATTTGGCCGCCAAGGCAGCACTAGAAAGAGCCTTGACCGCCTACCAAGGCACAGTGCTTTTTGTTTCGCATGATCGGCATTTTGTAGACCAGATCGCCACGAAGATCTGGGAGTTTAACGATGGCAGAGTAACGGAGTTTGAGGGCAACTATTCGGCTTATCGTGCAGAGAAGGAGCGACTGGCGGCCCTGGAGCGCCTGGCAGAAGAAGAGTCAAACACGATCAAGGCACGTCAGCGGATCAATCCACAGTCATCTAGTAGCCGCAAAAAGACTCAAGCCCAGCTACAGCAGATTGAAGCGGAGATTGAAGCACTAGAGGTACGCCAGATTGAGTTAGAGGAGACCCTGGCTGATCCGGAGATCTATAAGACGGCCGATGGCGCGCAAATAGTGGCCGAGTATAATGATCTGCTGGCGAAACTGCAAGAATTATACGCGCAGTGGGAGCAGACCGCAGAGTTATAAAGCAAACCTTTCAACATTTTTTCCAACCTGAGCAGGAATTAGATACCATAAAACGGAATATTGAGCGAAATTTCTGATTTAATATCGGCAACTGTGTTGCTAATACTGCAACAATGACAGGTGGGGGTGGCCATGTCTTCTGTCGATAAGACTCTGCAGATTTTGTTTAGAGCTTCTACGCAAGGGGAGTTTCGCGTAACAGATGCTGCGCGCGAGTTAGATTTGGACAAGGGGACCGTTTCTCGCCTAAGCAAAAAACTGGTACGCTGGGGTCTGTTAGAACAAGATCCGGTTTCGCGTTCCTATCGCCTGGGCTCGATGGTTGCCTGGCTCGGTGCTAGTTATCTCGCCCGGCAGGATCTCCGCCAATTGGCCCGTCCGTTGTTAATACAATTAAGCCAAAAGACCGAGCGGACTGTTGGTCTGGTTATGCTCAACGGTCGGCATGGAGTCTTTCTCGACAAAGTGGAAAGCAACTACTGGGTGGGTATTTCTGCCAATATTGGTGAACAGTTGCCTCTATTTTATCGAGCATCTTGCAAGGCGATTTTGGCCTCTTTGCCGGAGAACGAGATTGAGGCGCTATTTCAAGAAGCACCGGAGTTTCTCCCTAGTGGCCGACCTTTCGATCGTAAGAAGCGTAAAGCTGAGTTAGCGATTATCCGTTCTTGTGGGTATGCGATCAGCAGAGAGGAGGTGGACTTTGGGGTTACCGGTATTGGCGCACCAATATTTGATGCCGAAGGTAAGGTTGTCGCTGGTATTAGCGTTGCGACAGCCTCTACCGCTGTGAGCAGTAAGCAGGACGAAGTTAGATTGGCCGAAAACGTATGCGCAACAGCCAATGCCATTGCCAAGAAACTTGGTTATGTCGGTGTACACACACGAAGCGTGTAAAGGAAAATAAGTAATTTAGTAGCTTAGGAGGTTATTGCATGCACAGAAAGTTTGTGTCGTTCACGTTAGCTTTGGCACTGATCTTTTCAATTGGTTTGGCGGCCGTGGCTGCCGAGCGAGATACAATCACGGTAGCTCTTAGTTCGACCCTTACCACGTTAGAAACTCAGGATACCACGGACACAGATTCAGCTGCAGTTCGCTTTAGCATTTACGAAGGCCTGGTCACCATGAATCCCAGCGGAAATATCGAGCCGGAGTTGGCCGAGTCCTGGGAGATCTCACCTGATGGGCGCAGCTACACTTTCTATTTGCGCAAAGGGATCAGGTTCCACGATGGTACACCGTTTAATGCCCAAGCGGTAAAAGTTAATTTTGATCGCATTATGGAACCCGACCGAAACACCAGCGCCACCGCTTACTTTACCATGCTCGAGTCGGTCGAAGTGATCGATGAGTATACTGTAAAGTTCACTACCAAGTCTCCCTTCGGACCTTTCCTCAGTCATCTGGGAATTCATTCTGCGCAAATTATGAGTCCGGCAGCGCTTGAAAAATGGGGTGAACAAATCGGACAGCATCCTGTTGGTACCGGACCATGGCGGTTTGTCGAATGGGTACGTGGTGACCGGGTGGTCTTGGAGCGCAACGAGGACTACTGGCGTGAGAAGCCCAATGCCAAGCGGCTGGTTTACCGTATCGTACCGGAGGCCTCTACTCGGGTTGCGATGATCGAGACCGGAGAGGCTGACGTAATTTTACGGGTAAACCCCGAAGAGGTGGTCCGTCTCCGAGCTAATAAAAATATTAACGTCCTGGAAACCAAGACCAACCGGGCCATGTTCTTTGCGATCCACACGGAAAGGGGAGCCTTAAAGGACAAGCGGGTACGACAGGCGCTCAACTATGCGGTTGATAAAGAAGCGATTGTTAAAAGCATCCTCGGTGGGGCAGGTATCATCGCCGATTCACCGTTGGCTCCGGGCGTCTTTGGCTATACACCGATTAAGACCTACGAGTATAACCCCAAGCGGGCCAAAGAATTGTTGGCCGAAGCCGGGTATGCCAGGGGATTGACAGTAACTTTAGCCTCCTCCCGGGGTCGCTATGTCCAGGATTGGCTGGTTGCCCAAGCGGTCCAAGCCCAACTGCAGGCCATCGGCATTAACGCAAAATTGGATATCGTCGGTGACTTTGCCAATTATATTCAGCAGATCACCAGCCCCAATCGGGCCGACATGATGTTCTTGGGTTGGGCTACGTCGACTTTGGATGGCGAAGGCGGCCTGTATCAGATCCTACATGGTGACATGGCCAATAAGTTCGCCAACGCCTCGGCGTGGAACAACGCTGAGTTCAACAAATATGTCGAGCTAGGCCGTGACAGCACCGATCCTGAACTACGCAAAGAGTACTATCGGAAAGCTCAGGAAATTGCTGTCGAGGAAGCCCCGATTCTCTTCATGTATTCGCAGGTGATCTTCACTGCGGTCCGTAACAATGTAGACGGTGTCTATGTGCTTCCCAGCGAACAGTTGATCATGCGTAAAGCAGGTCTTAAATAGCCTAGGAGTAGGCAAGCCAGGCTTCAGGCGAGTTCCTGAGGCCTGGCTATGATTGAATAAGGGGGGAGCGATCAGATGCACCGGTATGTCTTACGCCGAATACTTCAAATGGTTCCAGTACTCTTGATTGTTTCGTTTATTGTTTTTGTTTCAGTACGCATGATCCCGGGCGACCCGGCCCGGATGATCGCCGGTCTAGAAGCATCAGAAGAAGTTGTGCAAAATATTAGGCAGCAACTGGGCTTAGATCAGCCGATCTTAACGCAGTATGTGCGTTTTTTACAGGGTTTGCTTACCGGTGATTTGGGCACTTCGCTATACTTTAAAACTCCGGTCTTTACCGAACTGGCTACTAGACTGCCGAATACCCTCAAACTAGCCTTCTCGGGCACCTTATTTGCAGCGCTAATTGGCGTTACCGGGGGTATTCTCTCAGCTGTTTACCGAGGCAGCATTCTCGATAATGTCGCGATCATCTTCTCGCTGGCCGGGGTCTCAATGCCCTCTTTCTGGCTGGCTCTGCTGTTTATTCAATTATTTTCGGTTAAATTGGGCTGGCTGCCTTCGAGCGGTTCCGGTACCTGGCAACACCTGGTGCTGCCGGCCTTAACTTTGGGGATGTATGGGGCGGGGAGAATTGCTCGTTTGACCCGTTCTAGCATGTTAGAAGTCCTGAGTGCTGATTATGTGCGTACGGCCCGAGCCAAAGGATTAGCCAACTATATTGTTATTTACAAGCATGCCTTTATGTCTGCGATAATTCCGGTGGTAACCGTGATCGGACTGGAGTTTGGCGGTTTCCTGGGCAAGGCGGTTATCGCCGAGACGGTCTTTGCCTGGCCGGGGGTTGCTCGCTTGATCGTAGAGGCCGTCTTGCAGCGGGATTTCCCCTTGATCCAGGGGGGCGTGCTCTGGCTGGCCTTTGGATTTACCCTGATTAATCTGGTGGTAGATGTGTTGTATGGTTTCCTTGATCCACGGATTCGTTATTCATAATTGGTGGGGGTGGGCTAATTGTCCGAGACAACAGTCGTAGATATTCAGCTAGAAACTTCTCAACAGATCGCCCGCAAAACGCGGCGCGATTTTCTACGGTTTTTGCGCAAAAACCCCATCACTTTGGTGGGCTTACTTATCGTGGCCGCTTTTGTCGGGGCCGGGATCTTCGGGTCCTATCTTGCCCCCTATGATCCGATGGGGATGGATCTCCTACATCGGTTGGAGGGGCCAAGCTCTGCCCACCTCTTGGGCACCGATGAGCTCGGGCGGGATATTCTGAGCCGGATTCTCTACGGGGCCCAGATCTCACTAGGCATTGGGCTCCTGGCGACTTTGTTCTCCCTGACCGCTGGGCTTGTTTTGGGCGCAGTGGCCGGCTATTTTGGTGGTTGGTGGGATACGATCATCATGCGCTTTATCGATGTCCTGCTCTCGTTTCCAGGCATTTTGTTGGCGATTTTGGTAATTGCGGTGATCGGGACGGGGCCCAATAGCGTGATTTTAGCCGCTGGGATTCAGGGCGTGCCGACGATGAGCCGGGTGGTACGGGGCGAGGTTTTGCGCCTCAAAGAGCGTGAGTTTGTGGAGAGCGCCCAGGCGATCGGGCTCGGCCACTGGGTTATTCTCGGTCGCTACATTCTGTATAATAGCCTGCCACCGGTGATTGTCATCACTACGCTGAATATCGGTTCCGCCATTTTGACCGGGGCCGCCCTCAGCTTTTTAGGGATGGGTGTGCAGCCGCCGGAGCCGGAATGGGGGGCGATGGTCAGCCAAGGGCGTGACTTTATCCGCACGGTTCCTCATGTAACAACCATTCCGGGGCTGGCGATCTTTATCGTCGTTTTAGGTTTTAATCTACTTGGTGATGGTTTGCGTGACTATTTGGATCCGCGAACCAACTAGATAGAGAGGTAAGGGTCAATGAAGATACTTGTTATTCATACGATGACGGGGGCTTCTTCGGAGTTCATCCAGCGTGAGCGGGAGATATTTGCTCGCTACGCTTCGGCCGGCACCCAGATTGAGATAGCCAAAATTGAGCATGGTGCAGCTTCGATCGAATCGCATTTTGACGAGTACCTTGGGGCGATCGAGACTTTTAAGCAGGTAGTCCGGGCAGAGCAGGAGTCCTATGACGGGATTATCATCAGCTGCTTTGCTAACGCCAATGTTGAGCCGGCGCGGGAGATCGCTGGGATTCCGGTGATCGGCTCGGGAATGGCAACGATGTCTTTGGCTAACTTATTGGGCCATAAATTTGGGATCATTATGTCCAAAGAAAGTTCGAACTATCGTCATCAGGACTGGGCCAACAAACTTGGTTTCGGTGCCAAGATGGCTTCTTTTCAGAAAATCGATTTCTCGGTATTGGGGATGTTAAAGGATCCTGAGGCGACCAAACGTTCTTTTCTAATTGCGGCCAAACGGGCCATTGCCGAAGGTGCCGATGTTGTCTTTCCGGCTTGTTTTGGGATGATCGGCTTAGCCGACGAAGTCCAATCCGAGTTGGAGGTGCCGGTGATCGATCCAGCCGGTGCGGCCATCGGGGTCATGGAAAGCCTGATCCGGTTGGGTCGGAGCCACAGCAAATTTGCATATCCTTACCCGCCGGCCAAGAAGCGGGATTATGATATCGGTTACCAAACACCACATGCTTAAAAGCCCCAGCGGCCGGAGGGCATGCTTGGCGAGGAAGGGATGATTTGTGCCAAAGGTTGTTTCGGTCAAGTTGTTTCAAGTTACTACCCAGTTGCCTGCGGATTTTGTTGTTGCCTCCACTGGAATCTCACGCCACCGAGAACACTTGATCTGTGAACTGGAGAGCGAAGATGGTGTGGTCGGATTGGGCGAGGCCTGTCCACTGCCGACCTTTACCGGGGAGACTCTGTCAGAAGTTGAAACCATCATCCGCAAGCATTTTGCGGAGTTATTGATCGGCACGGATGTCTATCGATTGCCCCGCCGACTTGAAGAGATTAAACGCAAATACCCGTATCACCCGGCGGCGTACGCAGCTATTGACCTGGCTTATTACGATCTAGTGGGCAAAATCACCCGACTTCCGGTAACGGATCTGCTCGGTGGCGGGTGCCGGGAGCGAGTCCCATTATACAAGGCGGTAGGGATCGGAAGCATCGCAGAAATGCGGCGCGAGGCCAGGGAGCTGGTCGAAAGCGGTTTTCGGTGTATCAAGATCAAAGTTGAGGGCAACGCGACCTTAGACTGCCAAAGGGTTTTGGCGATACGCCAGGAGGTAGGCGATGCGGCCCGGCTCATCGTCGATGGAAATGAGGGCTACTCGGTCGGTGATGCCATCAGGGTCGGGCGCTTTTTGGCCGAGGCTGGGGTGGCCTATTTTGAACAGCCGGTACACCGTGATAACCTTGAGGGGCTGCGGATGGTACGAAATGCCGCCGGCATTCCGTTAATGGCAGATGAGAGCCTGTGCACGCTGCGCGATGCAGTGAGGTTAGCTGAAACCAGATCGGTCGATTTGTTCGGCGTTAAACTGGTGAAGTGTGGCGGGATTGGTCCGGCCAAGCAGATTATTGAGGTCGCAAACCAGTATGCGATCCCTGTTGTCTTGATTAGTCCCTTCGAGACGGCGATCGGAGTTGCGGCTGCCCTGCAGCTAGCGGCGACATTGCCTGATCCGATTGAACCTCAGGGCTTGGGGACTAGTGTGGTGATGACCGGGGATCCATTCGCCGGTTTGCAGTGGGAAAGAGGGGAGATGCTGGTTCCACAAGGGCCGGGGCTGGGGGTAAGGATGAAATAGGACCTTTGGCCTATTTGTATAGGAAGATGGTCCTAACCCCGCAGGTTTACCATATTTTATCTATAAATAGTCTAGCAAAAAGTATTATTTTGGCAAACCCATCGAAAGGTGGGGACGCAAAGCTATGGGTCTACAAGCTATGTAAGGCTATGACTGCCAAGCTGCCTAGTGGATGCTAGTAATCGGGAGGCGCAATTGGCGCCTCATTTTTATTCTGAGGAGGAATGGCTCGTGGATGAAATGGCCGCAATCGATGAAGGAACAGAAACGATTATTCCCCTGCTAAAGATGAGCGAAGTAATCTCAGAGCACTCGCGCAGAGTATCCTTGTTGGCTGTACTCATCGGGCGGGTGCTGGAGCTTTCCCATGAGGAAATCCAGGACCTCAAACTTGGTGGGCTCTTGCATGATATCGGAAAGATGAGTATTTCGCAGGGGATCTTAAAAAAACCCGGGAAATTGACGAACGATGAGTTCGCATTGGTGAAGATACATCCCGTTCTGGGTGGTAACTTTGTTGAGGCCATTTGCTATCCTCGGAAGATCATCGACATGGTAAGGTATCATCATGAGCGATTAGATGGGTCAGGTTATCCTTTCGGGCTTTCCGAAGATTTGCTTCCGCTATCGAGTAGAATTATCGCTGTAGCCGATGTTTACGAAGCTATGACCGCTACTCGCCCATATCGGCCGGCGCTTTCGGTTAGAGAGGCCTTTGAGGAGCTCGGTCAGCCGGACAAATATGATCAGGCGGTTGTGCGGGCTTTGAGGCGGGCCTTGAGTTCGGTGGATTTGACGGATTTCTATGAATTGGCCAGAGAGTTTGGCACCCAGGATTTGAAGGTGGCCTTCTCTAACGGGGATAGTAGTGTTCGGTTAGCAGATTAAGGCGTTCTGTGAGAGTAATATCTAGTCGATGCTCCTCTTCTTTTACCCGCTCGTGTAGCGGGTTTTTTTGTAAAAGCTAGCCGAGAAGGGAGCATTTGCTAGCAAGAGCTCATGAAAATGGCAAATGAAGAGAAAAAGATGCGTATTGCTGAAAGAGATTCAAAAACAGAGCGGTGCGGCAGGTTTATGCAGTGATTCGGCGGATAACTAAGATAATTTCGCTGCCTTGGGGGTTGAGTGATGCGGTACGACTTGGCCAAGATCGACAGAGAACAGGTTTCCCCGTTTTTGGCATTGCTTGATGCGGTGAGTTTCGGCAATGTGGTCGCTCCCTATCTGAAGAGGGCATATAACATCAGTGGTCAGGTGGTCGAAGGTATTGGGTCGCTTGTCCACCAGGGTATTAAGCGGGCGGTTGGCAACCGGTCAACTTGTTGGCGTGGCAGATCCCGCGAGCTCCGGAAGTGGAGCTCGATACACGGGTTGCGGTGCAGCAAGCTTTGCTGGAACGGCTGTCCGATCGGGATCCTGCTTTTTGTCAGCTATGGTCTGCTGATGGTTAATGCGCAAGGTAATCGGGGCATCCATGCCGATCTGATGGCGATGTTTTGCAGTATTGTGCATGCCAACTTCCAACGGGAGCCCAAACCGTTCGACCTCGAGGTCGGAGAGGTTGAGGCCCGCAGATTGTTGGGGACGTGGGCGGAGGAGGTCTTTCGGTATCCGGATGTGAGGAACTATATCTCATTTCTGCCGAGGTTTTCATTGCTTCCTTTGAAGCGGTTGACACCTTGAGCTCGGCGCTGAGCCCATTTGTCATTACCTATTTTAAGGCGGTTGGACGTTCTTGTGCCATCGTTGTACTGAGATCGTAGGTGACCGGAAGATTGATTATACCAAGCCGTGGATGGCTGGCTCTGAACTGCGGCAAGTGGATTTTTCGCGCGAGACCATCGGTGATTTTGCGTATCATATCGCGAATAACCCTGGGATCTTTCTCCAAAAATCTTCGATGGCTAGCGAGATCAAGAACCAAATCCTCGCCTATGCCAAAGAAATCCGCAACTCCCGGACCCATAAACACGCTCTGTTGGATTGGCATAGGGTGGAGGCAAAGGAGAGGATATGCGAGTTGTTGCGGCTCCTGGTCAGGGAATGCAAGTAAGCTGGTGGTGGGAAAAGGTGTCAGTAAGATTGGGCATTTATGTAGGGAACAATTAATTTGAGAAGGAAATCAGCCGATTGATGGATAATGGAAAATATGGAAATTTCGAAAATGAAAGGGGTTTTCCTGCAGGATTGGCATTTGCGAGATTTTGTACCAGTATTTGGGACAAGCCCTAGTCCTGTAACCAGTTTGCCGTCGGCAATCGCAAAGACTGAATGATTGCGGTTGCAGATGTAGACCCGCTATCAAGGGGACTGAAACATATTGGTTACTATCTCTGAGAAATAAGTGCCATTGTTGCAGATGTAGACCCGCTATCAAGGGGACTGAAACTAAGCGTATCGCCCTCGCCGCGCAGGTGCATCCACAGTTGCAGATGTAGACCCGCTATCAAGGGGACTGAAACGACACGTACAACAAGGCTGAAGGAAGCCGCATCACCCGTTGCAGATGTAGACCCGCTATCAAGGGGACTGAAACGCAGTATTCGTCATCTAAAAAGCGGTTATCTTTATGTTGCAGATGTAGACCCGCTATCAAGGGGACTGAAACGCACCCAAGGGCGCCTTTAGCCTTACTTTCATATCGTTGCAGATGTAGACCCGCTATCAAGGGGACTGAAACATCAACAAAACCAGGATCAGGACAACTTTTATCATCGTTGCAGATGTAGACCCGCTATCAAGCGGACTGAAACTCAACGACGTAGTATTGAGACCCGGCAGGCGGCCAGGTTGCAGATGTAGACCCGCTATCAAGGGGACTGAAACATTGGGACTGCAACAAGCATGTTACGCGCTCTGGGAGTTGCAGATGTAGACCCGCTATCAAGGGGACTGAAACACCTCTGATATTGGTACAAATCCTGAAGAAATATAGTTGCAGATGTAGACCCGCTATCAAGGGGACTGAAACGCCATAATGTTGGTTGCTGGATCCGTGAGACCAACTGGTTGCAGATGTAGACCCGCTATCAAGGGGACTGAAACTCCCGAACTATCGCACTCATGGTACTCCTACGCTCGTGGTTGCAGATGTAGACCCGCTATCAAGGGGACTGAAACACACTAAAGAGGTCGCCAATGGCGTCGTATTTACGGCGGTTGCAGATGTAGACCCGCTATCAAGGGGACTGAAACTCCCGAACTATCGCAC
>Ga0265293_10012403_pt1 | contig 11319 bp, 13 predicted proteins | sample Munlanlewell138R_FD_192505 | JGI IMG/M metagenome (GOLD analysis project Ga0265293, IMG submission 192505) | Leachate microbial communities from a municipal landfill in Southern Ontario, Canada - Leachate well 138R | ecosystem: Engineered > Solid waste > Landfill > Unclassified | place: Canada... | reverse complement strand
GTTTACCGGCCCCTCTTATGAAACACCTGCTGAAGTAAATTTTGCCCGTCTTTGTGGTTCTGATGCTGTTGGCATGTCGACAGTTCCTGAAGTCCTTGCAGCCAATCATGCCAATATGGAAGTTCTAGGCATTTCTTGTTTGACCAATATGGCGGCCGGTATTTTAGATCAACCTTTAAATCATGATGAAGTTCTAAAGACAAGTTTAAAAGTTAAAGAGACTTTTACTGCTTTGGTAAAAGCTGTACTTAAGAGGTGGTAAGGTGAAAATTTTGTGCGTCGCCGATCAAAAGGATCTGCTTGTCTATTCGGAAAATATTGGTAAGCGGTACGGCGATGTCGATTTGGTAATTTCAGCGGGTGATTTACCACTGCGTTACTACGAATTTATAGTCTCCTCTTTAAATAAAAATCTCTATTTTGTCTTTGGTAATCACCATGCTGAACAACTACCTCGTTACCGTAAAATGGGCTTTTGGGACGACCCTTTTACAGTTCGTTTTGATGAAGGGCACGGGGGGATTTTTATCGATGGAAAAGTTAAAAGAGATAAATTAAGTAATTTAATTATTGCCGGTTTGGGTGGCTCAATGCGGTACAGCAATCAAGAGAGCCAATATACCGAAACTCAGATGTTTTTTAGAATTTTAAAATTGATACCAAAACTTTTTTATTACAGACTCCGTTATAAAAGATTTTTAGATATCTTGGTGACCCATGCCCCACCTAGAGGAATCGGAGATCAACAAGATTTGTGTCATCGCGGGTTTAAGGTCTTTTTGTGGTTTATGAAAGTCTTTAAACCTCGTTATCTTTTACACGGTCATATCCATCTATTCGATTTAAATGAGAAAAGAGTCAATAAATTTGAAGAGACTACTGTTGTCAATGTCTACGGTTCTTATATCTTAGAGATAGAGTGATTTATGGGTAATAATTTTAGCAGTCATCAAAATTTTTCTAAAGCTCGCAATAAGGCTAGGATGCAATCGCTAATGGCAACGCTTAGTTGGAAAGAGAATGAGTTACTCTCATTTTATGAAGTGACTAAATTGCTTAAGCCAAAAGCTGAGACTTATCGTGGTTTTAAGGCGATTGAAATAGATAAGATTGTTGGCAGTGAAAATCGGTATCACGATTTTACTTTGGCCTTTTATCCCCGTAAAGATATGTTACGCTCTCGTTGGCAACGAATTGACCAAGCTCATTTAAATTTTATCCATTTGCCACCAATTAGTGTTTATCAACTGGGGGAGTGTTATTTTGTTCGTGACGGTAATCATCGGGTCTCAGTTGCCAAAGCTCAAGGTATTGAGTTCATCGATGCTGAAGTTGTTGAACTCGATTCAGAAATAGAGTTAGAACCCAATATAACAAAACGGAAGTTAATAAAAAAAGTTGTCGAGTATGAACGAAGTCGTTTTTTAAAACTTTTTGAACTTGATCGATTTATCGATATGAATCTTTTAAAGTTTTCAGCTCCTGGTATGTATCCTGAAATTATTAATCACATCAATGTGCACAAATATTTTATAAACCAAAGCAGTACTATTGAGATCTCTTTTGAAGAGGCTGCCCATTCGTGGTATGAAAAAGTATTTTTACCAATTGTTAATCAAGTTAAAGAAGATAAGATTTTAAGCAGCTTTCCAGGTAGAAGTTATGGGGATCTTTATCTTTGGATAGTGCGCCATTGGGATAATCTTAAACATGGCTTAGAAGAGGAGGTGACAATTCAAAGGGCAACAAAAGATTTTATCGAACGTTTTAGACCTAATATCTTCAAAAGATTAAAAGAGAGATTCAAAGCAATCACTAATCGTTAATTGGTTGTTAAATGAAATGTGATTGTATCGCGATACTCACCTGAGAAATAGATGTTATCAGCGATGAGAAATTCGATAGGTCTTAAGATGTTGGAGTAAGAACCATTTTGTTTGGCTATCTGTTTATTAACACCGTTGTTAATGGTTTGTAAGCCTCCGCTACCTGAGTTAAATTTTACTGTATAGGGGATATACTTATTTGTGTCGGTATGTTTTAATCGCCATGTATTGCCACTGCCATTGCCACTTGTGATACCGATGGAGACATTTTCGGTACCTGTAAAATCAAAAAAATAGTTGAGTCTCAATGTTTGTCCGGGGTTTAAATAAACTCTCTCGGTAATTGGATCTGAGCTGTTTTGCTGTCTTAGTTCAAAGACAGCATCGGCTTCAACAAAAGTGTTTAAATAGAGATATTCTGTGTTGAGGGTTGTTGCCGCAAAAAGACCAATCATTGATGTAATGAGGATTAATGAGAGAAATGCAATGATTATTCTTTTCTTTAAGCTCAATTTCATAGCATAGAACATGAGTGGAATATAGCAATAGGCTTCACATATGTCAATAGTTAAAATATTATTGTTGTGTCAGGTAATTTAGTCTTAATAGTTATAAAGTCGGATAATGTGGGATTTTATTACTATAATTGGTAAAATTATAGGGTTTTATCTTCTGTTAAAGTATTTTTAAAATTTATTTAAATGAATAATATTAGCTTTCTTATGTCAAAAGAACGACAGTTGTGTCACTAGCTATGTGATAAGTTCCAAACATCTATCATTTTGTTTCATTTTGTGGCAATATATATGTACCATAGGAGTGCGAAACAGATGATTACTTCTTTTAGCTCAGAGACTAAGTCAGCCCAAATTGCGCGTCAAATTGAGGAGATGATTTTAAATAAGGTGTACAAGGCCGGAGAGCCTTTACCTTCACAACAAGAGTTGGCCGTTGAATTTAACGCTAGCAGTCGTTCAATCAGGGAAGCTTTTAAGCAACTTGAGGCTAAAGGACTTTTAGAAGTTAGCCAAGGGAAGCGGGCAATTGTTAAATCGAACAACCTTGATCAGTTTGTTGCTTCACTTTCGACAACTTTAATAAATAAGCACACCGCCGATAAGAAATTGCTTTTAGATTTAATGCAAGTTCGCACAACTGTTGAAGTTTCGGCAGCTCGTGAACTTTCGCGCAGTGAGCAAAGAAATATTTTAGTCCGTTCTTTGAATAACTTAACAACGAAGATGGAGCAGCTGCTCCCTAAAGTTGAAACTGGAGAAGCAGAGGCTTTTGCCCAGTGGAACGGTCACGATTTTAATTTTCATAAGACTTTAATTGATTCAAACGATAATGTTATTTTGTCGGCTATTTATGACAACTTATCACCATTGCTTTATCAAAGCATGGATCAAATAACCAACACTTATACTGAAGTGGAAAAAGCGACTCGCGAGCACCGTTATTTAGTGGAGGCTTTGGAGCAAGGGCAAACAGATTTGGCTGTTGCTCTTACTTTGGTTCACTTAACAGCAATCCGAGCAAAGCTAGAAGCAACCATTTCTTAACTTCTGATGTCACAATAGGATGACACTTCTGACATCAGATTAATAATTATTAGTGCCTCTTGCATTATTTGTCACTATGTAGTACACTAAAAGTGCGTTAGTGTAATTCACTTATGTCAACGCTTTTACATTTTCTGACATAAGTTTACAGGAGACAGTATAATATGGATAGGTTCGGGCAAATATCTCAGCAGAAAAAATACGGAAGAACAAAATCTGCGCGAATTGCCAACTATTTAGAAGATTTAATTCTTTCCAAACAATTAACTGCAGGACAGCTATTGCCTTCTCAGCAAGAATTGGCTGAAACATTCGGAGCCAGTAGTCGTTCGATAAGAGAGGCTTTTAAGCAACTTGAAGCTAAGGGACTTTTGTCTGTTAGCCAAGGTCGCAGAGCTACTGTTAAAAGCAATAATTTAGATCAGTTTGTAGAGTCGATGACCGACTCAATTTTACGTAATGGTTCCAATGATACAAAACTGATGCTCGATTTAGTACAGGTCTTAACCAGCGTTGAAGTTTCGGCAGCCCGCGACTTTTCTCGTAATACTAAAAGAAAAGAAGTTGTGAAAGAACTTTATGCTGTTGCAAATAAGATGGAAGAGGCTCTGAAGAGCCTTGAGCAAAAAGAGGTTGGTTCCTTAGAGAAGTTTCGTCGCAGTGAAGGTGATTTTCACCGCCTTTTAGTGCGTTCAAACGGCAACATTATTTTAGATGCAATTTATGAGAACCTTTCGCCTCTTTTGGAAGAGAGCTTGGCTTTTTCAAAATTGACCTGTGAAGAGTGTGAGAAAAAAGTGCGTGAATATTATTACATTGCCGAGGCGCTGGAATATGGGCAAACCGATTTGGCAGTCGCACTTGTTTTAGTTTGTCTTACCGATCTTAAGCAACGTATCAGTGAACAGGTAGAAAAAACAAGCTCTGCTTCATTTGCTTAAAGTTATTGCAATAACTTGTTACTCTTCGTATGCTCTAATATACAATGAACACTCAACCAATCATTAAACTACGTAATATTACTGTTCGTCGTTCCAATCGTCCCATTTTAAATAATGTCAATTTAGACCTCTTTAAAGATGAGCATGTCGCCATCATCGGCTCTAATGGAGCCGGTAAATCGACACTAGTTCAGATTATTAGCCAAGAGGTGCACCCTCTTTATTCTCCCACCAGTGAAAGGTTGATCTTTGGTAAAGAGAGGTGGCATGTTTTAGAGCTACGTAAAAAGATGGGAATTGTTTCGGCAGCTTTACAGTATTTGTGTACAACCAGTTATCCGGTTCAACACATTGTTTTATCGGGGTTCTTTAGTAGTATCGGCTTAGATTTTCACCACCAAATAACCGGCGAGATGATAAATCAAGCTGATCAAAGACTAGAAGAGCAAGGAGTATTACACCTTGGTCAAAAGCCGATGAGAACCCTCTCATCGGGTGAAGCAAGAAGAGTATTGTTAGCGCGAGCAACTGTTCATAATCCAACTTTGATGCTTTTAGATGAAGCGGTCTCTAATTTAGATATGCCGGCAAAAAGTGCTTATCGTAAAGCGTTGAAGAATTTTACCAGTAATAATAAGACTTTAATTTTAGTGACTCACGATTTAAGTGAGATAATTGAAGAGATTGAGCGAGTTATCGTTTTAAAGGATGGCAAAATTCTTGCCGACGGTAAAAAAAGCGCTATTTTAAATGAAGAGCTTCTAAGTGAAGCTTACGGGACAAAAGTATTTCTTTCTCAAAGAGAAGGACGATACAATGCTTGGTGTTAAATAAAAGGAGTTAAAGTAATGCAACGATGTTCTATTATTATCCACAGTGTCAGCGGTAACAGTTTTATAATTGCCAACTATTTAAAAGAGTTATTGGTAGAGCGTAATGTAGATGCGAGAGTTTATCGAGTTGAAGATGCAGATTTACACATTTGGGCCAATAAAAGTGATGCTGCCAACGATTTTTATGAAGATATTCAAGCTCTGCCTGTAGCCAATAACTCAACATTACTTAAAAGTAAGATGATCATCTTAGGCAGCCCAACCTCTTTTGGTAACGTTTCGGCAGAAATGAAAGCATTTATGGATTCAACTTACTCCTTAGCTGAAGATCGTTCATTAGAAGGGCGCTATTTTGCCTGTTTCACTAGCTGTGACCACAGCGTTGCCGAAGGAGCTTACTGTATTGACTCAATGGTCCACTATGCTCAAACAATGGGGTTAATCCACATCCCCTTAGGGATGCACTTAAATCTCTCTTGGGCAAATCAACCAGTTAGTGGCATAGTCCACCTTTCAGGCAAAGAGAGTTCAATCAGGCCATCTAAACAACTAGGTGATATCTTAGCAGCTTATGCCGACTCATTAGCAAAACAACTGTCATAAGAAAGAGAGAGAACAACAACAAAAAGGCCAACTTTTTTCTTAAACAGTAGTATTTTTTTGATAAAAATATAAAAACTAATCTAAATGTCATAAGATTGAAGATTTTACAAAAGAATAATTCTTTGAATTATAAGTAGTTATAAAATTATTAAATTAAATTAAAAAATTTAAAAGAATTTTACCAAAATGTGTTGACATAAGTTTAAAGTTTTATTAACCTACTGTTAGTTGCTGAAAAGCACCTTAATAAGAAAAAGAATGAGACGCGAGTCGAGAAGGAGAAATAAGATGAAAAAGGTATTGGCTATTTTGTTAGTTTTATTCGTAGCAGGATTTGTTTTTGCTGCTAATAATAGTACTGCTGATTTAGAGTTGGGTACGAGTGTTGGTGGTCGTTATGGGGTAAAAGTAACTGATGAGGTGATTGGTGGCGAAACGCTTGGCTCTAAAGTAAGTGCTTTTGACGATGAAGATGCAGTTACCAGCGTTACTTTTGATATCGAAGAAGGTGGAGAAAATTGGAATAAGGTCGATTTAGCAATTAGTTATCTGACAAACCAGAAAATAAAAGCCATAGTTAGTGTTGGTGCCCATGCACTCGCTTCTGATACTGTTGGTGTAACTACAAAGATTGGTTATTCTGTTACCGGTGATACGTCGGGAGATCCTGTTGCGGTTTTAACCACTGCAGAAAGTGCGACTACAATCACTTTCTTTGAAGAGGCAGCAATAACTAACGGCATGAGAGTTGATACAAAAGCTTTTTCCATAACTTTAAATACCGATGATTATTTGGCTGCAACTCAAGCCGACGATTATAACACTACATGGACAATAGGATTGACTGTTAATTAAAAGTTTTATCTAAAAATTAACTACAATAAAGGCTTTCGCTTACAAAGGCGAAAGCCTTTATTTGTATGTAAGACATTTCAATTTGGTAAACAAAGCTTAAAATCTATTGTCATAAGATGTTGATTTTGTTGAAATAAAGTGTAATTAAAATGAGTTTAAGATAGCAGTAAAGTTTTTTATCTCTAAAAATCTAATTAAATGTCATAAGAGAAATCTAGTAAATAAGACCTTATCTTATTGTGAGTTAAGCAAATATAAAAATTTCAAGATTTTTTTATAATTATTTTTGTTTTTATTAATAAATGTGTTGACATAAGTTTGGAGTTTTGTTATTGTATATTCATCTATTATATGTAGATTTAAAAAGTGAAAATTAAGCTATGTTCTTTTAAGGAGAAATAGAATGAAAAAATTAATAGCAATTTTATTAGTTGTTTTGGTTGCTGGATTTGTTTTTGGTGCTGATCCAGAACCTAATACTGGAGATGCTACACTAACTTTAATATCGACAGTTGAGGGAAGGACTACACATGGATTTCATACTGGCCCCGTGAAAACTTCCTTTTCTTCCATATTTGGTTCTACTCTTGGGAATCTTGGTGATGGTGAAAATAGTGTGGAGGTTGAAATGGAGGGGGATGGTGCTCTAGATTACCAAGGAGTAGGTTTCTATTCTTTTGCTTCAAATAGTAAAACTGGAGTTGATGTAAGTATTAGTGCTACTCCGATGACTTTGACAGTAACTACTGGAGAGGGAGAGAATCAAAGCATTTCTAAACTGTTTGTTCCGTTTAATTTAGTTTTTGCAAAAGGAGATGATAATGGAACTGTTGGTACTTCTAAAATATATAAAATTGGAGATATTGATGCAGTGCCAGTTACGGAAGCTCCCGTTCTTAATTTAACTAGTCTTGTGAGCGATTCTTCTGTGGGTGGCGTAAAATGGGCGTCATATACTGTGCAAGTGCTTTTTAATGGTGGGTTAAATGAAGCTTATGGTCTACCAGAAGGTGATTATAGTTCGACCATTACAGCAAGTATTACAGCAGATTAAATATTTTTACAAATAAAAAATGTAAATTATTGAGTCATCATTTCTTTAATGAATTGATGACTTTTTTTATAGTTAGCTTTTACAAATGACTAACTTATGTTATAACTAAAACATGTGTTAATTTTTGTAACTCTTGATGTAGCAAATCAATAATTCATATGTTTGTATTATAATAAGATTTTAATCAGTTTTTATTAGCTCATCTCTTGACATAAGTTGCTTGTGTAAGTATTATTTGTTAATGATAAAAAAGAGTGTGCTTTTATTAGTGTTTTTACTTTTCTCTTTACCATTTCTTTTTGCTACAGTAACTCTCTCTACCTTGGAGTTGGTTGGATCTATTTTACCTAAATCACTAGTTGATATTTCTCAAATTGTTGGAGGGAGTCCTCAAGATGCTATTCCCTTAGACTCTGGCGATATTCTATTTTCTGAGAGTGGTAATGGAGTTAAGGTTGGTACTTGGGCTGTCTCCTCTAATTCAAATGCCGTACTCTCTTTGTATATCTCTTATGGACCTTTTGAAGATGATTCTACTCTAGTTCCATATACGGTTTATAATGGGTCTAATTGGGTTGATTCTGAAGCTAAGTTCATTGATCTAATACCTAATGAGTTGGGTGTTTATAGTGCAGACGATAACAACGGTCCAATCTATATTAAAAGAGTTGATAATAACTCTTATCCTCCAAGTAATAATTATAAAACAACCATCTCCTTTACCTTAGAGAGTCCTTAAATTGCTTTCCTGTGTCAGATGAATTGCCTCTTTCCTTTAATATTTTAATAAAATGGATTATTTTTATTGGATTAATTGTAAATATAACATGATTTGTCATATGATGCTTGGTGTCTAAAATTATATAAAGTGTTATAATACATGAAATACATAAAAGTTTATTATTATTTTAAGAAATTTTTGAGATTATTAATACTTTCTATTGACATAAGTGATAACTAAATGTAAATTAGGTTAAGAGTTTTTCAAAAGTGAGGGTGTCTATATGAAAAAGATATTATTTGTTTTGTTACTTATTGGATTTTTGAGTTTTGGTTTGTTTGCTGATCAAGTTAAATTATTAGATATTTATGGGTTTATAAGTGATGATTCTCAGATTACATTATCAGTTACTCCTGCATTGTCTGATCCCATTGATTTAAGACATAATTCACTTCTTCAGTATTCAGATGCTGGTAATGGTGTAAAGGTTGGTACTTGGACTCTTAGTTATGATGATTTGACCACTTCAGAGAATTATACAATTAAATATAATTATGGAGCTCTAGAAAGTGATGACACGAGCAGTGAGTTAGAATATGTTCTTTATGAAAAAGTAAACTCTGGCAATTTTGTAGCTAAAGAAGACGAAGATACTTCTACAATCACCATTGATGGAACTTCAAGCAGTGATGGAACTGCTTCAAGGGATCTTTATATTAAATTAACTTCGGATGCTTCTGATGATGTTTTCACTTTTGCACCTGCTGAAGATTATGAATCAACAATAACCATAACTTTATTGGGAAGCTAAGAAACATCAAATCGATTATAAATAAGCACCCACTTTAGGGTGCTTATTAGCTTGGTAGGTATTATGAAAAAGAAAGTATTTATAACAACTGTTTTAATATTCCTCTTTGTTGCTTCTGTTTTTGGTGCGACGATGCCTCAATCCGGGACTATTGAGTTTACTGGTTATATAGAGGGTGATATTTACTTTATTGTTGATTCCTTGCAAACTTCTTCTGTTGATCTTTTATCTGATTCTCTTAGTCCTACTGGTAGTGGAGCATTAATTGGTAAATGGACTTTAAGAGTTGATAACCCCCCGGTTTCTCCTACTAAATTTTATGTAACTTACACTTATGCTTCTCTTGCTAATGAGGAAGTCGATGATAAGATTGATTTTGTCTTGCTTGAGAGTATGGGAGAGGATGAAGAGTCTGATTCTTTAGTTGAAAGATCATCTGGTGATACTTTTGAAATTACTAATGAAGAGAATTCCATTACAACGACTGCTCGTTTCTTGTCTGCTCGTTTAACGGATGAGGGATTAACGACTGCAATGAAAGCTGCTGCTGTTGAATATTCTTCCAATATTACTGTTACTCTGAGTTCTGATTAGTTTTTAATATTAGTACTTTCCAACTACTTATTTCCATGTAATAATTACATCTGTGGTTGCTCTTAGGCAGAAGCGGAAACTGCTTGGGGGTACTGGACATAAGGTCGCTCCTTATGAGCCTAAGGAGGTGCCGTTTCCCCGTTAAAGGGAAGCGGTTTTTTGTAATTGTTCTAACAGTGATTGTTTAAAGATAAATTGATCTAAAGCCAGAGCTGATGCTCCTAGGATGCCAACTTGATCCCCTAGTGTTGTTCTTTCAATCGGAGTCTCTTTTATCATAGGGTTTGCTTTGTTGCTAAATGAGTTTAAGACATGGTTGAAATAACGTTCTGGTAAACTTGTCCCTATTACTATCTTTTTTGGTCGTAAAATATTAGCAATATAAATTAAAGCTTCTCCCATTTTTTCACTGGCATTTAACAATGATGAGTCGACTATTCTATTGGTTTCACCCAACTGTCCAAATTGTTTTAGTGTTGTTGTATTGGGATAATCTTCTAAAAGAGACCAACCTGCAGCTTGGCTTTCTAGACAACCAATTGTTTTACACTTACAAATTCCGGTTTTTGCAACCGGTAAATGGCCAAATAAAGAGTCACTAAAAAGAATTTTTCCCTCTTTTAAAAAAGCTCCTTGGATCTCTTCTCCCCAATTAACAAAATAGTAAGTGTTGGCCTGCTCTAAATTGCCAAACCACTTCTCTGCTAAAATCATAGCTTTCATACTATTTTCAATCAAAATGGGGAATTTTAAATGTTTTGATAAAGCAAAAGCTAAAGGAACGTTATTCCATTGCCACCCTTGGTGATTTTTAATTAAACCAGTTGCCTCTTCTACTTCACCATTAATAACGATAGTTGATCCCTTTATTAAAGAGGGATCTTTCATTCTAGAAGTAAATTTATTAGCTAAATTAATAATTAAAGCAGCGATTTCTTCGGGACGAGGATCTTTTGGTGTTGGTAGTCGTTCAAAACGGAGCATCTCTCCTTTAAGATTAACTAAAGCAACTTGTGTGTTGCGATTAGTTATCTCAACAGCAAAGATCATCTGAGCATCTTTATTTAACTCTAAATCGGTGGGTCTTCTTCCAGTGGCAGTTTGTCTTGTACCAACTTCACTAATTAGATTTTCTTTTATTAAAGAATCGACAATTTCACTAGTGCTTACTTTATTCAAATTTAATAAACGGGAAACGTCAGAGCGGGCTAAATTGTCCTGTTTTGCAATAAGATTGAGAACGCGTAGCCTGTTTATTTGTCTAGCTGCAGTTGGTTGAGAAAAACGCATACTTAACAATAGCCTAAATAAGTAAAAATGTTAATCTAAACGTTGCCGACAAGTCGATTTTTGGCTATTTTAACTAGTGGTATCTATACATTTTCGGAGGAACTCATGGAACAAAAGAAATTTAAGACCGAAGTGTCTGAACTTTTACACCTTATTATCCACTCATTGTATTCTCACAAAGAGATATTTTTACGTGAGTTGATAAGTAACGCATCAGATGCTTTAGATA
>Ga0265293_10012402_pt1 | contig 11319 bp, 10 predicted proteins | sample Munlanlewell138R_FD_192505 | JGI IMG/M metagenome (GOLD analysis project Ga0265293, IMG submission 192505) | Leachate microbial communities from a municipal landfill in Southern Ontario, Canada - Leachate well 138R | ecosystem: Engineered > Solid waste > Landfill > Unclassified | place: Canada... | reverse complement strand
TAGGCAAAACATATGGCGCCAAAGTTGAAGTCATCTCTCCTAGCGGTGCATCTTATCTAGCGTCAGTCGAATTAGGGATTCCCAATATTCAAGGTACTGCAAGCAAAACCTTACTTTTTCCAAGTGCTGCCTTCTCAAACATTGGTAATACTGACTTAGCTGGAGCATATACGATTAAATTTAATTCTACTTTGGGATCTAGTTTCTTCAACGTAAACATCCTAGATTCTAATAGTTATCATCGTGGCGATACAATAAAAATTCGTGCTACTGGTTATGAACCTAACCAAGCGGTAACCATAACTGTTACTGGTTCAACTGGAACTTTAAATACATTCGACGTTTCAGCTACAGCTGATGGAAAAATCGATACAACTTGGATCGTGATTCCCGAAACTCCAATAGGTGAATGTAATATTAAAATCACACCTTCTGGGACTCAAAAAACAACACAAGATAAACAAACTTTCAGTATTACCGGTTTCATAGTAACTGTACATACCATCAACCTCTCTGGTTCACCAGTGCCTCAAATTGATGTACAATGTATAGACCCAGCAACAGGTGCAAAAACCAACTCAACAACAGACCTAAATGGTAACACATTTTTTACCCTTGAGAAGGGTGACCACTCATTGACTGCCTATTCGGATGACGTCAATGTAGGTCAGGCAAATATTACAGTTACAGGCGACGAAACATTTAATCTTAAATGCCGATTGAGTGACATGGAAATTACCGTTCAAACTGAAGCTGGTATAGCCATGCCCTTTGTTAATCTAGACATAGTTTACCAGTACCAAAGCGGCATAATATCTAGAAATGGTTCAATCAAAGGTCAAACAGGCTATTCAGGGTCCTTTAATCTATCTTCAACGATTGCAGGTGCCACCTATACCATATCTGCCTCTTTATATAATGAAATATTCAATACCAATAACAACACCGCAACAAGCTTGTCTAATGAAGGTATAACACAGGTAACGATTATTTGTCCAAGTAAAAACGTAACATTGGGCATAACGGGTTATGGCGATATTGCAATACCCGAAGCTCGAGTTGAACTCGTTGAACAAACAAATGGTTTATTTTACTCAGCCATCACCGGCAGCAATGGAGAGGCCGTATTACACCCAACCTTTGGCAACTACCGCTTAAGAGTTTACAAGGACAACACGCTACTAAAAGAAACAAACATACAGGTATTCGATAACATCGAAGAACAACTCTATTGCTCAATATACGGCATTCAGATATCTGTTTCAGTCATTGATGTCTTCGGTTCCCCTATATCTAATGCTAATGTAACACTTAATGGTTCAGAAACAACATCTGTTGGCGCAACAAAAAGTAACGGTATAGCAACATTCACAAATATTATAGGTGGTAATATGCAGATTATCGCTCAGATATCTGGCTCACAGGATGCTTCACAAGCCATAACAGTAACAGTGAATGAATCAATGACTGTACAGATAAAAATGGAAAAATACATCTCAGTTGGCGGTGCATTAGTGCAAGCAAGTACCCTTACAACTATTATAATAGTGATAGTGATTGCATTTCTCTTTTTAGGGATAGACCTGTACTGTCGAAGAAAAGTAAAACCGTCTGTATTAGCTTCTCCATAGATTTCGCTTTTAATTAGAATAAAGTTTATATTGAATTCCAAATACATGTAGAAAAATAAGAACGCAGACAAATCAAAACAATTTTAACAACTTTGAGGTGTATCTGTTGGCTCAAACAAAATCTTGTTCTCCAACATGCCATTCTTTTAAATGTGGTAAAAATGCTGCTCTTTTCCGTAGAGATTCAGTTTGGTGTAAAGATGGCGATGAGCCATGTAATGTTGCCAAATGTATGTATGCTATGTGCTTTAAACGGCGACTGTTACCTGGTGCAATCTGTGGCGAAACTGTTAGACGGAAAACCGCTGAGCGTGATCTAGATGATGACTTCTATAAAGATGATACATCATCCATTAAACTAAAAGGAAAAGCGCTTAGAAAACTCGGAGACCAAGACTACTACTAAAATTATAAAATAACCAGTGCAAATTGCATTGAAGTCCCATTCTTATTTTATTATTTTGATTGAACCCGTTTTACTACTGGCGGCTTAACTTTTTTTAGAATTCTGTACCCGCAAATGATGCATTTAGTTTCGCCACCTCGTAATTCTAACTCTTCAGATGGTACACGTGAGCCACATCTCATGCATTCATAAACAATTCCTGATTTTTCCATATAGAAACGCCTGTTCCTACAAAGAAAAGCATTTTACTTTTAAACATTTCCAATGATATTCACATAGGGCGATGAAGAGATGAGAAAAAGTCTCAAAAAGAAGTTATCAAACTCCCTTTCATTGGAAACTTTAGACGAAGTCTTTAGCTCCTTTGACCTTATAGGTGACATTGCCATTATAAAAGCGCCCAGCAACTCAAATGCTGCAGTATTAGTGGCAAAACAGATTATGGTCATTCATAAAGGTGTAAACAGCGTTTTTTTACAGACAAGCCCTGTTCATGGTGATCATCGCATTCGAAAATTAACCTTGTTGGCAGGTAAAAATAAAACAGTTGCTACCTACAAGGAGGCTGGTTGCTTATTTGCCGTAGATATAGAAAAATGTTATTTTTCCCCCAGACTTTCCTATGAAAGACTCCATATAGCCTGTCAAGTTTTACCAAATGAAACCGTAATTAACATGTTTGCTGGTGTTGGTTGCTTTAGTATAATAACTGCCAAGAAAATTCCTAATACGAAAGTATACTCTATTGATATCAATCCCACTGCATACAAGTTCATGAAAGAGAATATATTGGTCAATAAGGTCTTCGGAAAAGTTGTGCCTCTATTAGGTGACGCTAAAGATGTCGTGGAAACGCAGTTACAAGGTGTTGCTGACAGGGTTTTAATGCCTCTACCCGAGAAGGCATTAGAGTATTTGCCTGTTGCGATATCTGCCCTCAAAAAAGAAGGTGGATGGATACATTACTATGACTTTCAGCATGCGACTACTGAAGAAGACCCGCGTAAGAAAACTGAAAAGAAGGTTGCTGAAAAGCTCACTAGTTTAGGCATCCACTACACGTTTGCTCATGGCAGAGTTATTCGAAGTACTGGTCCTTACTGGTACCAGACAGCACTAGATATTCGGGTTAACGGCTGCCCCAGCAACCTTAATAATACAAACTCATTTAGGTAATTATGCGTGGCTACATATGAAACGTAAACTTATGGAAATCCTCGCTTGCCCAATCGACAAGTATCATCCACTTGAATTATACGTTTTTGAAGAAAAAGACGAAATAGTTGAAGGCTTAATCATTTGTCCCAAATGCAACCGATGGTACCCCATCCGTGAAGAAATTCCAGAAATGCTTCCAGACGAGCTCCGAAAAGAAGCAGATGATCTACCATTCCTCAAAAAATGGAGGGACAAGTCACCTCAAAAAACTGTTTCTGAAGGCAAACCTTTCAACTTGTCGTAAAACAATTTTCTATTTTTTTAGATGTATTGCTTTATTTTTGACTGACGACTCTATAGCTGCCGTAGCTATCTCCAATGCCTTAACTCCATCCTCACCAGTCACGACGGGTTTCTTTTTATTGACTATACAATCAACAAAGTGCTGTAACTCAGCCTTCAATGGTTCTTGAAATTGTAGTCTTGGTTGTAAAGTTTGAGTTTTTTCTTCGATTGAGAGGTCTTGTGTGTTGTAGTCTAGGCGCATGATAGCTTCTGTGCCAGTTGTGATTATGGTGCGTGTTTTGTATGGGGTTAGCCAGTTGGATTCGATAAAGGCGGTTTCTCCGTTTTTGTAGGTGAGCATGATTTGGGCGTAATCTTCGAATTTTTTTATGCGTTTACTGCCCACTTTGGCGTAGACACTGATGGGGTCTTGTTGGGATATGTAGCGCATGACGTCTATGTCGTGTATGGCTGTGTCTTTTACGACTCCTACGTCTCCTATGCGTTCTGGCCATTGTGAGACGCGTTTAGTAGTCACGGAGACTAGTTCTCCTATTTTTTTGTTCTCTACTGATTGACGAATAAGTTGTAATCCAGGTATGAAACGCATTAAGAAGCCGACTGTGAGATGCAAGTCGTTTTCTTTGGCGTTTTTTACTAGTTGTCGAGCTTGTTCTGGTGTTGTTGACATTGGTTTTTCTACAAGGACGTGTTTGCCTGCATTTAGGGCTTTGCTGGCTTCTTGGTATAGGATAGTAGACCAGGTGCAGATGTTTACTGCTTGGATGTCTTTGTTTTTCAGCATCTCGGTGCTGTCGCTGTATGCTTTAACGCCGTATTGATTTGCCATACTTTTGGCGCGTTGTAGGTTTACGTCGCATACTGCCAATAGTTCTGTTGAGGCTAATTCTTTGTAGACTCGCGCATGGTTTTTACCCCATTGCCCTGTACCGATAACTGCCACGCCAAGTTTAGTCATTTTTGGTCAGTTCCCCTTCCTAATCCTGCGTATACGAATCCTTCTGTATTTATTTGCACTGGCTCAAACAATCCCACTAAATCTATCAAAGCAGCAGGTGACTTCATCATAGCTTTTAGCTTCCTAAGATTGAAATGGTGAAATTGACCTTTATCAGACAAAATAACAATGCAATCAGCGCCCTCTATGGAATCGATTAAGTTTGTTTTAATTGACTTAAAATCCCGTGCTTTCTTCTTTGCAGTAGGATTATAGGCAACAACATTAGCACCTTTCTTTTCAAGTAATTTCACAAATTTGCTCCCATCTTGATTTAAATTACCTAAAACTGAAATTTTGCTCCTCCGAAATGTTTTCCCACAACTCCGAAGACCTTCATTAGTTAAATTCACAGCGTGTTTAATCATATCCTCATTAATTTGCTTAGCTAACGCAACTAATTTCAATTTAACGTTAAGATTCTCTGCAAAATCTAAAAGCAGCTTAGTTTCTTTATTTTCTTCCTCAGTTATACTCGGTCGAAAACTCGGGTCGTTAAGACTAATGATTTCTAGGACCTTAAAGTAATCTATATTTGCTTTTTCACAAAACATCGCTAGTTCATTAGTTAGGGCAGTTGCAGTATACTGTTTTGCTGCTGCAAAGAGTGCTGCTGTTTCTGCAGTTTTTAAATCTCCGATTTCCTGAATATGATTTGTTATTGTTTTAAGTATTGTTGTTGCTGCCCGGAGGCTAATTGGGTCAGTTGCAGCCACTTGTAACATCAAAGTTTCACTCGAAACTGCTGTATTAAGTATTGGACTATACGCTAATCCGAAGTCTTTACCGACCTTAAATCCAGAAGTATTCTCAAGGAGTTCTTTAATTGTGCATTCAATGAAGCCTAATCCAGATACGCTTCCATAAATAACCAATACTCCCTGTCGAAGTGCAGCTCCAATTTGTTTACAAGTATTCACTAAACTGAAATAATCATTCTTTTTTTGTCCTTCGACTTTAGCGGTAATAGCGATAACTATAATGTCACTTTGAGCGACTGCCTTTTTTAGATCACTGGTAACGCTAATTTTATCTTTGACGATGTTACTTTTAAGTTTAGCATCCACTTCGGGCACAGAAAACATGGTTTTACCCTTTGCCGTTTTCTTAACAATACTAGCATCTGCGTCAGTACAAATCACTTTGAAGCTTACATCGGCAAAAGCATTGGCGAAAAAGATACCTTTCTGTCCACAGCCAACGATAGCAATTTTAATCTTCGATCGTTTTTGATCGGTATCTAATTCAATAGGGTTTAAATCGAGGATAGATGGCAAGGGCAATTTCCTAAGGTTTAAGCTTGTTTAAAGTGTTGCTAGTAGTTGCTCAAGTCTTAATGTGTAGTATTTAACTAGCTTAGATGCTTTTTCTTGGTCTTTTGCTTCAGCATAAAGTCTGAAAACTGGCTCTGTACCGCTTGGTCGAATTAAGATCGCGCTTGCATCTTGGAACCAAATTTTCACGCCATCGATTGTGCTCACATTTTCATTTTTAACTTCATCGTAAACTTTTCTTAGCAATAATTCTTTTTTATCGTTAGAGCATTCTACTTTGCCTTTTTCAATAAAGTATTGGGGTTCTTCAGCTATGAGTTGAGCAAGAGATTTACCTGTATCTGCCATAATATTTAGGAGTAAAGAGGTTGTCATGGCACCATCACGAACAGCTTGATGTGGCTGGTAGAAGATACCGCCATTCTCTTCACCGCCTAAATTAGCATTCTCTGTTTTCATGGTTTGTGATACTGTTACGCTACCGACTTTGGTCCAGATTAATTGTCCTTTATAGGTTTCAACTGTGTCTTTAATCAAAGTAGATGAACTGACGGGTGTTACGATTTTCGCGCCTGGATTTTTTATTAAGTATTGTTTGATGACCACAGCAAAAGTCTTGTCTCCCCAATGGATAATTCCGTTTTCATCACAGAATATTGACCTGTCCGCATCTCCGTCGAAGGCAACACCCATGTCTGCGCTGATGGCTCTCACAATTGCTGATAGGTCACCTAAACTTTCTGGTCTTGGTTCAGGGAGTCTGCCGGGAAAGGTTCCATCTATGTTTGCATTAATGGTTGTTACTTTGCATCCTAACTCACGTAGGAGTGGTGGTAGAGCTATTCCACCAACACTGTTAGCGGCATCAATGACAACATGGAAATGTTTTGATTTAATTTTTTGAACGTCGACATGATTTTTAATTGCCTCTTTGTACTCGTCGTTAATTCCCGTTAGTTCTAGTTTAGTTCCTAAATGGTTCCATGAAGCGAAAACAATCTTCTTTTCGAAGTAAATGCCTTCTATTTCGCTCTCTTGTTCATGAGAGATTTCTATACCATCGCTCCAGATTACTTTAATTCCATTATATTCCGGTGGATTATGTGAAGCTGAAATGATTACTCCACCGTCCATATTGTGATTTTTAACAGCGAATTGAATAGCTGGTGTTGATCCCATGCCTGCGGTATAAACATTGCAGCCTGTCGCCATTAAGCCTGAAATCACAGCTCTAGCAAACATTGGACCACTTGTACGTGCATCATAACCGATAAGAATTTTTTTTTCTTTTCCAAAAAAAGTTCCAATTGAGGATCCAAGATTGATTGCTACTTCAGGTGTCAATTCTATATTCACTACTCCGCGGACACCGTTTGTTCCAAAAAGCTTTGTGGTGCTCATGTTAACATCATCCTGTAACTGTATCTATTTAATAGCGGCCTCCAGTTTTAAAGTTTTCAAGAGATTTCTTTTGCTGGGCATACCGCTGAATTCTCATGCAGGTCAACGTTGTCTTTAATCTTTGATTGATCGCCAACGATGCAGCCTTTTTCAAGTTTTGCGTGTTTACCTACATATACCCCTTCGCCGACTACGGCACCCTCTATTGATGCCCCATCGGCGATTTCGACATTTGAAAAAATAACTGAATCAGAAATTGATACATTCCGACCAACTTTAACATTCTTGCCTATAATTGCATAGGGTCCAATAATTGATTTTTCACCTATCGAAACCCCGTGATCAAACGCCACCGGATAATTCACTTTGAATCCATTTGGTTTTGGTTTTTCTATAGTGCTGCCTAATGAATCAAGAATAATTTTGTTAGCTTCCAAATATTCATGAGGTTTACCGATGTCCATCCATAAACCATCGATACAACAACCTACCATACGTTTTGCCTCAACAATTTTTGGAAAAACTTCACGCTCAATCGAGACTGCTCTATTCTCAGGTATATACTTGAAGATCTCTGGACTTAAGACATATGCACCTGCGTTGATAAGGTTGCTTGGTTCTTGACCCTTTGGCGGTTTTTCTACAAAACGTTTTATGGCTTCACCGTTTAGTTCAACTACACCGAAACTACAAGGATCTTTTATACTACAGAGCGCCATTGTTACCATCGCATTGTTCCTTTTATGCGTGTCAAGCAATTTCTTGTAGTCAATATCTGCAAATATATCGCCATTTAAAACTATGAATGGTTCTTTGCAGCCAAGAAGTTTTTCGGCTTTCTTAACAGGTCCACCGGTTCCAAGCGGTTTTCTGGGAGGATCAATTGAAAATCTAACCTTTAAACCACATTTTGGCGGTTTCTGTTGTCTAATATAGAATTGGGTTAACGCATTGACTGCAAGTATAGCCTCGTTTACGCCACCGCGGGCTAATCGTTCAAATATCCATTGCAATAGCGGTTTGTTGACTATTGGGAATAGGGTTTTTGGTCGTGCACAACTGAGTGGGCGTAGTCGCGTGGCAAAGCCACCTGCTAATATCAATGCTTTCACAATTTCACCTTGATTATGGAGTAAACTAAATAGAGTTTTTCATATAAAATAGTATGGATACTAAATCTTATGTCTGAAATGTCACAAGCATTTTATACTGTTAAACGAAGAAGGTTTATTCCCATTCAATCGTTGCAGGCGGTTTATGTGTAACATCATAGACGACACGTGTAACATCCGGGACCTCGTTTGTGATGCGCGTGGATATCTTTTCCAGTAGCTGGTAGGGGACCTTGGCAAAGCTTGCAGTCATTGCTTCTCGGCTTTCCATTGCGCGCACAGCAACCACAAAGCCGTATGCTCTTGCATCTCCTTTGACACCTGTTGCTTTTGTATCTGTAACTACTGTAAAGTACTGCCAGAGACCGCCACCTAATTCATTACGTTCGATTTCTTCTCTAACGATCTTGTCAGAACTTTTAGCAATGCAGATTTTCTCTTCAGTTAAAGATCCGATTATACGAACCGCTAGACCAGGACCAGGAAACGGTTGACGGTTAACAAGTTCCTTGGGTAAATCAAGTATTCGTGCGATTTTCCTTACTTCATCCTTGTAAAGATCACGGAGCGGTTCAAGAATTTTTTTAAAATTCATTTTTTCAGGAAGCCCCGCGACGTTGTGATGGCTTTTAATTATTTCGCTGTTTTTCCTAAAACCTGATTCGATTCTATCAGGATAGATTGTTCCCTGTATTAGGTATTCAGCGCCTGATTGTTTGGCAATTTCTTCAAATACACGAATGAATTCTTCACCCATAATCTTACGCTTAGTTTCGGGTTCTATTACACCCTGTAATTTAGACATGAAACGCTCATGGGCATCAGCTATGATGAAGTTGATATCAAATTTCTCAAAAGTCTGACGAATAGATTCCGTTTCTCCTTCCCTCATGAAGCCATGGTCAACATAGACGGCGGTTAAGTTCTCTCCAAGTGCTTTAGCTGCGAGTGCAGTAGCCACACTCGAGTCGATACCACCGCTTAAGCCGATAATGGCTCTTCCTCCATTTATCTCACTACGGAGTTCATTTTCCATTTTACCTATGAGGTCTTCCATTTGCCAGTTAGCCTGAGCTTTGCACACTTGGAAGATAAAGTTATGAAGAATCATTGTACCATGTTTGGTGTGGATGACTTCTGGATGCCACTGTAATCCATAGATAGGTTTACTTTTATGTCTGTAAGCTGCGACAGGGCAATTGCCTGTATGCGCCAATGATTCGAATCCTGGTGGTAGAGTCATGACTGTGTCGCCGTGACTCATCCAAACTTGTTCTTTATCGTTTAAACCTTCAAGAATACTTGCTGGTTTGTCAATGGTTACTTGGGTTATTCCGTACTCTTTACATGTTGCAGGTTCTACTTTGCCGTTGGATAACTGAACAAGAAGTTGATGACCGTAACATAAGCCAAGGATTGGCAAGTTAACTTTTAAGATAAGCGGATCAAGTTTGGGTGCGTTTGGTTCATAAACGCTTGAGGGTCCACCTGATAGTATCAAACCTTTAACATTTAATTTTTCATTGAAAACATTAACTTCTTCAGGCGAGATGTCATGGGGTACGATCTCTGAGTAGACACCTTGTTCTCTTATTCTTCTTCCAATGAGGTGGCAGTATTGCCCGCCGAAATCTAGGATTAATATGGTGTCGTATTTAACTGACATAGTGATGGCTCAGAGAGTTATTGGCGTTTTAGGGTTAATTTAAGATTACTCTTTCTAGTAAAAATAGCTCACTAACGTCTGTAAAGCTTGAACTAAACTTATATAAACTTAATCAATTGAATATTAAAAGCATGTTTCAGAAATTCACATTTACTTGAAAAAACGTGCAGGTAAAACATGATATGATATTAACAGATACAGACGTAAAAATTCTTCAAGATCTTCTCGAAGATGCAAGGTTTTCAAGTCGCCAAATAGCCAAGAATGTGGGTGTTTCCGTTGGAACAGTCTTATCAAAAATAAAAAAGATGGAAGACGACGGTCTAATCAAGGGGTACTCAGTTATCTTAGACCACGAAAAACTCGGCTACCAACTAACAGTAGTTACAGAGATTACAGTCTCCAAAGGTCGTCTAGTAGAAACCGAGAACGAAATTGCAAAAATTCCTAACGTTTGTGGAGTCTACGATGTAACAGGTTTAACCGATGCAATAATAATTGCTAAATTCAAGAGTCGTGAAGAGCTCGGTATTTTCACCAAAAAAATGCTTGCTTTACCCTATATTGAGCGTACTAATACTCATGTCGTTTTGGCGACCGTTAAAGAGAACTTTCGCCTATTATAACGCCTTTATTAGGTAACAACTTTTATCCCCTTACATTCGACAGCGGACGTTTGAGACACAAGCCTATTACTTGTCTAGTTGCAATAAAGTTTGCACCAGATGAGCCATAATGAACTTAGGTCAACAAGGCGGCAACCCCTAATTAAGCAACTTATTTACTTTGAATTGCTTTACAATTTTAACGTGAACACTTATGGCTAAGACGGATGAAAACCTAAAAAGCCGCCTTTTCAGGCGAATCCCAAGCAAATCGAATGTACTTTGCATTTACTAAGGTAGCCGAACAAGAAGGCTATCCACAAATCGCTAAACTCTTCAAAGCAGCCGCAGAAGCAGAAACAGTACATGCCCTAAACTACCTGCGTGTTATGGGCCAAATTAAATCAACAGCTGGAAACCTAAAATTAGCGATTGCAGGAGAAACTCATGAATTTAAGAACATGTATCCTAAAATGATCGAGGAAGCCAAAGCTGGAGGTAATAAAAAAGCTGTACTAACTTTTGATTACGTCAACAAAGTAGCAGGTCCACGCAAACCTCTATCAAAAAGCGAATTGATAGTCTAGAAACTATGAAGGACCTTCCAGTAGCACACATAACGGTTTGTCCTGTCTGCGGCGATACATTTGAAGGCAACGAACCTGACATTTGTCCAATCTGTGGTACACTCAAGAGTAAATTTATAATGATTCCATAAACACTCTTTTTGTCTGAAAAATTTTTTTTATGGCACTTCAATGAG